>Ga0070730_10000220_pt1 | contig 72798 bp, 61 predicted proteins | sample Coa_R1_3_FD_66447 | JGI IMG/M metagenome (GOLD analysis project Ga0070730, IMG submission 66447) | Surface soil microbial communities from Centralia Pennsylvania, which are recovering from an underground coalmine fire - Coalmine... | ecosystem: Environmental > Terrestrial > Soil > Unclassified ... | reverse complement strand
CGTCTACGTCGATATCGCCCACGAGATGGCCCACCAGTGGTTCGGCGACCTGGTGACCATGGCCTGGTGGGACGACCTGTGGCTCAACGAGGGCTTCGCCTCCTGGATGGAGAACAAGACCACCGACCACTTCCACCCGGAATGGAAGATCTGGCTGCAGACCAAGGGCGGCGAACAGGGCGCCATGCGGACCGACGCCCGCAACGGGACCCATCCGGTGATCACGCCCATCAAGGACGTCTTCGCCGCCGCCAACGCCTTCGACAGCATCACCTATGAGAAGGGCCACTCGGTCATCCACATGCTGGAGGACTACGTCGGGCCCGACGTGTTCCGCGCCGGCGTGCGCAACTATATCGCCCACCACGCCTACGGGAACACCGTCACCGATGATCTGTGGAGCGAGGTCGACAAGGTCTCGCCCAAGAAGATCACCGCCATGGCGCACGACTTCACCCTGCAGGCTGGCGTGCCGCTGGTCAGCGTCGCGGCCGCCCCCGGCAAGGGCGTCACGGTCACCCAATCCCGCTTCGGCGCCGACGCCGCCTCCAAGGCCCCGAAGAGCTGGCGCACGCCGGTGACGGTGGGCGGCCTGGGCGCGCCCTGGCGCACCCTGGTCAGCGCCAAGGCTCCGGTCAGCAAGGCGGCCCGCGCCGACGCCGCGCCGCTGCTCAACGCCGGCCAGATCGGCTATTTCCGCAGCCGCTATTCGCCGGAGCTGGAGACCCGCATCGTCGCGGCCTTCCCGACGCTGGCGCCTGAGGATCAGCTGGGCCTGGTCTACGACAGCCGCGCACTGGGCGAGGCCGGCTACGCCCCGCTCACCGACTTCCTGCTGGTCGCCGAGCAGGCGCAGGCGGCGCAGGACCCGGTGGTGCTGCGCGCGCTGATCGCCCAGCTCGACGCCACCGACGAGAACTACAAGGGTCTGCCCGGCCAGGCCGCCTTCCGCGCCTTCGCCCGCGCCCGCCTGGCCCCGGCCTTCGCGCGCCTGGGCTGGGACGCCAAGCCCGGCGAGAGCGACAACGACGCGCTGCTGCGCCGCAGTCTGCTGGGCGAGCTCGGCAAGTTCGACGATCCGGCGGTGGTCGCCGAGGCCCGCCGCCGTTTCGCGGGCCTGGTCGCCAATCCGGAAAGCCTGCGGGGCGCCGCGCGCCTGACGGTGCTGTCGATCGTCGCCAGCCACGCCAACGCGGCGACCTGGGACCAGCTTCACGCCATGGCCCAGAAATCCACCGAGAGCACCGACCGCAGCCGCCTCTACAGCTACCTGGGGACAGCCCGTGACCCAGCGCTGGCCGACAAGGCGCTGGCGCTCTCGCTCACCAAGGAGCCGCCGCCCACCGACGCGCCGAACCTGATCAGCGCGGTGGCCAACGCCTTCCCGGACAAGGCCTACGACTTCGCCATCGCCCATCGCGCCGAGGCCGACGCCATGGTCGAGCCCACCAGCCGCACCAATTTCTGCGCGGGCCTGGCCAGCGGTTCGCTGAACCCGGACATGGTCGGCAAGCTGAACGCCTTTGCCGCAACGGTGCCGGCGTCGGCGCGGCCGGCGGTCACCCGCACCATCGCCACGATCAACTTCCGCCAGGACATCATCAAGAACCGCCTGCCGCAGGTCGACCGGTGGCTGGCGGCGCACTCTGAGGCCGAGCGGCGGCCGCTCTCCCCCGACACGTCAGCGCGCGTGGAGAGGTAGGTTAGCCGTCCGCCCGCGCCGGATAGATCTTCGGCCGCAGCGGCTTGATGCGCAGCGACAGACCCGGCGCCACGCCGCTCGGGATGCCGGGTCCGCGCGCTTCCAGTTCGAAGGTTCGCCCTTCGATCAGGCACTCGATCCGCACATCCGGGCCGCGGGCGGCCACCGCCGTCACCTCGCCGGCCAGGCCCGCGCCGTCGAGGGGCGCGAACATCACCTCGTTGGGGCGGAAGAACACATCGACCCGGCCCTGCGGCGCGGTCGCCGGCGCCTTGGTCTCCCAGTCGGCGACGGTCAGCCGCCCGTCCTCGACCACGCCCGGCAGGCGGCAGGCCGCGCCCAGGAAGTCGTAGACGAAGGGATCGGCGGGGTTCTCGTAGACCTCGTTGGGCGTGCCGAGCTGGCGTAAGGTCCCGTCCTTCAGGATCGCCACCCGGTCGGCGAGGTCGAGCGCCTCTTCCTGGTCGTGGGTCACGAACACCGTGGTCACGCCGGCCCGGTCGTGCAGGTCGCGCAGCCAGCGGCGCAGCTCGCGCCGGACCTGGGCGTCGAGCGCGCCGAACGGCTCGTCGAGCAGGAGCATGCGGGGCTCGATCGCCAGCGCGCGGGCGAGCGCCACCCGCTGCCGCTGGCCGCCGGACAGCTGCGCCGGGAAGCGACCGCCCAGGTCTTCGAGCTGGACCAGCTTCAACAGGTCCGCCACCCGGTCGGCCACGTCGGACTTCGAGGGCCGCTCGCGCCTCGGCCGCACGGTCAGGCCAAAGGCGATGTTCTGCGCCACGGTCATGTGGCGGAAGAGGGCATAGTGCTGGAACACCATCCCGACCTTGCGCCGCCGCACCGGGATCGACAGGAAATCCTCGCCGTCGAAGCGCACCTCGCCGGCGTCGGGCCGCTCCAGGCCCGCCAGCACGCGCAGCAGCGTGGTCTTGCCCGAGCCGGAGGGACCTAGCAGCGCCAGGAATTCCTTGTCGCGCGCCTGCAGCGAGACGTCGTTCAGCGCCGGAAACCGTCCGAACGACTTGGAAACGCCGCTGATCTCCAGCGACAGCGGCGAGGCGCCGTTCGCGGCGGCCCCCCTCGCGGAAAAGCGGTCAGTGTCGGCGGTTGGCTGCGAGTTCTCCGGCATGTCGCCATTCGAGTCCGGTCTTGAGGACCAGGGTGATGAGCCCGAGGGAGGCCAGGAGACTGGCCGCCGCGAAGGCGCCGACGAAGTCATAGTCATTGTAAAGCACCTCGACATGAAGCGGGAGCGTAGTTGTCAGGCCGCGGATGTGGCCGGAGACGACGGAGACGGCGCCGAATTCGCCCATGGCGCGCGCGTTGCACAAAAGGACGCCGTAGAGCAGCGCCCAGCGGATGTTCGGAAGCGTGATCCGCACGAAGGTGGTGAAGCCGCCGGCGCCGAGCGTGAGCGCCGCCGACTCCTCGTCGGCGCCCTGGTCCTGCATCAGCGGGATCAGCTCGCGGGCCACGAACGGGAAGGTCACCAGGATGGTCGCCAGGACCAGGCCGGTGGTGGCGAAGATGATCTTCACATCGTGGTCGATGAGCCAGGTCCCGAACCAGCCCTGGGCTCCGAACAGCAGCACCCAGACGAGGCCCGAGACCACCGGCGACATGGAGAACGGCAGGTCGATCAGGGTCAGCAGCGCGCTCTTGCCGCGGAATTCGAACTTGGCGATGCACCAGGCCGCCGCGACGCCGAAGACGGCGTTCAGCGGCACGGCGATGGAGGCCACCAGCAGGGTCAGCTTGATGGCCGAGACGGCGTCGGGATCGCGAATGGCGTCGAGGTATTTTCCGACACCCTTGGCGAAGGCGTCGTGGAACACCACGAACAGCGGCAGCAGCACCAGGCCCGCCATGACGATGGCCGAGGCCAGCACCAGCAGGATCGCCAACCCCGGCAGGCGCACGCTGGAGATCGGACGGGCGGCGACGGCGGTCATGCCCGGCCCCGCCGCGCCAGCAGCAACTGCAGCCCGTTGATCGCCACCAGCGAGCCGAAGGAGATCGCCACCATGGCCAGGCCCACGGCCGCGGCGCCGGCGTAGTCGTACTGCTCGAGCTTGATGACGATCAGCAGCGGGGCGATCTCGGTCTTGCCGGGCAGGTTGCCGGCGATGAACACCACCGAGCCGTACTCCCCAACCGCGCGGGCGAAGGCGAGGCTCACGCCGCTGATCAGCGAGGGGCCCAGCGCCGGCAGGATGACGCGCACCGCCCGCTGCAGGCTGTTGGCGCCGAGCGTGGTCGCCGCCTCCTCGACCTCGTGATCCAGCTCCTGCAGCACCGGCTGCAGGGAGCGCACGACGAAGGGCAGGCCGATGAACACCAGCGCGATGAAGATGCCGAGCGGCGAATAGGCGGTCTTGATCCCCACTTTCGCCGCCAGCGACCCCAGCGGCCCGTTCGGCGCATAGATGGCCGTCAACGCGATGCCTGCCACCGCGGTCGGCAGCGCGAACGGCAGGTCGACGAGCGCGTCGAGGATGCGCCGGCCGGGGAACTGGTAGCGGGTCAGCGTCCAGGCCAGCAGCACGCCCAACGGCGCGTTCAGCAGCGCGGCCAGCGCCGATAGCCCGAAACTGAGCTTCAACGCGGCCAACACCCGCGGCGCGGCCAAGGCATGCCAGACCCCGTCGATCCCGAGCTCCCAAGGCCGCGCGGCGAGCGCGATCAGCGGCAGGACGACGATCGCGCCCAGGTAGGTGAGCGTGATCCCCAGCGACAGGCCGAAGCCCGGCAGGATGGAATGCTGCACCCAGGGCGTGCGGCGCGCCTTCAACGGCGAAGCGAGGATCGCCGGCGCGGTCATGCCGGCTTGTAGATCTGGTCGAACAGGGCGCCCTCGGCGAAGTGCGCAGCCTGCGCCTTCTTCCAGCCGCCGAACGCCTGGTCGATGGTCACCATCGGGATGGCCTTGAGGCCCGCGGCGTATTTCGCCGCCGCCGCCGGATTGCGCGGCCGGTAGTGGTGCTTGCCGATGATCTCCTGCGCGGCCGGGCTGTAGAGGAAGTTCAGGTAGCCGGTGGCGACCGCGCGCGTCTTGTGGCGGTCGACGTTCTTGTCGAGCAACGCCACCGGCGGCTCGGCCAGGATCGAGCTCGATGGATAGACGATCTCGAAATTCGGCCCGAACTCGTCGATGGTCAGGAAGGCCTCGTTCTCCCAGCTGAGCAGCACGTCGCCGATGTTGCGCTGGGCGAAGGTGGTGGTGGCGTCGCGCGCGCCCGCGCCCAGCACCGGCACGTTCTTGAACAGCCTGGCGATGTAGTCCTTGCCGCCGGCCGCGCCGCCCTGCTTGGAGCCATAGGCATAGGCCGCCAGATAAGCCCAGCGCGCGCCGCCGCTGGTCTTCGGATTGGGGGTGATCACGCCGACGCCCGGCTTCACCAGGTCGGACCAATCGCGCACGGCCTTGGGATTTCCCTTCCGCACCAGGATGACGATGGTCGAGGTGTAGGGTGTCGAATTGTTCGGCAGACGGCTCTGCCAGTTGGCCGGCAGCAGGTGGGCGCGCTCGGCGATCTCGTCGATGTCGCCGGCCAGCGCCAGCGTGACCACGTCGGCCTGCAGCCCATCGATCACCGCGCGGGCCTGCTTCCCCGACCCGCCGTGGCTCTGCTTGATGTCCAGGACCTGGCCGGTCTTGCCCTTCCAATAGGCGGCGAAGGCGGCGTTGATGTCCTTGTAGAGCTCGCGGGTCGGGTCGTAGCTGACGTTCAGCAGGGTGAGCGGGGCCGGGGCGGCGAACGCCCGGCCGGCCAGCAAGGGCGCCGCCACTGCGACGCCGGCCATCACGGCTCTCCGGGAAGGGTGCAGCTTCGTCATGGTCTCAAGTCCTCAAGGAAATGGGGGCTCAGGGACGCTTGCCGGAACGCTGACAGCCGGGTTCCACCTCGCCAGACAACCCGCGAAGTGAAGCCGCGTTTCACAGCGAACCGCGCAATCTGCGGTTTGCGCACTTCACAATCCCGTGGCGCAGGCGCGCGCATGCCCGGTCCCTCGCTCTGAGCAAGGGCCAAGCTAGGCCGCTTATTCCTACTTAACGAGTGGGTTTATGCTGCGGGGGTCCGCAGAAATTCTGCAGGAGCCATCCGGTTCTTCTCCCGAACTCTTGGGTCAGGAAGGAGACGAGGATTACTCGGCCGCCATCAGCACCCGGCCGGCGGTGAACGAGGTCTTTTCCGCCAAGGCGGCCTTGGCCTCCTCGTATTCCGCCGACAGGCGCGCCACCAAGTCGGCGGCGGCGGGAATCTCCTTCACCGACCCGATGCCCTGGCCGCAGCCCCAGATGTCGCGCCAGGCCTTGGCCTTCTGGTTGCCGCCGGAGCCGAAGTTCATCGCCGAGGCGTCGGAGACCGGCAAGTTCGCCGGGTCCAGGCCCGCCGCGACGATCGACGGCGTGAGGTAGTTGCCGTGCACGCCGGTGAACAGGTTGGTGTAGGTGATGTCCTCGCCGGTGCTCTCGACGATCATCTGCTGGTAGGCTGGGTTGGCGTTGGCCTCCTTCGTGGCGATGAAGGCCGAGCCCACATAGGCCAGGTCCGCGCCCATCGCCTGGGCGCCCAGGATCGAGCGCCCGTGGGCGATGGCGCCGCTGAGCGCGATCGGCCCGTCGAACCATTCGCGCAGCCCCTGGATCAGGGCGAAGGGCGACAGATGGCCGGCGTGGCCGCCCGCGCCGGCGGCGACCGGGATCAGGCCGTCGGCCCCCTTCTCGATGGCCTTGCGCGCGAAGCGGTCGTTGATCACGTCGTGCAGCACCACGCCGCCGTAGCTGTGCACCGCGTCGTTCACCGGCGTCTGGGCGCCCAGCGAGGTGATGACGATCGGCGCCTTCCACTTGGTGGACAGCTCCACGTCCTGCTCCAGCCGGTCGTTGGACTTGTGCACGATGTGGTTGACCGCGAAGGGCGCGGACGGCGTCTCCGGATGGTCGCGGTCCCAGGCGGCCAGTTCCTCGGTGATCCGGCAAAGCCACTCGTCCAGCAGCGAGACCGGCCGCGCGTTCAGCGCCGGGAACGCGCCGACGATGCCCGCCTTGCACTGGGCGATCACCAGGTCCGGGTTGGAGATAATGAACAGCGGACTGCCGATCACCGGCAAACGGAGACGGTCACGCAGGACGGGAGGCAGGGCCATATGCTCTCTCAAACGGCTGTTATATTTACAACGTATATCAATCGTAGCAGAGGTTTTCGCCTACGCCAACGGGGGCTCGGCTAAAGCCTTGCCCAGGGTCTCTAACAGCACCGCGCGCAGGGTCTCGGCTGCGAAGACGTGGATGTTGTGGCCCGCGCCAGGGGCCACGTGCAGGGTGACACCGGGCCGGGCCGCGAGCCACTCGCGCTCGGGCGCGTCGACGAAACTCGGGAACTGCGCCAGCGCCCGCTGCGGATAGAGCGGCGTATCGCCGACGATGACATCCACCGGCGGCGCGCCGTCGAAAAGTCCGAACCAGGCGCGCTCCACATGGCCGTGCCGCTTAACTCCGAACACCGCCTCGATCACCGGGCGCTGGGCGGGATCGTCGCGCCACCGGGCCGCCAGCCGCTCGGCCATGGGCCAGAGCTTGCTCATCACCAGGGGCGGCTCCAGGGCCAGCACCCGCCGCACCTGGGCGCTGCGGACGCCCAGCGCGACCAGCGCGCCCACCGACAGGCCGACCAGCACCACCGGGCGCCCCGCGAAAGCCGTCTCGACAAGCTCGCTCACCGCCCGCGCCCAGGCCGCGATGGAGGTCTCGGCGAGCGCCGGCGTCCCGTTGCCCGGCAGGCGCATCACCGCCGCATCCCAGGAAGGCCCCACGACGGCCGGCGTCTTCATCATGTCATCGGCCTCGGCCCAGGCCCCGGTGATCACCAGCACAAGCGGCTTGGCCGACGTCAGCGCGCCCGGCGGGCTCCAGAGGGGAATGGGGCCGAGGCGCGTCCGGATCACTGTGCTCTGCATCGCGCCCAGGCTCCATGCGCCGGCGCCGCGGCGCAAGCCTCTCGCCGCGCGAACTTGACGCGGGCAGGCTTGCGGGACCATTTCCCGCCATGGCCGACGCCCCTGCCCTAACGCCGAGTCTCACGCGCGATTTCGCGCCCGCCACCGAGGCCGACTGGCGCGCCCTGGTCGACAAGACCCTGGGCGAGGCGCCGTTCAGCTCCCTGGAAAAGGCCACCGTCGAGGGCCTGACCATCGAACCGCTCTACGCGCCCGCGGCGCAATCGCAGGCGCCGGCCCGCGCGGTCCCCGCCGACCGCGCCTGGGAGGTGGCGGCGCTCACCGCCCATCCCGACGCCGCGCGCGCCAACGCCGAGATCCTCGCCGACCTGCGCGGCGGGGCGGCGTCGGCGGTGATCCGCATCGATCCCACCGCCAAGGCGGGCGTGGCCGTGGGCTCGGCCGGCGACCTCGCCCGCGTGCTGGAGGGCGTGATCCTGGAATTCGCGCCGGTGGCGCTGGACGCCGGCTTCCTGGGCCCCGCCGCCGCTGACTGGCTTGGCGCCGCCGCCAAGGCCTCGCCCACCGCCCTCGTCCGTTTCCACCTCGACCCCTTGAGCGCCTACGCCGAGGCCGGCGCCAGCCCCGGCCCGATCGAGGCGCACCTGATCTCCGCGGCCAATGTCGCCGCACGGCTGGCCGAAACCTATCCGCAGGCGCAGCTCTTCCTGGCGTCGGGCCGCGTGGTCCACGAGGCCGGCGGCGGGGAAGCCGGCGAGATCGCCTTCGCGGCCGCCAGCGCCATCGCCTACGCCAAGGCCCTGGTCCGCGCCGGCCTGCCGATGGCTGACGCCTTCGGGCGCATCACGCTCGGCCTCTCCGCCGACGCCGACTACTTCACGACCATCGCCAAGCTGCGCGCCGCCCGCGCCGTCTGGGCCCGCATCGCGGCCGCCTGCGAAGCCGATCCGACCGCCCGCATAGAGGCCCGCTCGTCCCGGCGCATGCTGACCGCCAAGGACGCCTGGACCAACATGATCCGGCTGACCGCCGCCGGCTTCGGCGCCGCGGTCGGGGGCGCCGACACCGTGATCCTGGGGAATTTCACCGACGCGCTCGGCCTGCCGACCGAGTTCGCGCGCCGCCAGAGCCGCAACGCCCAGCTGGTGCTGATGGAAGAGGCCCACATCGGCCGCGTCACCGACCCCGCCGCCGGCTCCGGCTATGTCGAGGCTCTAACCGACCAGATGGCCCGCGCCGCCTGGGCGCAGGTCCAGGCCATCGAGGTGTCGGGCGGCCTCATCCCGGCCCTATCCTCCGGCCACATCGCCAAAGGCCTCGCAGCCGCCCTCGCCGCCCGGCCCGCCGACCCGAAGATCGTCGGCGTCACCGCCTTCCCGCCGGCCAAGGCGACGCCCGTCGAGGTCGAGATCGCCGCCGCCAAGGCGGTCAACGCGCCATCCACGCGCCTGCCCGGCCCTGACAGCGCCTGCCCGCCGCTCAAGTCCATGCGGATTTCGGAGGCGTTCGAATGAGCCAGTTCCCCGACTTCGCCACCCTGCCTTTCGGGCCGCCCGCCAACACGGCCCTGCCGACCGGCGAGCCCTGGCAGACGCCCGAGGGCATCGCCGTCCGCGCCGCCTACGGCCCCGCCGACACCGCCGGCCTCGATACGTTGGGCGGTTACCCCGGCCTCGCGCCCTTCCTGCGCGGGCCCTACCCGACCATGTACCTGACCAACCCGTGGACCATCCGCCAGTACGCGGGCTTCTCCACGGCCGAGGACTCCAACGCCTTCTATCGCCGCAACCTGGCGGCCGGTCAGATGGGCCTCTCCATCGCCTTCGACCTGGCCACCCACCGCGGCTACGACAGCGACCATCCCCGCGTGAAGGGCGATGTCGGGATGGCGGGCGTGGCGATCGATTCCATCCTCGACATGCAGACGCTGTTCGACGGCATCCCGCTCGACAAGATGAGCGTCTCGATGACCATGAACGGCGCGGTCCTGCCGATCCTGGCGCTCTACATCGTCGCCGGCGAGGAGCAGGGCGTGGCGCACAAGGCGCTCTCCGGCACCATCCAGAACGACATCCTCAAGGAGTTCCTGACCCGCAACACCTACATCTACCCGCCGACGCCCTCGATGCGGATCGTCTCGGACATCTTCGGCTACACGTCGAAGGAGATGCCGCGCTTCAACTCGATCTCGATCAGCGGCTATCACATGCAGGAAGCCGGGGCGACGCTCGACCTGGAGCTCGCCTACACCCTGGCCGACGGGGTCGAATACGCCCGCGCCGGCGTCGCGGCGGGGATGACCATCGACCAGTTCGCGCCGCGCCTGTCGTTCTTCTGGAACGCCGGCATGAACACCTTCATGGAGATCGCCAAGCAGCGGGCGGCGCGCCTGCTGTGGGCCAAGCTGATGAAGCAGGAGTTCGACCCCAAGGACCTGCGGAGCCTCTCGCTGCGCGCCCACACCCAGACCTCCGGCTGGAGCCTGGCGGCGCACGACGTGTTCAACAACGTCGCCCGCACCACCGTGGAAGCCATGGCCGCCACGGGCGGCCAGACCCAGAGCCTGCACACGAACTCTCTGGACGAAGCCCTTGCTTTGCCGACGGATTTCTCCGCGCGCATCGCGCGGAACACCCAGCTTTTCCTACAGGCGGAAAGTGGACAGACCCGGGTGATCGATCCCTGGGGCGGCAGCTTCTACGTCGAGCGGCTGACCGCCGACCTGGCCGAGCGCGCCCTGCAGCACATCGCCGAGGTCGAGGCGCTGGGCGGCATGGCCAAGGCGATCGAGAACGGCCTCCCCAAGCGGCGCATCGAGGAGGCTTCGGCGCGGACCCAGGCGCGCATCGACGCCGGGATCCAGAGCGTGGTCGGCGTCAACCGCTACCGGCCCGACCGCGCCGACGAGATCCCGATGCTGAAGGTCGACAACACCGCGGTGCGCGAGCAGCAGCTCGCCAAGCTCGCGCGCCTGAAAGCCGAGCGCGACCCGGCGGCGGTGGAAAGCGCGCTTACCGCGCTCACCAACGGCGCGGCCGGCGGCGGCAACCTCTTGGAGCTTTCCGTCGACGCCGCCCGCGCCCGCGCCACGCTCGGCGAAATCTCCGACGCGCTGGAGAAGGTGTTCAACCGCCACAAGGCCCACGCCGATGCGGTGAAGGACGTCTACCTGCGCGAGAGCGGCGTCACCGACCGGGCGCGGCAGGCTCAGGCGATGGCCCAGGCCTTCGCCCAGGCCGACGGCCGGAAACCCCGCATCCTGGTCGCCAAGATGGGCCAGGACGGCCACGACCGCGGCCAGAAGGTGATCGCCTCGGGCTTCGCCGACCTCGGCTTCGACGTCGAGATCGGCGACCTCTTCCAGACCCCGGCCGAGACCGCCGCCCAGGCCGTCGCCGACGGGGTGCATGCGGTGGGCGCGTCGAGCCTCGCCGCCGGCCACCTGACCCTGGTGCCGGAGCTGAAGGCGGAACTCAAGAAGCTCGGCCGCGCCGACATCATGGTCGTGGTCGGCGGCGTCATCCCGCCAGAGGATTTCGCGGCGCTGCGCGACATGGGCGTGGCGGCGATCTTCACGCCCGGCACGACGGTGCCCGACGCGGCGATCAGCGTCATCGAGCGGCTGAACAAGCTGCTCGGCTACGCCCAGGAGCAGGCGGCGGAATAGGCTAGCGTTTCACCGCGATGCCCATCACCTCGAACTTGGCGCCGCCCAGCAGGTGGTCGACGCCCAGGTAGGCGCGCGCCGGCATCGGGCCCTTGAAGTAGGTCCGGTAGACCTCGTTGAACGCCGCATAGTCGGCGAGGTCCGACGAGAAGATCTGCACCCAGACGAGATCGTCCATGGTCAGGCCGCCCGACTCCACCTCCCGCTTGACGTTGTCGAGCACGCGCTTGGCCGCCGCCGCGCCCGTGTCCCCGGCCACCGGGCCGCGGTCGGTCGTGCCGGCGAGATAGAGGGTTTTGCCGGCCAGCACGGCGCCGCTGTAGGGCGGGGTCGGCCCACCGGCGCCTCCGGGTGTGGCTGGGAAGTGCTGGTTGGTCTCGGCGGCGTGGGCCGCCAGCGGCAGGAGCGCCAGAACGGCGGCGAACGACAAGCTTCGAATCATCGGATCCCCCACGGTTGATATGGTGGTCGTACCAGCCCCCTCAAAAGGGCTCCAGCCAGCGCGGTCTGCGGGTAAGGACCGCCAACCTCGACGCAAGCCGCTGCGCGGGCTCGACCGCGCGCCGCCGCTGTGCCCTTCTCCCGCAAGACAGGCGGGGACAGCAATGACGGCTTTGGACACTGAGCTCGAACGCTCCACCCTACGCACCGTCGCCTGGCGGCTGCTGCCGCTGATCATGCTGGGCTATCTCGCTTCCTACATGGACCGGGTGAACATCAGCTTCGCCGCGCCGACCATGAACGCGCAGCTGGGGTTCACGGCCTCGGTCTACGGCTTCGGCGGCGGCCTGTTCTTCATCAGCTACGCGATCCTGGAAATCCCCTCGAACCTGGCGCTGGCGCGCGTCGGCGCGCGGCGCTGGCTGGCGCGGATCATGATCACCTGGGGGCTGGTGGCCATGAGCATGGCGCTGGTCCGCACCGACTGGCAGTTCTACCTGGTCCGCTTCCTGCTGGGCGCCGCCGAGGCGGGCTTCTTTCCGGGGGTGATCTACTACCTCAGCCTCTGGTTCCCGAGGGCCTACCAGGGCCGGGCGATCTCGCGGTTCTACATCGCGGCGCCCCTGGCCTCGGTGGTGATGGGCGCGGTGGCCGGCAGCCTCTTGGGGCTGAACGGCCGGCTTGGGCTGCACGGCTGGCAGTGGCTGCTGATCGCCGAAGGGGCGCCGGCGGTGATCCTGGCCTTCGTCTTCCTGAAATTCCTGCCTGATCGGCCCGCAAACGCCGCCTGGCTCAGGCCTGAGCAGCGCGCCTGGCTGGAGACCCGCATCGCCGCCGACAACGCCGCGGTCGGCGCGCCCGACCACAGCCAGTTCCGCGCCCTGTTGCGCCCCGCGGTGATCGCCCTGGTGGCGGTGAACTTCCTCTACCTGGGCCCTTACTACGCCTTCACCCTCTCGGCCCCCACCATCCTCAAGGAGGCGACCGGGCTCGACGCCGCCCATGTGGGCTACCTGGTGGCGGCCGGCGGAATCACCGGGGCGATCGGCATGGCCTTCATCGGCTGGAGCTCGGACCGGATGCGGGAGCGCTATCTGCACCTGGCGATCCCGCTGGGGCTGGTCGCGGTCTGCTTCGCGATCCTCGCCGCCGGCCCTGCGCCGGCCGTGGTGATGGCCGTCTTCCTGGCCATGATGGCCTGTTATTTCGCGGTCGGCGGCTCGATGTGGCTGACGCCCTCCGAGGTCGTGCACCCCCGCGCCATGGCGGTGACGGTGGCGGCGATCAACAGCCTGGGACAGGTGGGCTCGTTCCTGTTCCCCTGGCTCTGGGGCGTGGCCAAGGACAGGACCGGCGGTTTCCACCTGGGGCTCACCCTGCTGCCCGTGGCCTTCCTCAGCGCCGCGGTCATCGTCATGGGTCTGCGCCGCGCGCGGCGGCGGGCCTAGGCTAACCTACCTCCCCCGCGCAGCGGCGGGAGGGGGACCGCTCGCCGACCCCGGCGAAGGGCGGGGGAAGAGCGAGGGGTGGAGGGGGCGAGCCCCATCCGCGGCGTTCCTGCCGCCAATCTGTCCGCCGCGCTTGAGGTTCGCCCCCTCCACCATCCGCTCTTCGGCGGATGGTCCCCCTCCCGCCGCTGCGCGGGGGAGGTAAAAAAACGCCGGGGCGCGAACCCCGGCGTTTTCCAGTCTTGAGAGGCCTGACGCCTAGCGGTTGGTCGGGCTGGCGTTGAAGGCGGCGGCCTGTTCGGCGGCTTCCGACTTCGGCTTGGCCGGCGGCGCGTCGGCGGCCGAGCGGCGGCCGCCCATCATGCCCTGGGCCGCGGCCAGTTCGCTCGCGTCGAGATAGCCGTCGTGGTTCTTGTCGAGCATGTCGAAGTACTTGGCGAGCTGGGCGCCCATCCGGCCTTTCAGCTCCGCCTTCTCCAGCTTGCCGTCCAGGTTCGAGTCCAGCATGCCGAGGATGCGGGTCTTGCCCATGTCCTCTTCATAGTTGACCCGGTGCGACGCGGTTTCGTCGGCCCAGCGGTAGCTCAGCGAGGTGAAGAACATCTCCTGGAACGATTGCTCGCCCCACGAGACGTTGATCTTCGGGTCCGGGTTCGACGGGTTGCGCGCCGAGTTGTCATAGACGTAGTGCGCCACCAGCCTCGAACCGGCCGGCACCTTGATCGGCTCGGCGAAGGTGTAGCTGCGCTGCCAGTTGAAGTCGTAGCGCGGCAGGCTCAGCAGCTGCTTCATCTTGCCGTCCGGATACTGGATCCAGAGGTCCGACGAGTAGGCGCGGTAGTGGGCGTGCGGGAAGGCCGAGTAGAGCAGCGCGTCCTTCGGGAACTGCACATAGGCGGTTTCCTTGTGCCGCGCCTCGCCCGCCGGGATTTCGATGTTGGTGTTGATCACCGTCACCCCGTGCATGATCAGCTCCGGCGGCTTGTCGTAGAAGTAGAGCGCGACCTGGCTCTTATCGACCACTTCCTTGCCGTAGGGCGTGTAGTGCATCTGGAAGCCGTAGGCGCCGCCCGGGGGCAGATAGACGCCGGCGTTCTTGGGCTCCACGGAGCTCTCCGCGCCCACCGCATAGCCCGCGCCCAGCGACGCGGCCCACTTGGTCTCGGACGCGTGGCCATCCTTGGGCATCTCTTCCATCCAGCCGCTCAGCAGGTGGTGCACGCCCTGGCGGGCGCCGGGCTTCACGGTGGAGGCGCGGACCCACTTGCCTTCGGTCAGCGTGCCCGGCACGGCCGGACGCTGGTAGTCGACCACGCCGGAGGCGGGGATCTTGAAGGCCGGCACGTCGATGATCAGGTCCGGCTTGCCGAGCGGCCATTCGGCGGCCACGTGCTTCACCGCGCCCAGCGGATCGGCGCCGTCGCCGCGCGGCGCGCCCTGTTCCACCCAGCTGACCAGCGTCTTGATCTCCTGTGGAGTCAGGCGCTTGTCGTCGGAGAAGTGTCCGACGCGCGGGTCGGCGTGATAGGGCGGCATCCGATCGGTGCGGATCACCTCGCGGATCATCGGCGAGAAGCCCTTGACGATGGCGTAGCTGTTGAAGGCCATCGGGCCGATCCCGCCTTCCTCGTGGCAGGCGACGCACTTGGCCTCGAGGATCGGGGCGACGTCCTTGGCGTAGGAGACCTTCATGGCGCCGCCGAAGGCGATCTGGGCGCCGCTGCTGGCGGGACCCATGGCCGGCGCGGTCTTGCCGGCCAGCAGGGCGTCGAGCGCGCCCGGCACGCCGGAGACGGCGCCGCGATAGGTCACGGTCCAGGTCTTCGGATTGATCACCAAGGCCTCGGCCGAGCGGGTGACGCCCAGGCTTTCGCCGATGATCTGCTTGTCGTCCATCAGGACGGGAATCTTGTAGCCGACCTTGGTCACCTCGGCCTGGATGGCCTCCATGGAGTCCTTGGCCGACGAGTTCAGCATCATGAATTCGACGCGCTTCTGGCCATAGTCGGCGGCGATCTTGTTGAGCTGCGGGGCCAGCTTCTGGACCACCGCGTCGCCGTTCTGCTGGGTCACCAGCACGACGGCCGGGGCGTCGGCCACGCGATAGAGCTCGTGGGCCTCCATGTTGGAATCCACCAGCATGAAGTTGTCGACCTTGGTCATCGCCGGCGCGGTCGCCGCGACGCCGGAGCCGTGGGCCATGGCGCTTTGCGTCGTGGCGTCGCTCGTGCAGCCGACCACCAGGGCGGCGCCGGCCAGCAGGCCCAGAACTCCGAATTTCGCACTGGTCATCGTCAGTCGCTCCCCTGATCCCGTTCCGGGAATCACAAATGGCCCGCATGGGCGGGCGCGCCTCACGGCGTATATCGCCCACCTTCGTTACACGAATATTGCCGCGCTTGCATGCGGCGACGTGTCATCCGGTAGTCGCCGCCGCCTGTGAGATCGGATGCGGGGCGCCCTGAGAAAAGTCGGAGATTTCTTCGCCGATCACCTTGAAGCCGGTCATCAGGTTGGGGCCGAAGCTGGTGATGATCGCCGCGTCGGTGGCGTCACGGCCCCGGGCCATCAGCACCCGGCCGATCCGCGGCCGGTCGTGGCGCGCGTCGAAGATGTGCCAGCGGCCGCCCAGATAGGCCTCGAACCAGGCGCTGAAATCCATCTCGCCATCCACCGGCACGCCGATGTCGGGCAGGTAGCCGGTGCAATAGCGCGCCGGGATGTTCATGCAGCGGCAAAGGGTGATCGCCAGGTGCGCGTAGTCGCGGCAGACGCCCACCCGCTCCTCGTGCGCCTCGAAGGCCGTCTTGGTCGCCCGCGCGTGCTCGTAGCCGAAGGTGATCCGCTGGTGGGCGTAGGTGACGATCGCCTGAGCCCGCGCCCAGCCCGGGGACACGTCGCCGAACAGCTTCCAGGCCAGTTCGCTCAGGTGCTCGGTCTCGCAGTAGCGGCTGGCCAGCAGGAAGACGATCACGTCGTCGGGCAGGTCTTCCACCGGATGCTGCCAGGCCTCCGGGTGGACCTGGTCGGGCTCGCCGCTGTCGCGCACCACGAAATCCGCCGACAGCACCGTGCGCCCCGCCGGCAGCACCAGGCGCGAGCAGAGGTTGGCGAACCCGTCGTGGTACTGGCCGATGGCCAGCGGCGGATCGGTCCGAACAGTGTCGAGGGTTTCAAGATCCCCGTGCCGCGAGGAATGGACGTTGAGCAACGCCAGCATCGGCGTCGGCTGCGGACATTCGTAGGTGATTTCGAAGCCGCATCGAATACGCATGGGTGTCCTGGCTCTGGCTGACTACCCCTGCGCAACTCTCCGCAACGGAGCCGGTTGCGCACCTGCGCAGGCTTCCACAGAAACCTCCACCTCCACGTCCATGCCCAGATAGTCGCCGGGCAATCCTGCCCAGGTTCCGTGCAGGGGCACCGCCTGACGCGGATCGCGTGCGATCGCTACGCGCACCAGGTCGGAATTGCCGACGATCCCGTTGGTCGGATCGAACTCCACCCAGCCGCTGGACGGCAGGAAGACGCGCGCCCAGGCGTGGGTGTGCCCGCCGCCCCTCTTTCCGTCCTTCGGTCGCCCGCCCTTTTGCGAGGACGAGTAGACGTAGCCGGACGCGAACCGCGCCGCGAGGCCCAGGCTGCGCGCCGCCTCCATCATCAGGACGGCGAAGTCGCGGCAGCTGCCAGTCCCCAGGCCCAAGGTCTCAAGCGGCGCCTGGGGCGCGCCGGTGAGCCGCGTTCCGTAGGCGAACTCGCCGTGGATCGCGTGGGTCATGTCAGTCAGGAGCGTGCGAAGGCTGGTCGGACCCACCCGGCGCACGAACCGCCGCGCCCAGGCCTCAAGTTCGCCGGCCGGATCGGCGTGCTGCCGCTCGATCGACGGCGCGAGATCGGCCAGATCCTCCGGGCTGTAGGCGACCGGCAGCCCCGACGTCCAGCCGTCGTCGTCCCGATCGAAGGCCGGCTGCGGCGTGTGGTCCAGGGTCATCCGGCTCTCGACCGCCAGCCGGTCCGCGCGGCCGGCGAACCGGGCGATCGACACACAGTTGCCGAACACGTCGTGCACGTTGCGCAGCACCGAGGGTTCGGGCGTGATCGACAATTCGGCCGAGATCAGCCGCTGATCGTAGCTCTCCAGCGGCCGCAGCATCATGCGATGCTCGCCGAGCGCCACCGGGTTGCGGTAGCGGTAAGCCGTCAGGTGGCGGATGGAGACCAAGGCCATTGCTCAACCGTGGGGTCGATTCCGTTAACAGTTCCAGACCGCTGCTTGCGCCAGATGAGCGCAGCGTGGCCATTGCGCTGAAATCGGGCGCCGCGTCGCCTTTCCTGCTTCTGGGCGACCATGCCGGCCGGGAAATCCCACAATCGCTCGCGGACTTGGGACTTCCGAAAGCCGAACTCGACCGGCACATCGCCTGGGATATCGGGATCGCAGGCTACGGCGCCCTCCTGAGCGAGGTCTTGAACGCGCCGTTCATCCGCCAGCGGTATTCGCGCCTGGTCATCGACTGCAACCGCGACCCGGCCCGCGGCGACGCCATCCCCGAGATCAGCGACGGGGCGGCGATCCCGGGCAACCGGAGCCTCTCGTCCGCCGACCGCGCGGCCCGCGTCGCCGAGGTCGCAGCGCCCTACCACGCCGCCATCGCCGCCGAACTCGACCGGCGGGCCGCGCGCGGCCTGCCGACCACGCTCATCGCCCTGCACTCCTTCACGCCGCGCATGGCCGGCTTCGACCGCCCCTGGCGCTTTGGCGTCCTGCACGCCGACAACAGCCCCTACTCCAAGGCGGTCCTGGCCCGCCTGCGCGCCGAGTTCGGCGAGGCCGTGGTCGGCGACAACGAGCCCTACAGGATGGACGAGGTCGACTTCACCATCCCGCACCACGCCGGCGGCCGGGGCCTCGACTATCTGGAGCTGGAAGTCCGCCAGGACCTGGTCGCCGACCCTGCCGGCCAAGCGGAGATGGCCGAGATCGTCGCCCGCCTGCTCCCCGCCGCGCTTGCGGACGTCTAGCAAAGCAAGACTTGGAACCACGGACGGACACAGACGCACACGGACGCGCCTTGCCCTTGGCGAGCGCAGCTCGCCTTCTGATCCTAAGCAGAGCCTATCGGAAGATGGCCTTCGGCCTTTCAAGCGGCAGGACAGGTCCGTGTGCGTCTGTGTCCGTCCGTGGTTGAATCCTCTTCCCGCGCGCTTCCGTGTTTTCCGTGACTATCTTTCTTCCGCTTCGCGCGCAGGATGCGGGAAAGACAGTAGGAGGAAGACCCATGAGCGAGACCGCAACCGCGCCCGCCGCCAAGACCGCACCGCCCTCGGCCCGCTTCGGGTTCGTGAAGTTCGTGGTGCAGGACCTGGCGGCCATGCGCAGCTTCTACGAGCGCGCCTTCGGCCTCACGGTCGCCCAGACCATCGACCTGCCGGACATCACCGAGCTGGTCATGCGCCGCCCCGGCGAAGAGACCGGCTTCAGCCTGATCCTCTACTGGAACAAGGCCCCCCTTGGTCAAGATCGGCGCGAGACGGCGGTCGGCACGGCGCACGGGCCGCTCGGCCTGTTCGTGCGCGATGTGGACGCGGCCTATGCCCACGCGGTCAGCCAGGGCGCCACGGCCCACCGCGAGCCCTGGGACACCGGCGCCATGCGCGTCGCCTTCGTGCTCGATCCGGAAGGGCGCGAGCTGGAGCTGATCTCGATGATCCGCGGCTGACCTCTGGCGGACCGGCGGTCGAGGAACAGCCCCTCGCCGCCATGTGTTGAAGGGCCAACCCAGAAAGGCCCCGCACATGTACGCCCTCCCCGACCTGCCCTACGACTACGACGCCCTTGAGCCGACCATGTCGGCCGAGACCTTGCAGTTCCACCACGACAAGCACCACAGAGCCTACGTCGAGAAGACCAACGAGCTGGCCGAAAAGGCCGGGCTCGCCGGCAAGCCGCTGGAGGAGGTGGTCCGCGAAGCGTCGCGCAAGGGCGACAAGACGCTGTTCGACAATGCCGCCCAGGCCTGGAACCACGCCTTCTTCTGGCAATGCATGGCGCCCGGCGGCAAGGCCTGCACCGGCCAGCTGAAGGCGGCGATCGAAAAGGCCTTCGGCTCGGTCGACTCGTTCAAGGACGCCTTCACCGAGGCGGGCGTGGGCCACTTCGGCTCCGGCTGGGTGTGGCTGGTCACGGGGTCGGAGGGGCTGAAGGTGATCTCCACCCACGACGCGGAGGACACGCTCGTCAAGGACGGCCTCTTCCCGCTGCTGGTCTGCGACCTGTGGGAGCACGCCTACTATCTGGACTACCAGAACGACCGGAAGGGGTTCCTCGAGGCCTGGCTCGACGGCGCCGCCAGCTACTTGTTCGGCGAGCAACAGATGTTCGCCGCCGACGGTAAGGGCGACGGGTTCAAGTACCCGGCGCCGGGCGGCGCGGGCGACAAGGCGTCGAAGGACGCGCCCGGCGAGCAGCCGCGGGCCTAGGCGGGTCCGCGATAGTCGATGAGGGTCTGGGCGCCCTGCCCTGCGATCCGCGCGTCCACGTCGAAGACCGCGCGGATCAGGGCGGCGTCCAGCACCTGGCCGGTCGGGCCGAAAGCGGCGACGCGGCCTTCCCGAAGGGCCAGCAGGTGGGTCGAATACCGCGCGGCCAGCGTCAGATCGTGCAAGGCGGCGATCACCAGTTTTCCCGCGCCCGCCAGGCCCTGCAGCCGGGCGACGGTGTCCAGCGCATGCCAGGGATCGAGGCCGGAGATCGGCTCATCGGCGATCAGCACCTGCGGGCTCCCGATCAGGGCGCGGGCCAGCATGGCGCGGGCGAGTTCACCCCCGGAAAGGGTGGTCGCCGGCTGATAGCGCTGAGCGGTGAGGTCGCAGGCCTCGATCGCGTCGGTCAGCCTGGGCTCCCAGCCGCCCGGCAGGCCGCCGAACGCCGGCAGATGCGGCGTGAGCCCCAGCGCCACCAGCCGCTCGGTGGCGATCGGCCACTCGGCGCGGGGGTTCTGCGGCAGGTAGGCGCGCCGCCTGGCCAGCTCGCGGCGGTCGAGGCGGGCGAGCGGCGTTCCGTCCAGGCGCGCCTCGCCGGCCTCCGGCGCCAGCAGGCCCGCCAGCACTGACAAGAGCGTCGACTTCCCCGCCCCGTTCGGTCCGACCAGCGCGACGAACGCCCCGCCCTCGATCTCGAACGACACGCCGTCGACGATGGCGCGTCCGCCGCGCCGCACCGTCAGGCCGTTGGCGGTGAGGAGGGTCATGGGGCGACCTTCCGCAGGCGCACGACCAGCCAGAAGAAGAACGGCGCGCCGATGAGCGCGGTGATCACGCCGAGCCTGAGCTCGGTGTTGGTATGGATGACCCGCGTGCCGATGTCGGCGACCAGCAGCAGCACCGCGCCCAGCAGGGTCGAGGGGAGCAGTGTGCGGCTCGGCTGATAGCCGACGAACGGGCGCACCAGATGCGGCGCGGCCAGGCCGATGAAGCTCACCGACCCCACCACCGAGGTCGCCGCGCCGACCGCAAGGCCCACGCCCACGAGCGCGATCACCCGCAGCCGGTCGATGCGGAACCCCAGGCTCTCGGCCTGCGCCTCGCCCAGCGTCAGCGCGTCGATGGACCGGCCCAGCGTCGCCAGCGCCGCCATGCCGATCAGGATGAAGGGTCCGGCCAGCAGGATATGGTCCCAGCTCTTCTCGGCCAGCGACCCCAGCATCCAGACGCTCATCTCGTAGGCCGCGTAGGGGCTGGGCGCGAAGTTCAGCGCCATGGCCAGGAAGGCGCTCATCAGGCTGGAGACCGCCGCGCCGGCCAGGATCAGGGTCAGCGTGCTCCCCCGCCCGAAGGCGAAGGTCAGCGCGCCCGCGCCCATGGCGCCGGCGAGGCCCAGCAGCGGCGTCGCCAGCGGGAAGACATGCGCCAGGCCGAAGTAGATCGAGATCACCGCGCCCAGCGCCGCGCCGTTGGAGACGCCCAGCAGGCCGGGGTCGGCCAGCGGATTGCGCAGCAGGCCCTGCATCGCCGCGCCCGCCAGCCCCAGCGCGCCGCCCACCAGGATCGCCAGCACCGCGCGCGGCAGGCGAAGCTCGGTCACCACCAGGCCGGCGAGGTTCGGGTGCGGCGAGGCCAGGCCGGCGATCAGGTCCGCGGGGCTGAGGTTCACCCGGCCTAGGAACAGCGACGCCACCGCCGCGACGACGAGCAGCAGCCCCGCCACGGTCGGCAGGACGTAGCCCGGCAAGGCCCTGGCGGGCTTCATCGGATCGCCCGTTTCGGCGGCAGGGCGGCGAGCGCGCGGCGCAGCGCCACGGCGCTGTCGGCCGACTGCGGCAGGCCGCAGGTGTGGGCGATGTCGCTGTAGGCGATGCGCCGGCCGGCGTAGAGCTCGCGCACCACGCGGTGCTGGCCTTCGTCGTTGAGCAAGGACGGCTGGCCGAGCGTCGCGCCGCCGAACAGCAGCGCGTCCGGATCGGCCGTCAACAGCTCCTCCACGCCGAAGCTCGACTCCGACGCGCCGGGCCGCGCCGCGATGTTCTCCGCGCCGGCGGCGGTGATGATCGCGTCGGTCAGGCTGCCCTTGCCGGGCACCGCCGAGCCGCCGCTCCAGGCGACCACGCGCAGGCGCTTTTTCGGCGGATCGGCGGCAAGGCCGGCGAGCGTCGCGTCCATCCGCGCGATCAGCGCCTCGGCCCGTGGGCGTTCGCCGATCTCGTCGCCGACCTGGCGAAGAACATCGCGGATGTCCTGGAAATTGTTGGCGTCCTTCACGTCCACGACCCGCGCGCCAACCTGCCGCGCGAGCGTGCGCACGAGCGGCGTGGACAGGCCCGAGTCGAGGATCAGGTCGGGCCGGACATTGACCACGTCCTCCGCCGAATTGTGGTTCAGCGGGATGCCGTCGGCGGCGCCGGGGAACAGCGCGCGCGCCGCCTCGGGCGCCAGGAAGGTCACCGAAGCGATGCGCGACTTGGGCGCGAGCTCCAGCAGCAGCAGGTCGGTGCAGACATTGGTCGACATCATCCGCTGCGGGACCGCGCGCCCCGCCGCCGACGCCACGGGCCCGCCGACCGCGAACGCGGCGACGACCAGGACGAGGCTGCGGAGCGCGCTTGCCATGGCTTCCCTAGAACCTCACCCGCACGCCGGCGTAGGCCGCCCGGCCGGCGCCCTCGAAGCTGAACACCTCCTGATAGCCCTGGTCGAACAGGTTCTCGACCCGCCCGTAGAGCTCGGTGGTCCGGGTCAGCTTCCAGCTCGCGTCCAGGTTCACCAGGGTGAAGGCCTTCAGGTTGACCAGCACCGGGGTGAACGACGGATCGGTGAAGGCCTCGTCGAACTGCTTGCCGTTGTAGCGGACGGTGAGCGTGCCGCTGAACGGCGTCCCCGGCGGCGTCCAGGTCAGGTTGGCGCTGGCGATGTCCTTTGCGCGCCGCACGGCCTGGCCGTCGAAGGTCGCAAACCGGCCGCCCTCGATCACCGACAGCGTCTGCGGCGCGTCCAGGTAGGTGTAGGCGAGATCGACCCGCCAGCCGCCCTCGAACGCCGCGTCGGCGAACAGCTCGACGCCCTTCTGGGAGTCGGTCCCGGCCAGGTTCACCGGCATGGCCACGCCGGTGGCGAAGCTGGTGGTGATCTGGTCGGTGGCGCGGCTGTCGAAATAGGTGACGCCGGCGTGCGCGCGGCCGTCGGCGAAGGTCTGGTCGAGGCCGATTTCCCAGCCCTCGGACTTCTCGGGTTTGAGGTTCGGGTTGCCGATGAAGCGGCCGACGAAGACATCGAACAGCTCCGAGAAGCTCGGATCCTTGATCCCCGACCCCGCCGCGGCGTGGACCCGCGTCCCCTCGTCCCAGCGCCAGCCGGCCTGCACGCGATAGGTGGTGTCGTCGGCAAACCGGTTGTTCCAGTCGTGCCGCACCGAGGCGCTGAACGAGCCCCTGTTGTCGTAGGTGGCGTCGTAGGCGCCCACCAGGCCGGTGTTGTCGAGCCGCTCCCTGCCAAGGAAGCCTCCGAACGACGAGACCGTCGTCTGGCTGGTGTTCTGTTCGGCGTCGAAGGCCAGCGTCACCCGCTGCTTCAGATGTTCGTCGCCGAAGCGATAGGCGCCCTCGTAGGACTCGATGAAGCGCATCCCATGGTCGCCGCTCTGCTTGCTGATCGGCTGGCCGGCGAAGGGGGCAAAGGCGTTGGCGACGTCGAAGCCCGAGCGCCGGGTGTCCGCCAGCTGCGCCGAGACCGCGTTGGTGAGGTGATCGTCCAGGGACGAAAGCTCAGCCTTCACAAGGCCGTAGACCGCGTCGTTCACGTAGTGGACGCCCGGCGAGTCCAGGGTCAGGCCGAAGGTCGGCTGGCTGGAATCCTCGCCCATGTCGTCGGTGTCCGCGCGGGTGTGGGAAAAGCGGCCCACGGCGGTGATGTGCAGGTTGGCCTGCGGCGACCAGATCAGTTTGGCCGCCAGGCCCGCGCTGTCGGAACCCAGGTCGCGATGGCCGCCCGGCGCCACCGGATAGCCGTCGGTGTGCAGGCCGCTGCCGCTGACCGCATAGTCCAGGTCGCCGTTGACGCCGGCGAAGCGCACACCGCCGCCGTAGGTCCCCATGGAGCCGCCCTCGGCGCGGACGCGAACGCCCGGCGCCTCCGCGCCCGTCAGCGTCGAATAGCTGATCACGCCGCCGATGGCGTCGGAGCCGTAGAGCGCCGACTGCTGGCCGCGCAACACCTCGATCCGGCTGGCTTCGTCGGCGATGATCGTGCCGAAGTCGAACTCGTCGAAGAACGGATCGGACGCCTTGATCCCGTCCACCAGCACGAGCGTCTGATTGCCCTCGGACCCGCGCAGCCGCACCTGGGTGAAGGCGCCGACGCCGCCCGTGCGGCTGACCGCCACGCCGGGCACGTCGCGCAGCACGTCGGAGACCACCCGCACCTGGCGATCGGTCATGGCCTGGTCGTCGATCACCGTGACGGAGGCGGGCACCAGGTCGGCGGGCGTGGCGTCGCCGGCGCGGTTGGCGGTGACCACCAGGGGGTCGACCGTGGACGACGCCGCGGCCGCCTGCGCCAGCGCGCTGAGCGGACAGGCCGCGAGGATCGCCAGCAAGCTGGCGCTGTAGAAGTATCGGGGCATGAAGCCCTCCGTTTGCCTGCGTCTGAACGACAGGCGGAGAGCCTCCTTCGGGGCGGAACCCACGTTTGGGCGAACCCCTTGGGCCGACGGCCCGGCGGCGCTGACGCGTTGAGGCGCCTCACCGGTCCGGTCGAAACGGCTCTCCACCGCTTCTGCTCGTCGCTCAGACGGAGTTCCGCGCCTCGGATTCCACTGATCCGAAAGCTCGAGCGACACGCACCGACCGGTTTCCTGGCTCGCGGGTCATAGCGTCATACGCGGACCTTCCCGGGCTTTCGCCCAGTGGCTGGCGAGGGGTTTTCACCTCCCGCCGTCGCGTATGCGCTCACCGCTCACAGTTGCAGGGACAGCCGCGGATCGAGGGGTTTCACGCCCCCTACCGCGTTCCCGATTAAGCCCCGAAGGGCATCGGCGCGCAGGGTACTCACCCACGGTTACGCTGTGGGCGGCGCTTGTTTGATCTCGTTTGAAGCCGTTGTCCACACGCTCCTCTCCCAAGCGCGGAAGCGCTGTGGGAGAGGCTGGGAGAGGGCGGCGCAGGCCGTGCCCCTTGGCGCCAGGATTGGATCAAGGCCCCGCAACGCGCCATCCGGATCCAACGCCGGCGCGATCCCACCGACAGAGCCGCCCTCTCCCAACCTCTCCCGCGACGCTGCCGCGTCCGGGAGAGGAGCAACCGGCGCTAAGGCTGCCACGGCTTGGGTTTGTGGATGTCCATGCGCCGCCCCTTAGAACTTGCCGCCGAGCATGCGGGCCACCTCGGGCGAGGGCTCGTGGTGCGGCGGCGAGCCGTGCGGAAGCAGACCCGCGTCGTAGCAGGCCTCGTAGGTCCCCGAAGCCGTTTCCAGCCGTTCCTGCATGGCCTTCGGATCGGGCGCGATAAGCTTGTCGATCTTCAGCATGAACTGCCGCGCCGTGGCCGCCTCGCGCCAGTTGCGACCTCGTTCCTGTTCGAGCTTCTCCACCAGCTGGGCGCGCATGTCCGGCGACAGCAGCACGCGGTTCTGAAGCAGGTTGAGCTGGGCGTTCTGGGCGTTCTCATCGGTGTTGTGGGCCTCGATGGCCTCCGCCTGGCCCATGACATCGGCGTACAGCTGCTCGCGGGCCGGCGGCAGATGCGAGGCCGTGCCGTCGGCCACCACCGAGCGCCAGACCTGGTCTCGCCAGCCCCGGCTCACAGTGGCCAACGCCACATCCCGGCCCAGGACCTTCATGGGCGGCAGCGGCGTCCATTCGCCTTGGCCGGCCAGCAGCGCCGCCTTCAACTGATCGATGCGCTGCTCACGGCACGGATAGGTGCGGTTGCGCTCATAGGCGGCGAAATAGAGCGCCTGCAGTTCCGGCCGCTCTGCCGCCTCCGCGCGCCGGACCTTCTCCTGCCAATGCAGGTTCTCGACCACCGCCTCGGCGCCGAGCGCGGTCAGCACGCCGACGACGATGATCACGTACTCCTTCAGGAATTCGCGGACGCCGTGCCAGGGCTTGGGTTTGTGGAGGTCCATGCTCAAGGCTTCCCGGCCGCGCCGGACGGCAGCAGCGGCTTGCAGAACGCCTGGACCCAATGCGCCTGGTCGGTCTCGAAGCGGGCGCGGGCGGACGCCGAGGGCTCGACCTTGAGCGCCGCGCCATACTCGCGCAGGAACCTCATGCGCCCCGCCAAGCCCTCGTTGTCGGCCCGCAACTGGTCGAGATCGTCGGCGGCGCGCTGCCGCTGCTCGTCGTTCAGCGTCTTGGCGCGAAGCAGCCGCGAAACATCGCGCCAGAGCTCGATCTGACGGAGCCGCACCCCGTCGTGGTTGGCGACGGCGTCATAGAACTTCCCATAGTCGACCCGCGCCTCGAACGGCATCTGGGCGACGGCGGCCACCGAGGCCACGCGCCAGACGGAGGTGCGGAAGATGATGCCCGGGATGGTCGGCAGCGGGGCGGCGATCTGCAGCGGCCGGCGGCTGTCCTGGGACTTGAGCCAGAGGGTCAGCTCGTCGAGGCGCCGGGTCATGCAGCCGGTCTGGGCGACCGAGAAGTCAAAGCTCGCGAGGTCGAAGGCCACTTCCTCATTGAGCGCGCGGCGGGCCTCTGCGACCTCGGCGCGGTGATGCAGCCATTCCACCGCCTGTTCGGCGCCGAGGGCGATCAGCACGCCGATGACGATGGTGCCGATCTCCTTGGCGAACTCGGGCCAACCGTGCCAGGGCTTGGGTTTGTGGATGTCCATGGCCTCCGCCCCTATTTCCCCGGCCCGTAGAACGGCATGCAGGCGGTTGGCACGCGGGCGGCCTCTGAGGGCGCCATCTGCAAGTTCGCATCGCCCTTTATCCCCAGCCGGCCCGCAAACACCCTGATCTGGCGGATGTTGGACTGGACAAGTTGATTCATCTGGCGCGCCTTAGCGACCGCCAACCTCTGGTCGTAGATCGCCTCCGGCGTCAGATGCCGCAGGGTGTTGAGCGCGCCCAGCCGGAGCCAGGCTTCGGCTTCGGCGCCCTGCTTGGCGTCGAGATGGTCCAGCTGATTGTAGACCCGGCCGTAGGCCCGCTGCTCATCGGAGGATAGCAGACTCGTCCGTCCGCCCGCGGTCGCCGCCGTCCAGCGCTGCGTGTAGATGGTCGGGAGAAGCGGGCCGCCGACTTCGGCCGGGGGTTTGAAGGCTTCGCCGGCATCGGCGCGGTCCAGCAGCGCCGAGATCTCATCCAGGCGCCGGGCAAGACAGGGCTCCCACTGGGCCCTGCGGGCCACATTGGTGAGATCGACGTTGATCTCATCGCGGACCGCCTCCTTGGCCTCCGCGGACAGGCGGCGTTCGTGGAGATTTTCCACGATGGCCTCGGCGCCCAGCGCGGTCAGCACGCCGACGACGATGATCACATATTCCTTCAGGAACTCGCGGACGCCGTGCCAGGGCTTGGGTTTGTGGATGTCCATGGTCAGGGCTCCCCGCTCGGGTTGCGGATCAGGGCCAAGGCCGCCGCGCGGTCCGTGTCGATCGGCACGCAGGCCGGCGGGACAGCAAGGTCAGCCGCGTTGTGCGGCGACGCGGCCGGCGCGATCCCGAGGACCTTGGCGCTTGCGAAGGCGCGGTCGGTGGAGCGTTTGACGAGATAGTTCTCCATCCGCGCTTTCTGCAGCGCCTCGCTGAGGCCCCAGATCATCTGCGGCGACAGGGTCTTCGCGCCTTCCAGGGCGCGCAGCGCGGGCCAGGTCTGCTGTTCCTCTTCCTGGCGGGTCGCGAAGCCGTCGAGGACGAAGTAGATCGAGGCGTAGGACGCCTGCTCTTCGCTGTTGAACAGGGCCGTGCGCCCGGCCTGGGACGCCGCGGCCCAGCGCCGTGAGACGACCGGCTGGTTCATCACCCGGCCGACCCACCGGACGACGGGCTGAGGTTGGCCCTCGCGCGCCGCGTCGAGGATGGCGGACAGCTCGTCCAGCCGCCGGTCGATGCAGGGCTGCTGCTCGTTGCGGCGCTGCTGCATCCAGCCCAGGTCGGTGGCGATCTCGCCCCGCACCGCTTCGCGCGCCTCGGCGGAGAGGCGGTGCTCGTGCAGGTTCTCGACGACCGCCTCGGCGGCGAGCGCGGTCAGCACGCCGACGACGATGGTCAGATATTCCTTCAGGAACTCGCGCACGCCGTGCCACGGCTTCGGCTTGTGGATGTCCATGCCCGGCCGCTCCCCCAAGCGGACTACGCCTACGCCCCTTGAGCTAAGCGGACTCGCGGCGCGGCTGCAACCTGCCCGCTGCGCAACGCGGGCGCGATGCGAAAAAGCTTGACTTCAGGGTCGATGTATGTTCTTGTTTTGTTCTATGTCACGCAGCGCCAAGCAGGAACGGGTCGAACAGATTCTGGGTGAGCTCGCCGAGCTCGGCCTGATGCTGTCGCGCGACCTGGCGGTGGCCGCCCGTGAAGCCGAGACGCCGGACGACAAGGCCGCGCTCGCGCAGGCCTTCCAGAAGACCTCGCGCACGGTGCGCCTGACGCTGGCGCTGGACGCCAAGTTGGACCGCGACGCCGCGCGGGATGCCCGCGAAGCGGCGCGGGAGGCCGCGGCTGAAGCCGCCGATGCACAGCTGCGCGAGAGCCGCATCATGCAGGCCGCTCAGGCGACGCTGCGCGACCTCACCGATCCCTCGCCGCAGGAGAACCAGAAGCGCCGGGTGAAGGCGGTCCTGAACCGCCTGCTCTGGACCGAATCCGAAGGCGACGAGGAAGAATACGAAGTCCTCCTCGAAGACCTCGACGCCCGCCTCTATGAGGCCGAAGACGCCCCTGGCTTCGCCGACATGCCCATCGAGGTCCTGGCCCAGAAACTGAAGGCCGACATGCGCCTTTCCGGAGAGCTGGTGGTCACCACCGCGCAGACCATCGCGCCCGCGAACACCAGCGCAAAGCCGCCCCTCGCGGACACCGGCTGACGCGCCGCCTCACCTCCCCCGCGAAGCGGCGGGAGGGGGACCATCGGCCGAAGAGCCGATGGTGGAGGGGGCGAGCCTCAGGCTCAGCAGATCGATCGGACGCATTGGATATCGTGGAGGTGGCTCGCCCCCTCCACCACTCGCTCGTCGCTGCGCTTGGCGAGCGGTCCCCCTCCCGCCGCTTCGCGGGGGAGGTGAGCGCGCCGCGACGCGCCCTACGCCACCACCTTGTCCAGATAGTCGAAGCAGAGCTTCGCCGCCTCGATCCGCGGCCGCGCGAACGGCGGCTCCTGTTCGACGAAGAAGCCGCGGACGCCCTCGGCGTAGGCGGCGGGGAGCAGCTTGGGCCAGGGGATGATGCCGCTGCCGACTTCGGTGGGGTCCTGCTGGAAGGCGAAGTTGGGCTTGGTGGTCGCCTTAACGTCCTTCACGTGCATCTGGCTGAAGCGGCCCTTGTGCGCCCTCATCAGCGCGAACGGGTCGCCGCCGGCCGCCACCACCCAGCCCACGTCCATCTCGAACGAGACCAGCTTCGGGTCGGTGTTCTTCAGCAGGATCTCCAGCGGGGTCGTGCCGGCGAGCGGCATGAACTCGGCGTTGTGGTTGTGATAGCCCATGGTCATGCCGGCCGCCTTCAGCACCTGGCCTTTGGCGTTCAGCAGGTCCGCCACCGACTTCCAATCCTCGGCGGTCAGCTGGCCGTAGACGCGGGCGAAGCGCGCGGCGAGGTCCTCGCCGGGCCGCGCCTTGGCGTCCACGTGCGCCGGCATCGGCACGCTCGGCAGCACGATGTGGGTGACGCCCATGACCTTGCTGTCGGCGACCACCCGGTCGATCTGCGCCAGCGTCGGCTCGGCCCCATTGCCCTCGGCCTGCACGTGGCTGGAGGTCGCCTTCAGCCCCGCCTTGTCGAAGCTGGCCCGCAGCTCCTTGGGCGTCTTGCCGAGATAGCCGGCCAGCTCGACGGTGCGGTAGCCGATCTTCGCCACCTGCCCCAGCATCCCGTCCACGTCGGCCCGCAGGTCGCCGCCCAGCGTGTAGAGCTGCAGCCCGATCGGCAGCTTCGTGCGCTTGAAGAACGGCGCGCCCGCCGCGCCCGCGCCGCCTGCCAGTCCCGCCGCGGCGGCCGCGAGGCCCGCGCCGATCGCGCTCCGCCTGGACAAATCGATCATCTCCAGCACCCCCAAAAGACTCGCACGAACCGGCTTATGCGCCGCGATCGAAGCACGCTAGCGTGCGTCTTCCAAATTTTGGGCCAAATCAGTGAGGGACCGGACAAGACATGGGCGGCGTGGTCGCGCTCGGCGAATGCATGGTGGAGCTGAGCCTGGCCGGCCCGGGTTCCACAGGCGCCGACAAGGCGGCGATCGGCTATGCCGGCGACGTCTTCAACACCTGCGTCTACCTGCGGCGCCTCGGCCGGGAGGTGAGCTTCGCCACCGCGGTGGGCGCCGACGATCCGTTCAGCGCCGCGATCCTCGCGCGCATGGGCGCGGAGGGGATCGGCGATAGCCTCGTCACCCGCGTCGAGGGCCGCGTGCCCGGCCTCTACGCCATCGAGCGCGACGCGGACGGCGAGCGGCGGTTCTTCTACTGGCGCGACCAGGCGCCGGTGCGGCAGTTCTTCCAGATCGCCGACCTCGACGGCTTCATCGCCGCGGCCCGCGCCGCCGAGCTGTTCTACGTCTCCGGCATCACGCTGGCGGTGATCGGCGAGGCGGGCCGCGCGGCGCTCTCGGAAATCCTCGCCGACCTCGCCCGCCACGACGTGCCCGTAGCCTTCGACCCCAACTATCGCGCCCGGTTGTGGCCGTCGCGCGAGGTCGCGCTGGCGGCTGTCGAGGCGGTGATCCCCCATTGCCGCATCGTCTCGGCCAGCGGGCCGGACGTGGAGGCGCTCTGCCAGGCGCCGCTCGACGAGACCGCGCGGCGCTGGGCGGCGAAGGGGCCGCTGGTCCTCGCCCGGGCCGAGGACCGCCAGGTCGACGTCCACGGCGCCCGCTCGGTCCTGACGCTGCCCGCGCCGCCCGCCGCCAAGGCCACCGACACCACCGGCGCCGGCGACAGCTTCAACGCGGGCTTCCTCGCCGCCTGGCTGAAGGGCGCCGAGCCCACCGTCGCCGTCGAGGCCGGCCACACGCTGGCCGCCCAGGTCGTCCAGCACATCGGCGCGATCATCCCGCTGGAGGCGATGCCCCAGCGTCAGCCCCCTGGCGCGTTTTCGGGACCGGGTGTATCCGAAGCACCGTGACTCCTCGCCAGCCCTTCGCCAGGACATACTTCGCCAGGACGGGGCCGCTCGATCTGGCGGCCCGCATGGCGGCGTTCTTCGCCGTCGCGCTGCTGACGTTCGCCGGCGTCAAGTCGACGGTGATGCAGGCCGTGGCCGACGGGACGGCCCCCGCCTCCGCGCCGATGGCCATGCCCTGCCCCGACATGCCCGGCATGGACATGTCGGCCATGCCCGGCATGGGGGCCAAGCCCGGCGACGCCGCCAAGAAGGCCGCCGCCGCGGCCAACTGCCCCTTCTGTGTCGCCGCCGCCCACGTGGCGCTGCAGTCCCTCGCCGCGCCGATCCCGACGCCGACCAGCGTCGCCTGGATCGCGCCGCCGCCGGTCTCCGACCACAGCGCGCGCGGCCCGCCGTTGGTGCGGCCCAAGGCCCGCGGGCCGCCCGCTCCCTACCAGACCGTCTGATCCGCCGCGCGGCCTCCCAAGAGGCGGCGCGTCCTGACGTCTGAGCCGCCGGCCTCGGCCGCGGCTGCAAGGGACTTTTCATGCGATATCTGCTTCTGGCCGGCGCGAGCGCGCTCTGCCTGGCGACAGCCGCCACAGCGGCCCGCGCGGCCGATGACGCCGCCCTCGACTCCGGGGCCTCGACCATCTCCGGTCTCACGGTCACCGCGCCCTCCTCCATCGCCAACCTGGCCGATGTGCCGAACACCGTCTCGACGGTCACCGCCGACCAGCTGGAGAAGACCACCAACGTCTTCACGCCGGAGGACGCCCTGCGCTACGTGCCCGACGTGCTGGTTCGCCAGCGGCACATCGGCGACACCCAGTCGCCGATCACCAGCCGGACCTCCGGCGTCGGCGCTTCGGCGCGCACCATGCTGTTCGTGGACGGCATCCTGCTGTCGGCCCTGATCGGCAACAACAACACCTCCGCCTCGCCGAAGTGGGGCCTGATCAACCCCGACGCCATTGAGCGGGTCGACGTGCTGAACGGCCCGTTCTCGGCCGCCTACGCCGGCAACTCCATCGGCAGCGTCATCGCCTTCGTCACCCGCATGCCGTCGAAGCTGGAGGCCCAGGCCGAGGTCCAGGGCGCGAGCCAGTCGTTCTCCAAATACGGCGACGACAAGGACTATGGGACCGCCCGCTTCGCCGGCAGCCTCGGCGACCGGTCGGGCCCGTTCGCCTTCCGGCTGAGCTACAACCACCTGGACAACCGCGCCCAGCCGCTGACCTACGTCACCGCGACCGTGCCGGCGGCGGCGAGCGCGGCCGGAACCGTCGTCACGGGCGCCTTCAACGACGCCAACCGCACCAGCGCGCCGATCGTGGTGCTGGGCTCCAGCGGGCTGGAACACCAGGTCCAGGACAACCTTTCCGGCCGCTTCACCTGGGACCTCACCCCGTCGGTGACGGCGGCCTACACCTTCGGCCTGTTCCTCAACGACGACGACTCCACGGTGAACAGCTATCTGCGCGATCCGACAGGCGCCGCGGCCTACGCCGGCGCCCTCAACATCCAGGGCCGCGCCTACAATATCGCCGCCTCAAGCTTCGACGGCGGCGTCTACCATCTCGACGAGACCGAGCTGGCCCAGGGCCTGTCGGTCAGCTCCCACACCGGCGGGACCTTCGACTACGACCTCACCCTGACCGGCTTCAACTACCTCAAGAGCCATCAGCGCACGCCGACCACCGCCCTTCCGGCGGCCTTCGCAGGCGGCGCGGGCAGCGACGCGGAGCTGGACGGGACCGGCTGGATCACGCTGGACGCCGATGGGCGATGGCGACCGGGCGCCAACCAGACGGTGATGTTCGGCCTGCACGGCGACAGCTACCTGCTGGACAGCGAGAAATTCGCGCTCGCCGACTGGACCGCGTCGGCGCCGGGCGCGACCCAGACGATCAGCAAGGGCCAGACCCACACCTGGGCGATCTGGGCCCAGGACGTCTGGGCGATCACTCCGCAGGTCAAGCTGACGCTGGGCGGGCGCTATGAATGGTGGCGCGCGGAAAAGGGCCTGAACTTCTCGGCGTCGCCGGCGCTCAACACCCAGCAGCCCGAAATCAGCGATGAGGCCTTCTCGCCGAAGGCGGTGCTGGCCTGGTCGCCACTCGCTGACTGGACCTTCAAGGGGTCAGTGGGCGTCGCGAACCGCTTCCCGACCGTTTCCGAGCTCTATCAGGCGGTGACCACGGGCGCGATCCTCTCGGTCCCCAACCCGAACCTGCGGCCTGAGCGCGCGATCTCCAGCGAACTCTCCGCCGAGAAGGACTGGTCGGACGGCTCCGTGCGCGTCTCGCTGTTCGACGAGCACGTGCACAACGCGCTGATCTCCCAGACCGGGCCGCTGAACGGCGCGACCGCGACCTTCGTCCAGAACGTCGACCGCACGCGCTCGACAGGCGTCGAACTGGTGGCCGACCAGAGGGACCTGCTGGTGAAGGGTTTCGAGCTCTCCGGATGGATCACCTATCTCGACGCTCAGACGGTGAAGGACCCGGTGCTGCCGGCGGCCGAGGGCAAGCGCCTGCCACAGCTGGCGCGCTGGCGGAGCGCCGTGGTCGCCACCTACACGCCGCCCGCCCTGCCGAAGCTCGATGTCACGCTCGCCGCCCGCTACGAGGACCGGATGTTCGCGACGATCGACAACAGCGACCACTACGCCAACACCTATCAGGGCTTCGGCGCGTTTTTCGTGATGGACGCCCACGTCCGCTACCGGATCAACGACCACCTGGCGACCGATGTCGGCGTCGATAACCTCAACGACCGGAAATACTTCCTCTTCCACCCGTTCCCGCAGCGCACCTTCGTCGTCGATCTCAAGTACAGCTACTGAGCCTTTGGAGACTTCCATGAACGCTCTTCTGAACGCCGCGTCCTGCCTCGCCGTCCTCGGGTTGGCGTCCGCCGCCCAGGCCCATGTGGTCGTCCAGCCGGCGACGGCGGCGCCCGGCGCGACCGAAACGCTCAACTTCATGGTCGGCCACGGCTGCAGCGGCCAGCCCACCACGGCGCTGCGGGTCGAGATGCCCAAGTCCGTCAGCGAGGTGGCGCCGCAGCCGAAAGCCGGCTGGACCCTGACGGTCGAGACCCTGCCCGGCGGCGGCCGGGCGGTGTCCTGGCGTGACGGCGGGCCGCTGATCAAGGCCGACAGTTTCCCGGTGCGCGTGCGAATGCCCCGGGACCGCGCGGCGGTGGCCTTCGTGGCGGTGCAGTCCTGCGGCGCGACGCAGGTGCGCTGGGACGAGCCGGTCGAAGCCGGCCGCCCGAAGCCCGCGCATCCCGCGCCGACCGTGACCCTGGCGGCGGCGGACCCTGAGAAGGCGCCGGCCCCGGCGACAGCCAGTGGCGGCGGACGCCTGCCCAAGGAGGTGCAGCGCCGCGCCGACGGCGCCCTGGCCGACGCCGCCGGCAAGCCGCTCTACACCTGGGACATCGACACCATGGTCGGCATGTCGCACTGCGAGACCGACTGCGCCGCCATGTGGCCGCCCCTGAAGGCGCCGAAGACCGCCAAGCCGATGGGCGACTTCTCGCCGATCAGCCGCGAGGACGGCTCGGCGCAATGGACCTACAAGACCAAGCCCCTCTACACCTATTCCGGCGACAAGCCGGGCGAGGCGCCGGCCGGCGAGAAGGTCTCCAACCTCTGGCATCTGGCCCACTGAGCGGGCGCCCGATCACAATTTCCTGAGCGGACCTCGCCGCGCTTGCACGAGCCCTAATATCGCACCACGATCTATTTGCCGCCCCGTTCTGTAGACGGACTGAAGGGGCGGCGCTGGCGCGTCGCCGCGGGCCAAGGAGCCGCCTCCGACAAGGCTCTCCGCGAAGAAGCGACATCGCCTGGACGCTGGATCGCCAGCCGCCCTCCAGGCGTCGCCGGCCCTGTCGCGGACGACGCCTGGTCCGCGATGGGCGCTGGGCGGCGAGATCAGGTGGGTTCCGCCATGGGGTCTCCTCCGGGATATTCCCCGGCCTTGATCTCGTCGCCTTGCCGTCCGCCCTCGGCGCCGAAACGAGGGTGGCTGCGGCGGCGAACACCTCGTATCATGATATAATTGTTGAGCCTTTAGAGCCGGGACCACAGCGTGAGCGCCAAGCCTTCGAAGACGGCGGCCGGCAAGCGGCGCTCGGCGCGGCTGAGCGACGCCGAATACGCAGCCCTCGGCCAGTTCCGCTGGTCCATGCGCCAGTTCCTGCAGTTCAGCGAGGAAGGCGCCCGCGAACAGGGGATCAGCTCGCAGCAGCACCAGGCCCTGCTCGCCATCCGCAGCCATCCCGGGCCGGAAGCCCTGACCATCGGCGGCCTCGCCGAGCGCCTGTTCATCAAGAACCACAGCGCCCTCGAACTGGTCGCGCGGATGGCGGAGAACGGCCTCGTCGAGCGGACCGCCTCGGACGAGGACCGCCGCCGCGTGCTGCTGCGCATCCTGCCGCGCGGGGCGGAGATCCTCGAGACCATCTCGCTGCGCAACCTCGGCCAGCTGAACGAGACCGCCGAGATCCTCGCCGAAATCCTCGACACCGTGCGGCGCCTCGATGGCGGCGGCGCCTGGCCCAAGCGCGGCAAGGCCTGACCGCGCCCAATTCCGGCGAAAGCGCCCAACCTTCGCCATGAGGTGAACGCCGCAACGCCCAAAAATGGTTCGGATTGCGATGTTAGCCTTCCGGTGAGCCGCCGCGCCTGCCGGCCGGCGGCGCCCACATCAACCTCGTTTGCATCGAGCACAACATGACCAAGAAGGAACTTGTTTCAGGCGCCGTCGGCGCCGCCGCCGCGGTAGCGCTTCTCGCCGGCGGGCACCTGGCCGTCGCCGCCGCCACGGGCGAGCCCGGCGCCGTCAACGCCCACCCGATCGCCCCGCCCGCCGCGGCCGCGCCGCCCTCGTTCGCCGATCTCGTGGCCCGCGTGGCCCCGGCCGTGGTGTCCGTCGACATCGAGGGCCACGCCAGCCGCCAGGCCACCGCGCTCTCCGAGGGCGGACCGTTCGGCGGCGACGACAGCGATGATGGCGACCCGCTGGGCGCCTTCCGCCGTCTCTTCCCGCAAGGCCAGATTCCGCAGCAGGCGCGGCCGACGCCGATGCGCGCCACCGGCTCCGGCTTCTTCATCTCAGCCGACGGCTACCTGGTGACCAACAACCACGTGGTCGAGAACGCCGACAAGATCACCGTGCGGACCAGCGACGACCGCACGCTGACCGCCCATCTGATCGGCCGCGACCCGGCCACGGACCTCGCGGTCATCAAGGTCGAGGGCCACAACTATCCGTTCGTCAGCTTCGAGGACCGCGCCAAACCGCGGGTCGGCGACTGGGTCGTCGCCGTCGGCAACCCCTACAACCTCGGCGGCACCGTGACCGCTGGCATCGTCTCGGCGCTGAACCGGGCCAATGTCTCCGGCTCCAGCTACGTCGACTACATGCAGATCGACGCTCCCATAAACCGGGGCAACTCCGGCGGCCCGACCTTCGACCTGCAAGGCCGCGTCGTGGGCGTGAACTCCGCCATCTTCTCGTCCAGCGGCGGCTCGATCGGCATCGGCTTCGACATCCCCGCCGACGTGGTGGCGTCTGTCAGCAAGCAGCTGATCGCCAACGGCAAGGTCAGCCGCGGCTATATCGGCGCGACGATCCAGGACATCACTCCGGACATCGCCGAAAGCCTCGGCCTGCCGGTCCACCAGGGCGCGCTCGTCGCCGACGTCGTCCCCGATGGTCCCAGCGCCAGGGCCGGCGTCCGGTCCGGCGACCTGGTGCTGAAGGTGAACGGCCATGCCGTCACCTCGTCCGGCGACCTCACGCGGCAAGTGGCGATGGTGAAGGCCGGCGATCCGATCCAGATCGAGATCCGCCGCGACGGGCGCCCGCAGGCCCTGACCATCCGCTCGGGCCTACGGCCCTCCGAGGAGCAGCTCGCGCTGAATGACGGCGGCGATGGCGGCCCGCTCGGCGAACGCGGCGGCTCGGCCTCCGGCGGCCTCGGCCTGATGGTCGCGCCGCACGAGGGCGGCGGCCTGACCGTCGAGCGGGTCTCCCCCGCCTCCGACGCCGGCCAGAAGGGCGTGCGCCCGGGCGACGTCATCGAGCAGGTGGGCGGCAAGAAGGCCAACTCGGTCGCCGACGTCTCCGCCGCCATCAAGGCGGCCAAGGAGGCCGGCCACAAGCAGGTGTTGCTGCTGGTCACCCACAACGGCCGCCACGTCTACCTGCCGGTGGAGATCGAGGCCGCCCAAGGTTGATCCGGCGCGCCAACAGGTCTGAAACGGCGGCGGCGCGATCCGCCGCCGTTTCTGTTTTTAGGCCATCTCGCAAAAACCCCGCGACAATACATCGTGTCGTGATGTAATTTGCCGTCAGGAGAGACACCTTGCCGGCCGTGGCCTTGCCGCGTCCGAGGAGACCTGCCGATGAGCCCGTCCGCCGTCCTCGCCAGCACCGCCCGCTACGCCGTCCTGACCGCCGCCGTGGCGAGCCTCGCGGCCTGCGCCTCGCACCCGAAGCCCGCGCCCACGTCGGCCCCGCCGCCACCGGCGCCGCCGCCCGCCGCGCGTCCGGCGCCCAGGCCCGCGCCGCCGCCGGCCTCGGTCTCCACCGCACCCCTGCCCGGCTCCGAGCGCGACTTCGTCGTCAACGTCGGCGACCGCGTCTACTTCGAGTACGACAAGTTCGACATCCGCCCCGACGCCACCGCGCTCCTGACCGCCCAGGCCGCCTGGCTCACCCGCTATTCCGCCGTCCAGATCCGCATCGAGGGCAACGCCGACGAGCGGGGCACGGAGGAATACAACCTGGCGCTCGGCGCCCGGCGCGCCAACGCGGTGAAGGAGTTCCTGCAGGCGCTCGGCGTCGCCGGCAGCCGCATCTCCACCGTCTCCTACGGCAAGGAAAAGCCGATCGACGCCGGCGGCACCGAAGAGGCCATGGCCCACAACCGCAACGCCCACACCGCGATATTGTCTGGAGCGAGGTGACGACCTCGTCCTACAGTCCCCGGCAGACACGCGGGGGCGCGTCGCTGGGGAGTGTAGGCGATGGACGAAAGTGAGGAGCTGCGGCTCCACGAGACGGTGAGCTTCGTGGGCCTGCGCGCGCAGGCGACTGCGATCGGCCTTTTGCAGCTGAGCGCCGAGCTCGTGCGGGCGGGCGTGCTCGATAAGGCCGCCGTCGACCGGATCAAGGACGCCATCGCCAAGGACATCTCGCTCTCGCGGCCCCGCTCGGTCGCCCGCGACGAATATATGGGCCAGGTCCGCCAGCGCCTCGACGGCCTGTTCGAGGCCAAGGATCAGGCGCCCGCCGCGGCGTCGGACTAGGCCCGCGAAAGGCCGCGGCGCCCCTCAGGGCTCGCGCGGCAGGACGTAGGCCGGCGTCGGCAGGCTGCCCAGCCGGAAGGCCTCGCGGGAGGACAGGTGGAACTCCTTCTGGATGCGGCCCCACCAATAGAGGCGGGTGGCCTCATCCAGGCCGTCCTCGCCTTCGATCCAGCGGATCAGGTTCTCGATGAATGGGCCGACGTTGAGCCGCGAGGCGTAGCGGGCGCGCTGCTCGGCGCCGGGCGGCGCGTCGGGCCCTGGCCGGAACCAGCGGTCGAGCGTGTAGTCGCCGACCAGATCGAAGATCGCTTGCCGCCACTCCGGCTGCTCGACGCCGGCCTGGGCGTAGCGGAACACCAGCAGGAACGCCTCGGGACAATCCCGCGCGGCCCTGGCGATCTGCTGCGCCCGTCCGCCATAGACGTTGGTCGGCGCCTGATAGGCGACCTCGATCCGCGCCAGCACGAAGTCGCGGATCGCGCCGAGCAGCCTGCTTCGAAGAAAAGACGCGGTAGATCAGCACCTTCGGCGCCCCGGCGGCGTCGGCCACATCCTGCATGGTCGCCGCGCCCAGGCCCCTGTCCAGGAACACCCGGCTGGCGATGCGGATATAGGCCTCGCGGCGCGCGGCCACGTCGACCCGCGGCTTGGAGCCGCGGCCGCGCTTTGGCCGCACCTCGCTGCTCACCAGACCCATTCCCTCTCCCGCGCACCTGCGCGCCAAGCTCCCGGCGGGTAACGGGGCTTGGATCACGAACGGCGCGCCCTGCCAAGGCAGGCGTCCGGCGGCGCCGCGGAGGCGTCCCGCCTAACCGCGATATTGAGGATTCCCAATGTGCGTCGGCGGCGATCTTGGCCTCTTATGCCGGGCGTCCAACCTGAAAGGTCGCGGCTGGGCGCGCGGCGAGATACCGGCCGCCTGGACCGGACCGAAATTGAGGAGCCACGACATGGCCAAACAGCTGACGATCTGCGCCTTGGCGATCGGCCTCGCCGTATCGGCCGTCGCGGCTCGGAGCGAGCCGGCCGCGGGCCCCTATCATGTGTTGAAGACGGTCCAGGCCGGGGGCGACGGCGGTTTCGACTACGTCTACGCCGACGCCGCCAACCGCCGGCTGTACATTCCGCGGGGCGGGACCGGCGCGCGGGTGATGGTGCTTGACCTCGACAGCCTGCAGCCGGCCGGCGAGATCGCCAAGACCAGCGGGCATGGCGCGGCGGTCGATGCGAAATCGGGCCACGGCTTCTCCAGCAGCAAGCCCGTTGCGATGTGGGACGCCAAGACGCTCGCGCCGATCAAGACCATCGACGTGCAGGGCAATCCCGACGGCATCCTCGGCGACGCGGCCAGCCAGTGGATCTATGTGCTGAGCCATTCCGCCCCCAACGTGACGGTGATCAACGCCGTGGACGGGGCGATCGTCGGCACGGTCGACATCGGCGGCGCGCCGGAACAGGCGGTCACCGACGGCAAGGGGCACCTGTACGTCGACGTGGAGGACAAGGATCAGGTCGCGGTGGTCGACACCAAGACCTTGACCAAGACCGCCGCCTACAGCCTGGACGGCAAGTGCGGGACCCCGGCGGGCCTCGCCTTCGACGTGAAGCATCACGTGCTCTTCGTCGCCTGTCGCAATCCGGCGGTGATGGCCATGCTGGACTCCAACACCGGCAAGATCCTCGACGTCCTGCCGATCGGCGTCGGCGTCGACGGCGCGGCGTTCAACCCAGCCACCGGCGAGGCCTTCAGCTCCCAGGGCGACGGCACGCTCACCGTCATCAAGGAGACCGGCCCCACGAGCTTCGTGGTCGAACAGACCGTGCAGACCAAGGTCGGCGCCAAGACGCTCACCCTGGACAGCAAGACCAACCACGTGTTGCTGATCACCGCCGACTTCGGCCCACCGCCGGCGCCCGCGGCCGGCGCGCCGCCGGCGCCGCCCGGGCGCGGGCGCCGGGGCCCGATGCTGCCCGGGACCTTCTCGGTCCTGGTGGTCGGCAAATAGCCGCCCGGGGCTAGTTCGCCGGATCCAGGAACATCAGCCGGAAAGTCCCGGGACGCGGCGTGCCGCGCCCGCCGGGCGTCGTGGCGGGGATCATTTCCAGGGCCGCGATGTAGAGCCGACCGGTCTCCGGATCGATGGACATGGTCCGGGCGCTGACCGCCGTGGGGATGGTGGCGGCCGGGACATAGGTGTCAGGCCCCGTCTGCCGGATCACCGAGAGCGTGCCGTCCAGACCGTTCGAGCTGAACACCAGATGGCGCTTGGGGTCATAGGCCGCCGCGTCCGTCCCTTTGCCGATCGGGACGCTTGCGACGACCGCGCCGGTGTCGGCGTTGAGCACGGTCATCAGGCTGTTCACGCAACTGACGAACAGCCGATGGCCAGCCCGGTCGATCGCCAGGCCGTGGGGGCTTGCGCAATCGGGGATCGGCCAGTGGGCGTCGACCGCGTTGGTGCGGGTGTTGATGCTGACGATGTCGCGCTTGCCGGCGCCGTTGACGAACAGGTGTCCGCGGCCATCGGCCACCGCGTACTCCAGCTTGCCGCCGCCGTTGATGGTGGCGATCGCCTTGTCGGTCTTCGGGTCGATCACCGTGACGCTGGCCGGATCGCCCTCGACGATGAAGATGTGGCCGGTCACCGGATCGACGGCGATGGCGTCGGCGTCGTCGGCCGCCGGAATATGCGCGCCGAGTTTCAGGGTCTTCAGGTCGAAGGCCACCGCCTCACCCGCCTTGCCGTCGTCGGTGTAGCCCTTGCCGGTGGCGGCCGAGACGCCAATGCCGTGGGTTCCGCCGGGAATCCCTTCGACCTTGCCGATGACATGGCCATCGCGGCCGTCGACCACCGAGACCGTGTCGCCGTGCGCCACATAGACCCGGTGCGAGGGCGGATCGAACACGACGTAGTCCCAGCGGTCGGGCGCGCCCAGGGGCACCGTCTTCGTCACTTTGTAGGTCGGCGGCGCATCAGCGGCGTGGGCGCCGAGCGAGGCCGTCAGGACGGCGCCTAAGGACAGTGCGGCGATCCAGCGAGGCGACATGGCAAAAGCTCCGGTGATCCGGGGTCAGACGGCCTGACCCGCAGGTGAAGGGCCTGGCTAGCATCCTCCCCGCGGCGGGCGTGTGACACCCCCAATCTGACGCCCCGAGCGCCCCGCAAGCTCGGCCTTTGTCGCGGACCTTTGCGCGAACCGTCACGCAAGCTGCACGAAGCCGCCGCACAACCGCCGAGTGAGCGGCCCGTGCGCCGGCGCCGCCTCTGATTGTCCGCCACCGGAATTTTGCACGGGGATATTCGATGAATCTCAAGCTTCGCGCCGCCCTGCTCGGATCGAGCGCCGCCCTGCTCGCCACCAGCGCCCATGCGGCCGACGCGGTGGCCGCCGACCCCACCGTCAGCGACGTGGTCGTCACCGCGCCGCGCGAGGAGGCGCTGGCGCGGGTGCGCCAGCAGGAAGCGCCCAACCTCATCGACGTCCAATCGGCCGAGACGATCGCCAAATACCCCGACTTCAACGCCGCCGAGGCGCTGGGCCGAATCCCGGGGGTCTCGCTGTCCAGCGACACCGGCGAGGGCCGATTCGTGAACATCCGCGGCATCGACGCCAACCTGAACGGGGCGACCTATGGCGGGGTGGTCCTGCTCAACACCAACGCCGGCGGAACCGCCGCGGGCGGCGGCGGCCGGGCGGTGGAGTTCGACACCATCCCTACCGGCGCCATCGACGGCATCGTGGTCACCAAGACCCGCCTGCCCGACCAGGAGGGCGAGGGCCTGGGCGGCACGATCGAGCTCACGCCGCGCTCCGCCGCCCACATCGTCCAGCCGTTCCTGGAAGGCACGCTGGGCTGGGGCTATGAGCCGCTGCACAAACACACCGGACCCGTCGATATAGATCTGGCCGGCGGCGCGCGCTTCGGTTTTGGCGACCACGGCCTGATCGTCGCCGGCGACGGCCAGCAGGCGCCGGTGCGCGCGGGATGGATCTCCAACCCCTACCCGTTCTCCTTCGTCCTCAATGCGTCGCGCAAGGACGACCGGCGGGCCGTGGACGACCTGGAAGAGAGCTACATCGACGACACCGGCGTTCCCGCCAAGGCCGACGCGGGCATCCAGGGCAAGGCGTTCAGCGGCGTGGACTTCCGCCGCTACGACTACCACCGCCGGCGCTTCGGCTATGGCGGCGAGTTCGACTTCCAGCCGAACGACGACCACAGCTACTACCTGCGCGCCAGCATCGCCGGCTACACGGAGGCAGTGCACAAGAACTTCTACCTGCTGCGCAACCTGGACGGCGCCGAGCAGGCCGACGGCAGCGTGCCGCGCGGCCCCGACGGGACCACCTTCCTGGCGACCGCCCAGCCGCAGGTGACCCTGACCGACGAGCAGGAGACCCACCGCAACCAGGTCTATGTGGTCGGCGGCCGCGACCGCTTCGGCGACGTGCAGCTGGACTATCGCGCCGCGTACAGCCGGGCGACCTTCGCCGTGGGCTACAACATCGGCGCGCGTTTCGCGGCCCCGACCGTAGCGGTCGACTACAACAACATCGCCAACGCCACGACGCCGAGCTTCAGCTACCCCGGCGGATTCAATCCGGACACGGCCAGCGCCTACAACCTCAACCGCATCACCAATTCGACGGAACACGACGTCGACGAGGAATATTCCTACGCGGCGAACCTGCAGTTCCCGCTCAGCCTCATCAACGACTCCGACCGGCTGAAGATCGGGGCCGAGGCGCGCATCCGGGACAAGACGGTCAACCCGTTCGTCGAGGACGGGATCGTCGCGCCGCAGCTGAACCTCGCCGCCGCCTCGACCGCGGCGAACCAGTACTATGACGGCCACTACCCGAACGGACCGTTCATCGACCGCTACGCCATCCGCAAGATCCTGGTGGGCCAGGCGGGATCGACCACCAGCGACCTGAATCAGGGCGGTTTCTTCACCGCCGACGAGGACATCTACGCTGGCTACGCCCAGTACTCGACCGACATCGGCAAATGGAACTTCCTGGCCGGGGCGCGGGTGGAGGCGACGCGGGCGAAATATTCCGCGTTCCAGACCACGACCGACGCCGCCGGCGATTCCACCACCGCGCTGGTCGCGCGCAAGGACGACTACACCAACGTCTTCCCCACGGTGCAGGCCAAGTACGCGATCGCCCCGAACCTGATCGCCCGCGCCATCTTTTCCACCGGCATCGGCCGGCCCGGCTTCGAGCAGGTGGCGGCCGCCTCCTCGGTGGACTTCTCCAACAGCCCGGTGCTGATCAGCCGGGGAAACCCCAACCTGAAGCCGATCACCGGCGACAACTTCGACCTGTCGCTGGAATACTACCTGGCGAACGGCGGGATCATCGAGGGCGGCCTGTTCGACAAGGAGTTCTCCAACTACATCGTGCCGCGCGTGCAGCACGGGGTAACCACCGACCCGCTGGCGCCGGGACAGCTGGCCGACGTCACGACCTTCCTGAACGTCTCCTCGGCCCACGCCCGGGGCGCGGAGCTCGCCTATCATCAGAAATTCACCTTCCTGCCCGAGCCGTTCGAGGGCCTGGGCGTCGAGGCGAACCTCACCCTGGTGGACTCCCGCATCCTGGAATACGACGCCGCCACCAGCGCGACGGGGACCAACCAGTTCGGCCTGCTGCCGGGCACCTCGAAGGTGACCTGGAACCTCGCCGGCTTCTACGAGGCGCAGGGCATTCAGCTGCGGCTGTCGTCGCAATATGTCAGCCACAGCCTGTTCGGCCTGGGCGGCGACAAGGCGCTGGACGTGCTGCAGGACAAGCGGCTGACGATGGACTTCACGTCGAGCTATCAGATCGACCCGCGCCTCAGCGTCTATTTCAACGCCAAGAACCTGCTGAACACGCCCCTGCGCTACTACGAGGGCAGCCCCGACCGCCCGATCCAGCGCGAGTTCTACGACGTGACCTACGAGGCCGGCGTGCGCTTCAAACTCTGAGCCGGAGGTGACGCGGCACGATCACGGCTGGTAGTCGAAGCCCTCCGCCTTCGCCTTCACCGCGCCGCCAAAGGTGTAGACGAGGCCGACGTAGGCGAGCTTCCCGTACTGATTTCGCAGGTAGTCGTCGCGCAGCAGCGGCGTGACGATCAGCCGGTGCAGCTTCTGGCCGTCGAAGGCGTCGGTGACCGTGATCACCGCGGCGAGGTTCGGCGCCAGCTGGCGCTTGAACCCGAGGTTCACCAGGTTGATGGCGGCGACCGAGCCCTGCGGGGTCAGGCGCTTGTCGGTGCGGCTGAACGAGACCTGGGCGGTGTCGGCCTGGGTGGGCCGCCAGTCCAGGTTGGCCTTCATGTTGAAGCCCGTGGTCGACCTAAGGCCCGTCGCGCCCAGCGCGGTGGCGTCGATCTGGGTCGTGAAGAGGTCACCGCTGAGCTTGTAGGAGAAATGCCCGATCAGCTTGCCGTTCGCGGTCAGCTCGAGGCCGGCCGAGCGGCTCTTGGGCAGGTTCGCCTTGGTGGTCAGCACCACGTCGTCGCTGACCGGCTGGACGATGTCGGTGACGCTGTTGCGGTCGAAGCGGTAGTAGGCCGTCGCCCCATAGGCCAGCGCCCGCAGGGCGCCGTTGTAGCCGGCCTCGTAGGACCAAGTGTCCTGCGGGGCGAGGTTCGGGTTCCCGGCCCGCAGGTTGTGGGTGTCCTGATGGTCGGCGAAGGGGTTGAGGATCTCCGGGTCGGGCCGGGTCAGCCTGCGGCTGACGCCGAACGACAGCTTGCCGTCGTCGCCAAGCGCCCGAGTCAGGTGGACGCTCGGGTAGAGGCCGGAATCGCTGCGCCCGCCCGGGATGTCGCCGGTGATCTGCAGCGTGGTGGCCCTGGCGGCTTCGAAGCGGACGCCGGCCTGGACGTCCCAGGGGCCGAGCGGCGTCTCATACTGGGCGTAGGCCGCGTTGACGGTCTGGCGGTAGCGGAAATGGTTGGTGACGTTCGGGTCGTCGGTGATCTGGCCGGTGACCGGATCGATTGTCCCGCCGCGCGGGTCGAAGGCATTCTGGTCATGCTCAAGGTCGTAGCCGGCCTTGAATTCCCGGCCCTTGGCCAGCGGCAGGTCGTAGTCGGCGCTGAACTCCGTCTTCACCAGGTCGTGGCTGATGTGCAGCTCGTCGAAGGTCGGCGCCGAGGGTGGCAGCGCGAAGGTGTTTCGGTAGGCGTTGCTCTCGCGCTCGTGCTCGGCGCTGCGCTGGAGGCCAAGACCGAGCGTCTCGCCTGGCCGCCCTAGCTTCTGGTCGAACCGCAAGCCTTCGCTGGTGTTGACGTTCCAGTCCTTGCCGTCGTCGTGCCGGTCGGAGATGTCGGCGACGGCGCCGCCGAGCGGACCGTCGGTGTCGTGCTGGTTGAAGTTGCGGTTGCCGTACAGTTCGCGGTGGCTGAGCGACAGGCCCACCGACTGGCGGTCGTTCAGGTCGTAGTCGGCTCCCAGCTTCGCCGACGGCGTCAGCCGCTTCTGATGCTCGTCCAGGCTCTGCAGGCTCGCGACCTCGGCGTTGGATGACGGATCGAGGACGGCGCGGTTGGTCGTGGTCAGCCGCTCGCGGGCGTCCTGGCGCAGCCCAAGCGCGCCGGACAGCTTCAAGGGGCCGGCGTTGTAGGCCCCGGCGAGGCCCGCGACGTAGCGCCGTTGGTCGCCCAGGCTGAGCTGCGCGCTGCCGGAAAGGCCGGCCTGGCGGGTCTTCTTGGTGATGATGTTGATCACGCCGCCCGAACCCTCCGCCTTGAACTGGGCCGGCGGCGTGGTCAGCACCTCGATCCTGGCGATGTCGCTGGCGGAGAACTGCTGCAGGCTCTGCCCGCGGCTGGAGCCGGAGAACTCCGCGGACGGCTTTCCGTCGATCAGGATGGTGACATTGCCATCCCCGCGCAGACTGACATTGCCGTCGGCGTCGACCGCGACCGACGGCACATTGTTGAGGACGTCCGCCGCCGAGCCGGAGGTGGACTGGAGGTCGCTGGTGACCGAATAGGTCTTGCGGTCGATCAGGGTCTGGGTCTGCGCCGCCTCGCCGGTGACGACCACCTCCTGGACGGTGGGCGTGGTCGGGGCGCGACCCGGCGCGGGCGCCGGCGCGCCAAGCGCCTGCGAGCCGGTCGCGCCGGCCACGGCTACCGCCGCCGCAAATCCCCCCAGTCGACGCATCTGGTCCCCAAAACCCCTGGCCGGGCCGGCCGCAGGGTCCTGTGTAAGGGGCAAGGCGTCACCGAGAGCTGTCACCGGCCTTGAAAATCGCCAATGTCCAGCGGCGGGGTGGGGCCGGCGCCCCCAATTCCACATCGAATCCTTATGCGGAAGCGGCTAAGAAGTCCGGGCTTTTGGGCCACTTAGGACGCTTCCATGGCCAGCGATGTCGCCGCCCCGATCGTATCTCCTGAACTGGACGTTTCAGACGCCGGAGCCGGGCCGCCCGCGCGCACGTCGCCGGCGCTCGGTTACGGCCTGAGCGTGCTCCTGGTCGCAGCGGCCGGGATCGTGGCGTTCGTCGTCGACCGCCTCGTGGCGACGCCCAATCTATCCCTGATCTTCGTGCTGCCGGTGATCGTGGCCGCGCTCAGCTTCGGCTGGGGGCCGGCGCTGGTCTCGGCCATGCTCAGTGTCGCCGTCGACGACTTCTTCTTCATCGAGCCGCGCTTCACGTTCCGGGTCGCCAGTCCGTCCGACGTTTGGGCGCTCGCCCTGCTGTTGGTGGTGGCCGCGATCGCAAGCACGGTCGGCGCCCAGTCCCGCGGCCGCGCGCTGGCGAACCGCCGCGCCGCCGAACAGGCCGAGGCCCTGCATCGCCTCGCCCACGCGGTGATCGAAGCCCAGCCGACCACCGCCCTGCTGAAGATCGCCGCCGCAGCGCTCAGCCAGATCTTCGACGCGCCGGCTGTGGTGCTGGCCGAGAAGGCCGGCAAGCTCTGGCTGGCGGCCACCGGCGGCGGCGCCCAACCCTCCGCCGCCGATATGGAGGCCGCCCACTGGTCGCTCGCCAATGACAAGGCGACTCGCGGCGAGACCTATCCCTTCGATCAGGCGGCCTTCGACTTCTGGCCAGTGCAGACCAGCCACCGCCTGGTGCTGGGCGTGAAACTGCAAGGACTGTCCGGCGGCCGGCCGCGCGACCCGGGCCGGCAAGTGGAATTGGTTGCCGCCTATCTCTCCGCCGCCGCCGCGGGCGCGCCGGGGGAGAAGCGCCGCCGCAGCGCCTAGACGGTCAACGCGCGTCCTTGGCGTAGAACTGCAGGGTCCGGACGAACTGGTCGATGTCGGCGACGTACAGCCGAAACGCATCGAAGATGTTCAGGTCGAAGAAGGCCGAGATCGGGATGTAGAGGTTCTTGGTCTTCTCGGACACCGCCACATAGCCAAGGTCGGTCAGGGCCTTGACCTTGCGGCGCACGGTCTCGCGGGGAATGCCGGAGGCGTCAGCGACCCCGGCGAGCGAGACCCCCATGCCGGCGGAGTCCAGGTAGATCTGCTCGATCGCGTCGCGGTCGGTGGCGGCGCCGCCCAGATTGAGGATGGCCTGGAAACAGGCTTCGACGACCACAAAGAAGATCATCACCATCTCGTAGTCGTAGCCGAAAATCTCCGCGAAGCGGCGGGTCGTTCGGGTGAACTGGCGAATGGAAAAATAAAGCTCCAGGCGGCTCAACACCGAGATGTCTGCGGTGGGGTCGTCCATGTCTCACCTGGCCGGGGCGCGGATCCTGCAAACCCCGGTCTCATTTGGCAGACGTCAACCGATATGGCCAGGGCGCACACCGTTGGCGTGAGTCCGCGCGCCGCCTCTGCGAAACGGTGGGTCGGGGCTGAGTTTAGCCTTGGCTGAGGACCCGCGTCTCCGGCTCCGGCTGGACGGAAACACTCACCTCGCCCCGCGCCGCCGCGCGCGCCGCCGCGTCCAGGATCGCCACCAGGCGATCGAAGCTCTCGTCGATCTCCTGTTGGCGGCTGCGCCGATCGCTGGCTTCCAGGCAGATCGCGCCGTGCACGGCGGCGCGGCAACACCAGGCCAGGGTTTCGGCCTGAGGGTCGGTCACACCGCAGGCGCGCAGGACGGCGCATTCGGCCCGGGTCAAGGGGTCCTGCTCGCGGATGTTTCCGGCTCGCGAACTGGCCGGCCGCATGAGGGCGGCCTCATACATTCCCGGCTGCGCCTGGGCATAGAGCCGTTGGGAGTCGAACAGGGCCTCCAGAGCCGGCCGCCCGCGGCGACCGCCGATCGCGCCCTCGACCAATTCGGCCAGCTCGGTCTGAGCGCGGGCGGTCACCGCGTCGCGAATCTCGTCGAAGTCGCGGACAAAGCGCAGGATCGTCTCCGGCCGCATGTGCAGGTCGCGCCCGATCGCCGCCAGGGTCAGGGCCGAGAGGCCCTCCTGGCGAACGATCGCGTTGGCGACACTGAAGATGCGTTCGCGGAGCAGTTCCGTCCCGTCGCGGCTGTTCCGCCGCCGTCCATCCACGCGCATGGTTCCTCCTTTCGACGTTGCAGGGAGAGGACGGCGGTCGCCGTCTAGAAGTGGAAGATGATGTCGCCGGAGAGGACGGCCTCGGTCTTCTTGTCCGGCGCGACCCCCGTGTAGGGGTTGCCGTTGAAGGCCGTCTTGCTCGCCCAGTAGTAGGTGATCTCCGGCCGCAGTTCGATCTGCGGGCTCAGCCAGTGCTGGAGGCCGAGGCCAAGATCCTCATACACGGCGGCGGTCCCGGTCCTCTGGCCGACGGTATCGTCGAACCATTCGGTGCGCAGTGAGATGTTGTCGCGCGGCGTGGGCTGGTAGTTCCAATAGGCGAGGGCCGCGTAGGTGTTCGACCGGCAGGTCAGCGCCGTGGCGCTCTTACACTGGGCGGCGTCCGGGGCGTTGAACGGGACGTATTGCGGCGAGAACGGCGTGCCGCCATTGGCGATCGCCGCCGCCGCGGTCGGGTTGTTGAGGTTCGGCACCTTGTCTTCGAAGGTGTTGTAGGCCTCGAAGGACACGTGCATTTTGTCGTTGAACTTGTGGTAGTAGGTGAAGCCGTACCACTGCAGGTTATTGTAACCCCAGACACCTTTATTGATCGCGTCGGCGCAGAAGTAAGCAGCGTCATGTCCGGTGTCGGTCTGGAACCGCGCGCAGGCGGTGACAGACGGCCTCGCGCCCGGATCCTTCAGCATCGTCGTTCCCGGGTACAGCGGATTGGGGTCCGGATTGGGAATCTTCACGCCCACGTGCCAAGGCGGCGCCTCGGTGCCGACGTTCACGCCCAGCTGCAGCATGACGTTCTTGTTGACCGCCAGCGTCCCTTGCAGTCCGTCGTTGGTGTAGTTGTCGAAGGAATAGCCCATCGAGTGGGAATACATGTAGTTGTTGGGAGCGAGCTGGGCCTCGATATCGGGCACCGAGATGTAGCGCCCGAGGCGCAGCATCAGGCCGTCCGCCACCTGCGGGAAGTAGAGCTCCCCGTAGACCATCGGGAAGTCATAGCCGTAGGTGTTGTTGTGCTTGAGGAACTGGTAGCTCGCGACGCCATAGGCCGTCGTGTAGCGGTAGTCGGTGCCATAGATGGCGGAGACCCGGAAGCCCCAGTCGACGTGGTCGGTCTGCACCGTGTCGGGCGTGCGTTCCACATAGATCACGGCCTGGTCCAGCTGCGCTGAGTTGGGCTTGAAGTCGTAGGCCGCGGGCGCGTTGCCGTACTTCTGGCTGCTGGTGCTGAGGTTGCCGCCGACGTCCACCCAGCCATAGGCCTGGATGCCGGCGGCGCTCATCGCCTCGCCGAGACCTGTGTGCGCGATCGCCGTCATCAGGGGACTGTCGACCGAGGCGGTGCGGTTGTTGCCGATCAGCGTGGCGGCGCCATAAGGCCAGTCGGTGAACGGCATGGGCGGCGCGCTTTGCGGCGGGGCCGTCCAGCCCTCCTTCGTCGAGGCGGGCGCTTTCGGATCGGCAGGCGCAGCAGCCTGGCCCCACTCGGCGCCATAGTACTTGAACAGGCGCTCGACCGGGTTGGTCCCGATCGCCTTGTCGACTGCCTGGACGGTGTAGTTGGGGTCTCCGCCCGCCGTCGTGGTCGGGGCGTCAGCCGACTGGGCCCGCACCCCCGACGCCATCGCGGCCAGGCCAAGCGCGGCCATGCTCGCAGCCGTCAGCCGCCGTCCCGCCCGCACCGGCGACTTCGGCTCGTCTCTTAGATTCAACATCGATGTTCACGCCTCTGAAGTAGCGCCGCCGAACAGACCGGCGGCGTCGATGGAGCCGGGTTGCATCCCGGCGTCACCCCGATGGACCGGATTGGCCGTCAGCCGGTGTTTGGCCGCGAAGCGCCTCGATTCACCCAGGCCGCGCTGAAGGCGGCCGGAACCAATTTGCTTACGACTTGATCAGCCCATTTTGGTGCCGGATGGATAGGGGACAGCCCCATCAGGGAACAATGAGGCTTTGGTGATTTTCCGTAAGGACGCCATAAGGATCGGCATATATTTCTCGATAAAACAATATGATAGTCAAACTCTTCCGCGCCGGGTCCTGGGGTTGCTCCGCCATTTATCGGAGACTACATAGTGGGCAATTACAGCCCATTATGGGTTTTCGGATAAGCCTCAAACTGACGAGGCCTAGACAGCCAAAAAGGAATTCAGACGTGCGTTTCGACATGAAGCTTTGCGCCGCCGCTGCGGCTCTGCTGGGCGGATCCTGGTCGCTCGCCGCACCCGCGCTCGCGGCGCAGATGACCAATCTGCCGATCTACGAGGTGGCCGCCGCCGCGCCGCCGGCGAGCCGTGTGATCGGTTCGGTGCGGGTGCGGGAGTGCCGGACGGACTCGACGGAGGCGCGCTCCGCGGCATTGGCGCGACTGAGCCAGAAGGCCTCCGCCATGGGCGCCAACGGACTGATCAACGTCCGGGTCGACGTCGGCCAAGCCTACCAGCGCGACATCAAGAACGGCATGCCCAACCCCTGCCTCTACCGGACGGTAGCCAGGGGCGATGCCGCGGTGCTGAGCGGCCCCGGGCGTGCCGCGCCCCAAGTGGCGGCCGCTCCCAACTAGCCCGCGCACCGGCCGCGCCCTCCCCTCCGGCGCGGTCTGGGACCGGTGTGGCGAGCCCCATGCTCGCCACACCGGGTATTTTCTCAAATCCCCGGCGCGACGGGAGGCTAGGCGCCCGCGGGCCGGATCGCCTCGTCGATCATCAATCGGTAGCCGATGCCCGGCAGGGTGTAGATCAGCTTGGGCTCGGCCGGGTCGGCTTCGATCTTCTGGCGCAGCTGGCCGATGAACACCCTCAGGTACTGCATATCCTCGCCGTGCGCCGGCCCCCAGAGCGAGATCAGCAGCTCCTTGTGCGTCAGCACCTTGCCATCCGCCTCGGCGAGCTTGATCAGCAGTTCATATTCCTTCGGCGACAGGTGAACCGGCTCACCCGCCCGGGTGACCAGGCGGCGGCGGACGTCGATGGTCAGGTCGCCCGCCTGCACGATCGCCGGCGGGGCGTCGGTCTGGCGCGCCTGGCGGCGGATGATGACCCGCAGGCGGGCCAGCAGTTCGCCCACCCGGAACGGCTTTTCGACATAGTCGTCGGCGCCGGCGTCGAAAGCTTCGATCTTCTCCATCTCCCGGTCGCGGGCCGACAGGATGAGGATCGGCCCTTCGTAGAAATCGCGCGCCTTGCGGAGCACCTCCTGCCCATCGAGGTCGGGCAGACCGAGATCGAGCACCACAGCATCCGGTGGGCGTCGGGCGATTTCCGCCAGGGCCTGGCGGCCCGTATCGGCTCGAGCGGCTTCGTAGCCGGCGGCATGCAGCGCAGGGCCCAGGAACCGGTGGATCTGCGGTTCGTCGTCGACGATCAGGACCCGAAGCCTATGCATGCGCCGCCGACTGCCTCGCGCCGGCTGCGAGCCGGCCGCGTCCGACGAGATTGACGACCGCCCTCACAGGCCAACCTCGAATTCCATCATCAGGTCTGTGATACGGCGCGCGCGCCTAAGGGAACCATTCGGAATCCGCGCAAAGTGGATCAGCGTTTCATAAAGAGGCGCCACGCGAGAATCGCAGCGCCTGAGGCCTATGCGTCCGGCCCGCGCTCCGAACACCCGCTGATGATGCGATTTCGGCGCCGTCTTGATCTCTCGCTTATGGCGAACCCGCCGATCCGAATGGAGGCCTTACGCGCCCGCGTGGGACAATCGGGACAATGGGAGCTCGGCTCCATCGGTCGAGGGCGTCCATGCCGAAATCCGTAGCGTACCCCCTCTCCCGCACCGCCGCTGTCACCGCACTCCTCGACGCTGCCGGTCTTACGCAATCCAGCATCATCCGGGTCACCGGCGAGGGCGCGCTCGTCGCCCTGCTGTGGCTTCGCCGGCACGGCTACGATCACGTCGGCTACGGCTGGGCGGGTGCGGACGCGCCGCGCCAGGAGCCCGACGCCATCCTTGTGACCCACACCTGTGACGAGATCGCCCTGAAACGCCTGCTGGCCGTCGGCCGCCAGGTGCGGCCGGGCGGCGTCTTCATCTTCCGCCACCGCCTGGAATCCGAAGGCTGCGCGCTCGGGATCGAGTGGCTGCTGGACCAGGCCGGATTCGCCACCGAGCGGCGGCTCACCGGCGCCCACCGCGGGCTGGTGATCGCGCGCCGCCGCAGCCTGGCGATGTGCAAGGCGGCCTGACGGACCCGCGTGCGAGACCCCGACGAGCGGAACCGCGCGCGCCCTCACCTAGAAGCGGTAGGTCAGGTCTACGCCAGCCGTGAACGGCTGGTTGGTGACGATCCGGTTGAAAGCTGCGCTGGGCAGCGCCTCCTGGAACAGACTCTCCAATTGGGCGTGCTTGTTGAACAGGTTGTTGACGAACAGCGACGCGCCCCATCCGTCGGTCGACTGCACGCCCACGCGCGCGTTGGCCAGGTTGTAGCCCGGCAGGGGGATGTACTCTCCGTTCAACGAGAATCCGAAGGGGAAGGCCAGCGAGTAGCGCTGCCCGACGTAGGCGTCCTCCACCCGCGCTGTCAGGGTATATTTGGGCGTCAACTCCTTCGAATAGCTGAGGCCGACATTGGCGTTCACCGGCGCCACGTCCGAAAGCTTGTGGGTCGGCGTCAGCTGCCAGTGAGGGCCCGGATCCACCCAGGCATGGGTCAGGCCGAGTGAGGCGTCCATTTGGAAACCGCCGCCAAGGATGGCGCGCGTCTCAATCTCGCCGCCGTAGATGGTCGCCTTGTTGCCATTGATGTTGAGGGCCCAGTCGCCGGGGAGCGCCTCGAGCTGAATATTCTCCCAGTCTTCGTAGTAGACGCTGGCGTTGACGATCAGGCGGCGGTCGAAGAACCGCGCCTTTTCGCCGAGCTCGTAGCTCCAGACCGAATCCGGCTGGTAGCTGGTCGGCCATTTGCCGCCCGGGAAATTGTAGGGGGCGAATACCGCGCTCCAATAGGGGCCGGTCACCGGATAGACGGCGTTGCCGCCGCCGGGGCGGAAGCCCTTGGCGATGGTGCCATAGACCATCAGGTCGCTGTCGAACTCGTAGGACAGGTTGAACTTCGGATTGAAGCCGTTCTCGGATTGGCGGATCAGGCCGGAGTCCGAAGGCGTTGCGGCCCCAAGGCCCGAGCCCCAGCCGCTGATCGACGACGAGAAGCGATAGTCATAGCTGTACCAGCGCAGACCGACCGTCGCCTTGAGCTGGTCGGTGATGTCGTAGGTCCCCTCCCCGAACACCGCATATTGGATCAGGTGGGTCGGCGACCGGGCGATGAACCACTGGGTCGTCGTGGCCGGCGCGAACGTGCCCAGGTCCAGGTAGGCTGAAGGGTTGGAGGTGATCCCGTCGAACTGCCAGTCGGCCTTGAAGTTGCTGTAGAACAGCCCGGCGACCCACTTGAACTTGCCGCCCCCCTTCGAGGCGAAGCGCAGTTCCTCGCTGAGCTGCTCGGATGTGTCGTCCTCCTTGCCGGAAACCATCCCCGATCCGGTGGGCCCATAGTACCCAGGATTCGGCAAGCCGTTATTGGAGGCGAAGGTCGCGCCGGTGTCCGGATTGTTGAAGTCCTCGCTGGCGTCCTCGACCTGCGTCGACTTGCGATTCCATTGCGCCGTGCTGGAGGTCACCTCGAAGGCGTCGAAGCTGTAGTTCAGATTGAGGGCGAAGACCGCAATGCTGTCGGTCAAGGGTTCGGCGATATCGAATGGCTGATAGTGCGCCTGCGTCCCCGGATCGCTGTCGTAGGCGCTGATCCCGTTCTGCTTGCTGGTCTGATAGAAGAAGGACGGCGTGATGGAGAGTCGATCGGTCGGAGCCCAGAGCAAGGTAGCCCGCACCGCATAGGCCTGATCGTCGTTGACGCCCTTGTAGTCCTTTTGCATTGGAGCCGCTTGGACATTGCCGCGCGTCGAGCCGTCTGTGCTCACCAGCGGGAACGCGCCGGGCGCCGCCACGATCCTGTCGATCCAGCCGCTCGTATAGGCCTCGGTGCCCACCAGACGCAGGGCCAGCTTGTCCTGCACCAGCGGGATGTTGATCATCCCGTTGACCGTGTGGTTGAACCCGCCGCCCTCGGTATCCGACAGGATGGTCTGAGCCGAGGCGTGGAAGCCGGTCGGGTCGGGTTGACTGGTGATCAGCCTGACCGTGCCCCCCATGGATCCCGAGCCGTAGAGCGTACCTTGCGGGCCCCGCAGGACCTCGATGCGGTTGAGGTCATAGAGCGTCGGGTCGATCACCACCTTGCCGTTCTGGGCGCCGGCGGGGGCGGTCATCGGGATGTCGTCGAGATAGAAGCCGACAGTCGCCGAATTTCCCCCGCTCGAGGTCATCCCACGCAGTTCGATCTCGGTCTGGCCCGGTCCCTCGCTCTTCAGCGAGACGCTCGGCGTGGACTGAGCCAGATTGGTGAAGTTGGTGATGCCGCGGGCCTGTAGTTCGCCGCCGCCCACCGCCGAAATGCTGATCGGGGTATCCTGCACTGTGCCGGCCCGCTTGGACGCCGTCACGATCACTTCGGCGACCATCGATGCGTCGGCGGCGCCCGCGGCGGCCCCGCCCTCGACGCCGGCGGCGGGTTCGGCGTGCGCGGCCAGGGCGAAGGCGATCGCCGTGCTGCTCAACAGGACGGCGAGGATGGTTTTGCGGCGCGAATTCATGACGTTCCCCAACCGCAATGTTGCGGTGCAATACGGCGGTATCAGGGGGGTGCGTCAGGGTTCCATTCGTGTCCGTGCAAGGACTGATAAACGGAACATAAGGCGCCTGATCTCAATGCCCTCGGCGCACGGCAAGCCACGCGGGTTTGGGCGCACGGTTGGCGATGAATATCCCGGAAGGAGGCGAGCCCGGCATCTGCGTTCAGGCCTGGGGCGCGATCCGGAGCATGTCGTCGGTGACGAAGCGGTAGCCGATCCCGGGTTCGGTCGTGATGACCTGCGGCTCGGACGGATCGCTTTCGATCTTCTGCCGCAGCTGACCGATGAAGACGCGCAGATACTGGGTGTCGTCGGCGTGCGCCGGCCCCCAGATCGAGATCAGCAGGTCGCGGTGCTGCATGACCTTGCCGGCGTTCTGCGCCAGCTTGGCGAGCAGGTCGTATTCCTTCGGCGACAGGTGGACCAGATCGGCGCCCCTGGTGACCAGGCGGCGCGGAAAATCGATGGTCAGCGTCCCAGACTTGACGATCGGCGGCGGCGGCTCGCCCGCATGCAGGCGTTGCCGCAAGGCCGCCCGCAACCTGGCGAGCAGCTCGCCCACGCCGAACGGCTTCTCCACATAGTCGTTGGCGCCGTTGTCGAGCGCGTCGATCTTCTCGGTTTCCCGGTCGCGCGCCGAGAGGATGATGATCGGCTCGTGGTAGAATTCACGCGCCTTGATCAGCACCTGGCGGCCGTCCATGTCCGGCAGGCCTAGGTCGAGGACCACCGCGTCCGGCGCGGCGCGCGCAATCTCGCGAAGGCCCTCAGCGCCGGTGTCGGCGCGCAGGGGCTCGAACCCGGCCGCCTCCAGCGCCGCCCGCAGGAAGCGGTGGATCTGCGCCTCGTCGTCGATGACCAGGACACGAGGGTGATGCGCGCTCATGGGTTGGCCTCGGTCCTTTGCGGCGATTTCGGCAGGCTGATCAGCACGCGGGTGCCGTGATCGCCATGGATCGGGCTGGCCGCGGCGATCCGCCCGCCCATGGACTCGATGAAGCCCTTGGAGATCGACAGGCCCAGGCCGGCGCCCTTGGTCCGGTCCGTGGGCTCTTCCATGCGGCGGAATTTCTCAAACACCCGCTCCAGCTCCGCCGTCGGGATGCCCTTGCCCTCGTCCTCGATGCTGATGACGACGTTGTTGCGATCCTCGTAGGCCGCCAGGTCGATCGCGGTATCGTCGGGGCTGTAGGCTATGGCGTTCTCCAGGATATTGACCACCGCCTGCTCCAGAAGGTTCGGGTCGAGTCGCACCGGCGGCAGGTCGGTCGGGAAGTCCCGCTCGATGTGTCGCTTGCCGAGCCGGCGGGACACGCGTTCGGCGGCGCCGACCAGGACGTCGCGCACGTCGACCCAGTCTTCGCGGATGTTCAGGCCGCCGCCTTCAAGGCGCGTCATGTCCAGGAGGTTGCCAACGTAGCGGTTGAGGCGTTCCGCCTCCTCACGGACGCTCTGCAGAAGATCGGCTCGCGTGGCGGCAGGCATGCCCTCGCCATATTCGATCATGGTGGTGGTCGACCCCAGCACCGTCGAGAGCGGCGTGCGCAGGTCGTGACTGATGGAATTCAAGAGCGCAGCGCGGAAGCGGTCCGAGCGCCGCAAGGTCTCCGCCTCGACGGCGGCGAGCGCCAGATCGGCGCGCTCCAGCGCCACCGCGCCCTGGTCAAGCAGGGCCAGGACCAGCTTTTCCTCGTCCGATCCGGGCGTGAGAGTGTTGGCCTCGACCCCGGCGACGCCCACCCTGTTGCGGACCCCCTGGAGCGGCCAGAAGGTCCAGCTGGTCTGCGGCAGGGTTCCGGTCCCGGACCCGGCGGCCTCACCCTTCTCCCAGGCCCAGCGCGCCGCGGCCATGGCGGCGGCGCCCAGGTCTTCAAGCACGGGCGCGCCGGCCACCGGCACGATCTCCTCGCCCTGTGGCAAGAGCACGATCGCCTTGGCGCTGCCGGCCGCGGAGATCTGGTCGGCGAGCGCGTGGGCGGTGTCGTCGCGCGTCGCCGAGCCCGAGAGCCGCCGGCTCGACGCCAGAAGCGAGGCGATCGCCGAAGCACGGGCCGAGGTCCTGCGGGACTGGTCGCGGATGCGACCCGTGAGCCAACCGGTGGTCATGGCCACCACGAAGAACACCGCGAAGGTCAACACATCGGTAGGATGGCCGATGACGAAGGACAGTCGCGGCTCAAGGAAGAAGAAATTGTAGGCGAGCGCCGCGGCGGCGGCGGCGGTGACCGCCGGCCAGAGGCCGAACGCCAGGCCCGCGCCCAGGACGCTCAGCAGGAAGATCATCGCCAGGTTGGCGCCCGTGGCGAACTGGTCGAGCAATCCGGCCAGGCCGCCGGTCAGCGCGACCAGGACCAGCGCGCCGGCATGACCGCGCCAGCCGGCCAGGCTGAACGGCGGCAAGGCCACCAGGGGAGCCTTGCCGTCGTCATCCCCACGCTCGGTGACCACATGGACGGCGGCGCCGCGGGCCTGCCGCAGCAGCGCCGTGGCCAGGGTGCGGCCGAGCAGTTCCCGCAGGCGGCTGTCGCGCGACTTGCCGATGACGATCTGGGTGACGTTGTTGCGCCGCGCATAGGCCATCACCGAGGCCACCACGTCGTCGCCGGTCAGCACGACCGTCGATCCGCCCAGTTGCTCGGCCAGTTTCAAAGCCTCGCTGAGGCGGCTCTGGGCCACCGGCGACGCGGCCTTCTGGTTGGGGCGCTCGACATGGGCGACCGTCCACGGCGCGTCCATCATCATGTCCGAGAGGCGCCGCGCCGTGCGCACCAGCGCGCTGGCCATGGCGTCGCCGCCGACCAGGACAACGATGCGCTCGCCCGCCGCCCACGGGCCCTCGACGCCCTTCTCGCGCATGGTGGCGATCAGCTGGTCGTCGACCGTCTGGGCCATACGCCGCAGCGCCAGTTCACGCAGCGCAGTCAGGTTTTCAGGTTTGAAGAAATTGTCGGCGGCCAGCCTCGCGGTCTCGGGCACATAGACCTTGCCGTCGGCGAGCCGCTCGCGGAGTTCGTCCGGCGTGATGTCGACGAGCTCGATATCGTCCGCGCGAGAGAGCGCCGAGTCCGGAACGGTCTCGCGCTGGCGCACGCCGGTGATGCGCAGGACAACGTCGACCAGGCTTTCCAGATGCTGGACATTCAGCGTCGTCCAGATGTCGATGCCGGCGCCCAGCAGCTCTTCGACATCCTGCCAGCGCTTGGGATGGCGGGAGCCCGGGGCGTTGGAGTGAGCGTACTCATCGACGATCAGCAGCTTCGGCCGGCGCGCGAGCGCGCCGTCGATGTCGAACTCCATGAGAGTCCGAGCCTTGTATTCGATCGGCCTGCGCGGAAGCACCTCAAGGCCGCGCAACAGGGCTTCGGTCTCGCGCCGGCCGTGGCTCTCGACGACGCCGATCACCACATCATCGCCCTCGGCCTTGCGGCGCCGTGCGGTGCGCAGCATCTCGTAGGTCTTACCCACGCCCGGCGCCATGCCGAGAAACACCTTGAGGCGCCCGCGCCGCGCCTTGTTTGCGGCGGCGAGGAGCGCCTCGGGGTCAGGCCGGCGCGGTTCGTCCGTGGTGTTCATCGCCACTCCCGCATGTGGGCGCCCGGATCTCGACGTCCGGGCCTAGCCGGCCGGCGGGGTGGGCCGAGCCGGAGCCGCCGCGTCGAGCGCGAGGTTGGTCTTTAGCACGTTGACGTGCGGCTGGCCGAAGATCCCCAGCCAGGCGCCGGTGGTGTTGGCGCTGATCGCGCGCTCGACCTCGCCCACCGGAATACCGCGGGCCGCGGCGACCCGGGCCGCCTGACGATTGGCGTTGGCGGGCGAGATGTCGGGGTCCAGCCCAGAGCCGGAGGTGGTCACGGCGTCGGCCGGGACCGGGCCCGGGCCTTCGCTCTGCAGACCCGCCGTGTCCTTGGCGATGCGCTTGGCCAGATCGGGATTGAGCGGGCCGAGGTTGGAGCCGGACGAGTTGGAGGCGTCGTAGCCGTCGTTGCCCGCCGCCGAGGGACGCGGATGCAGGTACTGCGGCTTGGCGAAGTTCTGAGCGATCAGCGACGAGCCGATCACCTCACCCTTGGCGTCGCGGATCAGGCTGCCGCCCGCCTGGGCCGGGAAGGCCACATGGGCGATGCCGGTGATGACCAGCGGATAGATGACCCCGAGCAACAGGGTGAAGAACAGGGTGGCGACGATGGCCGGGCGGATCTGGGCGAACATGGCGGGTTCCTAAAGGGCCTGCGGGCGGCGGGACGGCGCGGTCACGCCAAGCCCACGCCGGAGACGATGAGGTCGATGAGCTTGATGCCGACGAACGGCACGATGACGCCCCCCACGCCATAGATCAGCAGGTTGCGCTGCAGGAGACGGCCGGCGCCGATCGCCTGATAGCGAACGCCGCGGAGCGCCAGCGGGATCAGGGCCACGATGACGAGGGCGTTGAAGATCACCGCCGACAGGATCGCGCTCTTCGGACTGTGCAGCCCCATGATGTTGAGCGCGCCGAGCGCCGGCAGGGTGACGACGAACAGCGCCGGGATGATCGCGAAATATTTGGCGACGTCGTTGGCGATGGAGAAGGTCGTCAGGGCGCCGCGGGTGATCAGCATCTGCTTACCCACCTCGACGATCTCGATGACCTTGGTCGGGTCAGAATCCAGGTCGACCATGTTGCCCGCTTCGCGCGCTGCTTGCGCGCCCGTCTGCATCGCCACACCGACATCGGCCTGGGCCAGCGCGGGCGCATCGTTGGCGCCGTCGCCGCACATGGCCACCAGCCGGCCACGGCCCTGCTCGTCGCGCATCAGCCGCAGCTTGTCCTCGGGCGTCGCTTCGGCCAGGAAATCGTCGACCCCGGCTTCCGACGCGATGGCCGCGGCGGTGACCGGATTGTCGCCGGTGATCATCACCGTGCGCAGGCCCATGCGGCGCAGGTCGGCGAAGCGTTCCTTGACGCCCGGCTTCACCACGTCCTTCAGGTGGATCACACCGAACAGGATCCCGTCTTCCGAGACCGCCAGCGGCGTGCCGCCGGAGCGGGCGATGCGGTCGACCGCGGCGGTGAACTCGGCGGGCGCCTGGCTGGCTTCAAGCCCAGCGTCCTTGAGCACCGCATCGACCGCGCCCTTGCGCCATTTGCCGCCGCCGGCGTCGAGGCCGGATTGCCGGGTGGTGGCGCTGAACGGAATGACCGTCGCGCCCTTCGGCGCCTCCAGCACCAGGCCCTGGTTGCGGGCCAGTTCGACGATCGAGCGGCCTTCCGGCGTCTCATCGCCCAGCGAGGCGAGCAGGGTCGCGCGCAGCATCATCTCGGGCCGCACGCCCGGCGCCGGGATCAGCTCGGTGGCCATGCGGTTGCCGAAGGTGATGGTGCCGGTCTTGTCGAGCAGCAAGGTGTCGACGTCGCCCGCGGCCTCCACCGCCCGGCCGGACGTGGCCAGCACATTGAACTTCAGGAGCCGGTCCATGCCGGCGATGCCCACGGCGGACAGCAGGCCGCCGATCGTCGTCGGGATCAGGCAGATGAACAGCGCGCCCAGCACCATCGGGTCGATCTTCACGCCCGAATAGGTCCCCAGGCCCAGCAGGGTCACCACCGCGATCAGGAAGATCAGGGTGAGGCCCGCCAGCAGCACCGCCAACGCGATTTCGTTCGGGGTCTTCCGGCGATCGGCGCCTTCCACCATAGCGATCATCCGGTCGAGGAAGGTCGAGCCGGCTTCGGAGGTGATGCGGATCTTCAGCCAGTCGCTGACGACGGTCGTGCCGCCGGTGACGGCCGAGCGGTCGCCGCCGCTCTCGCGGATCACCGGGGCGCTTTCTCCGGTGATGGCGGCCTCGTTGACCGAGGCGATGCCCTCGACGATCTCGCCGTCCGAGGGGACGACGTCGCCGGTCTCCACCAGGACCACCTGGCCGACCTTCAGCTCATTGGCCGGCGTGAGCACGACCACGCCGGCGGCGTTCAGCAGCTTGGCCTTGGTGGTCACCCGCGTGGCCCGCAGGCTGTCGGCGGCGGCCTTGCCGCGGCCCTCGGCGACACTCTCGGCGAGGTTGGCGAACAGGACGGTCGCCCAGAGCCACAGCGCGATCTGCAGAGCGAAGGCCCAGTCGCCGCCGTCCTTGATCGCCAGGATCGTGGACATGGTCGCGAGCACCGCGACGATCCAGGTCGCAAAGATCACCGGATTGCCGGTCAGCTTGCGCGGATCCAGCTTGACGAAGGAGTCGCGGGTCGCGCGGGCCATGATCGGGCCCGAGAAGCTGCCGACGAGGGTCGCGGCCTTGCGGCGGTTCTCACCCAGAGATGCGGTTGCGTTGGTCATGTGATGGGCCCTGAGGCTTTCAGCGGGGGGTTCAGTGGGCCGCGGCGACGGCGTGGAGCACCTGGAAGTGCTCGACGATCGGGCCGAGGGCGAGGGCGGGGAAATACTGCAGGCCGCCCATGATCACGATCACCCCGATCAGCAGGCCGATAAACAGCGGCCCGTCGGTCGGGAAGGTGCCGGCGGTGGCCCCGAGCTTGGGCTTCATGGCCATGGACCCGGCGATGGCCAGCACCGGAATGGCGTAGGCGAAGCGGCCCAGCAGCATGGCGACGCCCAGCGTCGCGTTCCAATAGGGCACGTTGGCCGAGAGGCCCGCGAAGGCCGAGCCGTTGTTCCCCGTCGCCGAGGAGTAGGCGTAGAGGATCTCCGACAGGCCGTGCGGACCCGGATTGGCCAGGCCCTTCAGCGCCACGGGAACCACCGCGGCGACGCCGGCGAAGCCCAGGATCGAGACCGTCAGGATCAGCACCGCCAGCATGGCGTACTTGACCTCCCGGGCCTCCACCTTCTTGCCGAGGTACTCCGGCGTGCGTCCGACCATCAGCCCGGCCACGAAGACCGCGATCAAGGCCAGCACAATCATGCCGTAAAGGCCGGAGCCGACGCCGCCGGGGACGATCTCGCCCAGTTGGATCATGAACATCGCCATACCGCCGGCCAGCGGCATGAAGCTGTCGTGCATGGCGTTGACGCCGCCGTCGGAGGCGCCGGTCGTGGCCGCGACCCAGATGGCGGTGGACGGCGCGCCGAAGCGGACCTCCTTGCCTTCCATGTTCACCGACGCATCGGCGCGGGCCGCCACCAAGGCCGGCGCCGGCTGGGTCTCGGCCACATAGACGACCGAGGCAGCGACGAAGATGAAGATCGCCATGACCGCGACCAGGGCGCGGGCGTCGCGCTTGGCCAGCACGATCCGCCCGAAGGCGACGGCGCAGGCGTAGCTGAGCACGTTCATGATCACGATCTCGATGAAATTCGTGATCGCGTTGGGGTTCTCGAACGGGTGGGCGGAGTTGACGTTGAACAGGCCGCCGCCGTTGGTGCCGAACTGCTTGATCGCCTCCTGGGAGGCGACGGGGAACAGGGCGATGGTCTGCTTGCCGCCTTCCACCGTGTGCGCGGTGACGTGCGCGATCAGCGTCTGCGGCTCGCCCAGCGCCACGAACACGAGCGCGATGAGGATCGAGAACGGCAGCAGGATGTAGAGGCTGATCCGGGTCAGATCGACCCAGAAGTCGCCGAGGTTCTCGCTTCGGTTGGCTGCGAAGGCGCGGGCCAGCGCGGCGGCCACGGCGATGCCGGCGGCGGCCGAGAGGAAGTTGTGCGAGGTCAAGCCGGCCATCTGCGAGAAGGTCGAGAGCGTCGTCTCCGGCACATAGGACTGCCAGTTGGTGTTGGTGATGAAGCTGATCGCGGTGTTGAACGCCAGGTCCGGCGAACAGCCGGCGAAACCCTGCGGGTTCAGCGGCAAGAGGTTCTGGAACCGCAGGATCAGGTAGAGCACCACGAAGCTGGCGACGCTGAACGCCAGGAAGCTCATGGCGTAGGCGATCCAGTTCTGGCCCTTCTCGGGCTTCACGCCGCAACCGGCGTAGACCAGCCGCTCCACCGGTTTCAGCACCGGGTCGAGCCAGGTCTTCTCGCCCTGCCAGACGCGGGCCATGTAGATGCCGAGCGGCCACGCGAGCGCGACCGTCACGGCGAGCGTCAGGGCGATCTCCGCCCAGCCCTGCCCGTTCATCAGAACTTCTCCGGCTTCAGGAGGGCGACGACCATGTAGCCGCCGATGATCAGGGCGCCGATGCCCCAGATGATGTTTGCGAGCATCAGATGCGCCTCAGGCTGTAGGCGTAGGCGGCGAAGATCACGAAGATCGCCACGCCGCCGAGGATGTAGAGGATGTCGAGCATTGGGCCGCTCCGCCGGAAAGCTAGGCGGGCAACCTACTAAGCCTCCGCGTAAGGACGCCATGCGGAACCGGGCGGGGCGATATCAAGGAAGTATAAAGGCGCCAACGCCTCGCGCGAGGACGTGCCGTTCTTGACGTTTTGCTTATCTGGCCGGCCGTCTTCGGTATCGAACGCTTACGGCGCCTTGCGCGAAAATGCCGGCATTCCAGGAGGCGACGTTCGCCCCCGTTCATGGAGTTCCGCGTTCGATGTCCCAAGAGTCGTCGACTAAAGATTCGCCTGCCGGCCTGCTCAGCAGCGACCCCCTCATATCGCTGCTCGAGCGGGCCCACATCACCAAGTCCAGCCTGATCCGGGTGACCGGATCCAGCGGCCTGTCGGCCCTGCTTTGGCTGTGCCGCCATGGTTTCGAGCGGGTCGGCTACCTGCGCCCCGGCGCGGGCCCGCACGAGCAACCGGACGCCCTGATCGTCGCCCACACCTGCAACGAAGCGACGCTACGCGACCTGCTGGTCACCGGCCCTCACGTCCGCGAAGGCGGCGCCCTGATCTTCCAGTCGCCTCTGCCCCGGGTCCTGGCCTTCCGCGCCGATCCGATCCACCGGCTCCTGAAGAGCTTCGGCTACGCCGTCGAGGAGTGCCACCACGGCCAGCGCCGCGAACTCCACATCGCGCGCCGCCTGCACCAGGCGCCGCTGAAGAAGGCCGCGTAAGATGATCCCGGCCTCCGATCTATGGATGCTGGGGCTGCGGCCGGTCCGGCGTGACGAGGGCGAGATCGCGCCTTCCGCCCCGGCGCAGCAGGCCCGATCCGGCAAGTACGTCGTCGCCGAGCGGCTTGGCCGCTGGCGCGTGCAGCGTGACGATGAGGACGCCGGTGCCTTCGCCAGCCTGGACGACGCGGTCGGCTTCGCCTGCCGTCAGGCGCGCGAGCAGGCGAAGGCCGGAATGCTCGGCGTCGTGGTGGTGCGGTCGCAGGTGCAGGAGATGCACTGCTTCACGCCGCCACCCGGCGCCTACGACGCGCCCCGCTCCCCCAAGCTCCGCCTGGTCGGCGGCGCGCGCCGATGACGCGCCAAGGTCATAGTCCGGTCGAGGCCTGGTACATGCGCCGGATGGCCGCGCATCGGCGTGGACTGGTGCGTCACTGGCCGTTCGTCCTGGTCGCGCTCGCCGTCGCGGTGGTCATCGGCGTTCTCAGCCCCGATCGGAGCAAATCCAGCCCGCCGCCACCACCCGCGCCCGCCGCGGCGGTCCGATGACCGCCCTCTCGCAACGGGAAGCGCCACCCGCGCCGGCGGACCCTTCGCCCAGCGACCGGTTCCTGGCCCACCGCAAGACCATCCTGCTCCGTGACTGGATCCTCGCGCTGATCGCGCTCGGCCTGATCCTGGCGGCCAGCGCGTTCCACTCGGAGCTTGGTGACCCGCCCCCCGACGAACCCCACGCCGTCGCCCCGCAACACGTCTGAATTCAGGGCCGCCTCACCCGACGACGGCGCCGGCGATCGAGCGGACGACCGAGGACCTCCACATGAAGGCACAATCCGCCCTGGCCGGCGCGGCCCTGCTCGCCGTGGCTCTGCTGCAATCGGCCTGCGCCACCGCGCCTAAGGACTATACCTTGCCCTTCTATGAGGCGTCCGCCGCACCGCCGCCGGTCGCGCGTGTTGTAGGACCTTTGAACATCAGCATCTGCCGCGCCGGCGCGCGTGACGCGCGGCCAGCGGCCTTGGCGCGGCTGAAGGATCGCGCCTGGTCAATGGGCGCGGACGCCGTCGTCGATGTCAGGGTCGAAGTCGCGGTGTCCAAGTACAGGCTCTCCGGGCGGGGCCTGCCGAACCACTGCCTCTACGAGACTCGCGCCACGGGCCAAGCGGTGGTCGTCCAGAGCGGCGCTCCACCCCGCTCCTAAGGGGCGCCCTCACCGTCGCCCCTGGGCCAGCGAACTGCAGCGCGACTGGGGCCGGCCGGAGGCCGCCGACGACGCCAATCTGTTCGCCGAATTGGGCGGCGGGTTCGGGCAGGGGCTGCGGTGGGAATAGCAGCTGCTGGGCCTCATGGACGGCGCCCGCTGACCCGGCCCTCGAACGGTGGTCGCCTTACAGCAAGTTAAGCTCGCGTCACGCTGAGGTTGAGCTCCATCGCCCACAGTCGTCGGTGCGCGGGGCGGCTCCTCTCCCTCCAGACGCCTCCCTGCGCCCCCGCGGCGCGCACCGCGCCGCGGGGAGCTGCGCTCCAGCGGCAAGGAACGAACATGACCGAACACGCAAATGGCCTGCGGCGCCCTCTGCACCCGCGCCTGATCGCACCTGCCGCGGCCCTCCTGATCGCGGCGCTGGCGACCGACGCCATCTACTGGCGGACGCTCCTTTTCCAGTGGAACAACTTTTCCATCTGGCTGATCACCGCCGGTCTGATCCTTGCGGCGCTCGCGGGTCTGGCCGTCCTGCTGGACGCCGCGCGGCGACGCCTCGGCGCGATAGCCTGGGGCCGGTTCGCCGGCTTTACGGTTGCGGCCCTGCTCTCGCTGCTGAACGCCTTCGTCCACACCCGCGACGCCTACACGGCCGTGGTCCCCGATGGCCTCGAACTCTCGATGCTGGTCACGCTCATCCTCGTCGTTCTCGGCTGGCGGGGCTGGAGCCTCCGCGCCGCCCCTCGCCCCTATCCCTTCAAGCCCAGGGAGGTCCGCTCATGAGCCCCTTACGCAAGACCTGCGCGTTCGCCGCGCTGCTGATGGTGACGGCCTGCCAGCCGAAGATCGCAGATCCCAGCACCCAATATGGGGCCAATCCCCAACTGCCCGCGCCGCACCAGTACCTGATACCGCCGATGCAGGTCCCGCCGGCGGCGGGGTGGCGCAGGGGTGAGACGCCGGCCGTGTCGCCGGGGCTGCGGATCAGCGCCTTTGCGACCGGCTTCGAGCATCCGCGGATGGTCTACGTCCTGCCGAACGGCGACGTGCTGGTGGTCGAGTCCAATGGCCCGAAGTCGCCGATCTATCGGCCCAAGGACTATGTCGAGGGCAAGGTGAAGGCCATGGCCGGTTCGTCCGCGCTGGCCGGCAACCGCATCATCCTGCTGCGGGACGCCAACGGCGACGGGGTCCCGGAGACGCGCACCGTGTTCATCGACCACCTGAACTCGCCGTTCGGCGTGACCCTGGTCGGCGCCGACCTCTACGTCGCCGCCACAGACGCCCTCCTGAAGTTCCCATACGTCCCGGGTGAGACGCATATCTCGGCCCCCGGCGAAAGGGTGACCGACCTCCCCGCGGGACCGATCAACCACCATTGGACCAAGAGCCTGGCCGCCAGTCCCGACGGATCGAAGCTCTATGTGGGCGTGGGCTCGAACAGCAACATCACGGAAAACGGGATCGAGGCGGAAACCGGCCGCGCGGCGATCTGGGAAATCATCCGCGCCACGGGGCTCAAGCGCACCTTCGCCTCCGGCACGCGCAATCCCACCGGCCTCGCGTTCGAGCCGACCACGAACCGGCTCTGGGCGGTCGTCAACGAGCGCGACGAGATCGGTCCGAACCTCGTCCCGGACTATCTGACCTCGGTGAAGGAGAACGCTTTCTACGGCTGGCCCTACAGTTATTTCGGCCAGCACGTGGACGTGCGCGTGCAGCCGCAACGGCCGGACCTGGTCGCCAGGGCCATCGCGCCGGACTACGCCCTGAGCTCGCACGTCGCCCCGCTCGGCATGGTCTTCACCCAGTCGTCCAGCCTGCCGGCGTCCTATCGCAGCGGCGTCCTGGTGAGCGAGCACGGCAGCTGGGATCGCAGCCCCCTGAACGGCTACAAGGTCGTCTACATTCCCTTCCGCGACGGCCGCCCGAGCGGGTCGCCCCAGGACGTGGTGACGGGATTCCTCACGCCCGACGGAACCCACTCCAGGGGGCGCCCCGTCGGCGTGGCGCTGGACCACGCCGGGGCGCTGCTGATCGCCGATGACGTCGGCAATGTGGTCTGGCGGGTGAGCGCGGCGTCGGAAGGCGCGCCATAGCCGCCCGTCGGCCTGGGATCGAGATGCGAAAAGGCCGGCTCCCGTTCGGGACGCCGGCCTTCGTCTTTTGCGTATCGGGACTTAGTCGGCCGCGGCTGCCGCCGCCGGCGGCGCGGCCGCCACCGTCGTCGGGATCCAGCCGCCGCCGAGCGCGCGCACCAGGTCGACGCTGGCCAACAGGCGGCGGGTCTCGACGCTGAGTTCCGTCCGCTGCGCCTGGAGATCCACGGTCTGGGCCGTGACCACGTCGAGGTAGGTGACGGCGCCCATGCGGTACTGCACCAGCGCCAGCGCCTCGGTCTGCTGGGCGGCCGTGACGGCGTCGGACTGCTGGCGCGCCTCGAAGGCCAGGCGGTTGCACAGGGCGAGGTTGTCCTCGACCTGCTGGAAGGCGGTCAGCACGGTGGACTTGTAGACCGCGCTGGCCTCGTCGAACTGATCGCGGCTCGCGCGGACCACCGCCTTGCGCCGGCCGCCATCGAACAGGCTCATGGCGAGGGAGGGGCCCAGCGTCCACCAGCTGTTGGCGGCGCTCAGCAGGCTGCCGGCGCCGGCGGTCTGGAAGCCGCCCGTCGCATCGAGCGTCAGGGTCGGGAATAGGGCCGCGCGCGCCACGCCGATCTGGGCGTTGGCCGCGGCCGCCCGCCGCTCGGCGGCGGCGATATCCGGCCGCCGCTGAAGGAGCTCGGACGGGGCGGACACCGGCGTCCGCGGCGTGGGCGGCAACTTGGCGTCGGGCGTGATCGAGAACACCGAGGCCGGCTCGCCCACCAGCGCCGCGATCGCGTGTTCGTAGAGGGCGCGCTCAGCGCCGACGTCGGTCCGCAGGGCCTGGGTGGATTGCAGCTGGGTCTTGGCCCGGCCGACGTCGAGGCCGGCCACGGCCCCGCCCGTATGCAGGATCTCGGTGAGATCCTGCGCCTTCGCATAGGCGCTTGTCGCCTGGTCCAGCAGCCCCGCCTGGGCGTCCAGCCCCCGCAGGTTCAGGTACGCGTCGGCCAGCTGCGCCTCCAGGCTCAGCCGCACCGAAGCGACGTCGGCCGCGCTGGCCTGGGCATTGGCCTTGCCGGCGGCGACCATGTTGCGCACGCGGCCCCACAGGTCGAGCTCATAGGAGATCGTCGAGCCCACGGTGTCGTTTTGGTAGTAGGTCGCACCGCCGACGCGAAGCGGCCGGTCCGCCGACTGGCGGTTGCCGGTCGCGCTGCCGCCGATGTCCAGCTCGGGTGCGAGCCCGGCGCGCGCCTGGGCCAGGTTGGCCCGGGCTTCGTCGTAACGCGCCAGGGCCAGGGCGAGATCGGGGTTGCCGGTCTCGATCCTCTGCTCGAGGCGGTTCAGGGTCTCGTCGCCGTAGACCGTCCACCAGGGACCGCGCGGCGCGGCGTCCGCCGGGATCGCCGGCGTCCAGGGGCCCATTTCCTTGTAGGCCGACGGCATGGCGATCTGTGGTGGCGCATAGGGCGGCGCGAGGGAACAGGCCGTCAGCGCCAGGGCCGTCCCGGCAAGCCCGAGGAGCTTAACCCGCGGCATGGGCGTCTGCACCATTGGCCGGGGCGCCGGAGGGCGCGATCCGGACCAGATCGCCGGGCCGTAGAGAATCCGGCGGACTGTCGATCACCCGATCCTCCGGCGTGAGCCTGGCGGCGACTTCGACCATGGCCCCGAGATCCTGGACGACGGTCACCGGCTTCATCACGACGCGCTTTGCAGGGCCGACGGTAGCCACCGACATGCCATTGTCGCGGAACATCAGGGCCGTGGCCGGAACCTGCAGGGCGCCTGGGTTGGTCGGCAGGTTGAAGCGGACCTGGGCGTAGCCGCCGGGCTTCAGGGTGCGGTCGGCGTTGTCGATCTGCAGCTGGACCAGCAGGGTTCCGCTCTGCGGCGTGATGGCGTCGGCGCTGGTGGCGAGCTTGGCCGTGAAGCTGAGGCCAGGATATTCCGGCACGGTGAAGGTGGCGGTCATGCCCGGTTGGATGGCCGCCGAGTAGCTCTCGGGCGCCCGCACGTAGATCCGCAACCTGCTCTCGTCGGCGACCGTGAACAGCGGCGTCGCCGCCGGCCCGCCCACGCTGATCAGGGCGCCGATATCTGTGGAGCGGGTGGTGACGACACCGCTGAATGGCGCGGTGATGCGCTTGAACGACTCCAGCGCCTCCAGCCGCGCGACATTGGCGCGGGACGACGCCACCAGGGCGGTCTTCGCCGCCAGGTCTCCGTTCTTCGTGTCGGCGTCCTGCTGCGAGACCGCGTCCTGCGACAGCAGACCGGCCCAGCGGTGGGCGGTGGTGTCTGACAGATGCTGGTTCGCGATGGCGGTCTGCAGGTCGGCCTTCGCCTGGGCGAGTTGCTGGTCGAGGTCGGGCGTGTCGATGTCGGCCAGCACCTGGCCCGCTTTCACCGGGGTCCCGATGTCGACGTACCAGCGCTTGAGGTAACCGCTGACCCGCGCGTAGATCGGCGCGGCGTTGAAGGCCTGCACATCGCCCGGCAGCACCAGCGCTCGGGAGCCTGACCGATCGGCCAGGCTGATCACGCGGACGGTTGGGACCGCTTGGACGTTGGTCCAGCTCGCGACCTGCTGGTCGGCGTGGACGCGACCGACGACGCCGAGGCCCACAACGCAAGCCGCCAGTCCGGCAACCGCGACGAGGGCGATTCTCAAGCGCCGGGGTGAGATCGGCCGAAGGCTCTCGGGCTGGTCAGGCATAGGTCTCTCCTGTCTGCAGCGCGGGATCTGTCCCGGCGCCGGCGGGTTGGGCGGCCCTGCGGCCGTGAACGAGGCTGAACACCACCGGCACGAACATCAGGGTGGCGATGGTGGCGAAGATCAGCCCGCCGATGACGGCGCGGCCGAGCGGCGCGTTCTGCTCGCCGCCTTCGCCCAGGCCCAGCGCCATCGGCGCCATGCCGATGATCATGGCGAGCGCGGTCATCACGACGGGGCGGAAGCGGGTGAAGCCGGCCTCGGTGGCGGCGACCAGGGCGTCGCCGGTGGCGTTCAGCCGCTCGCGCGCGAAGCTCACCACCAGGATGGAGTTGGCGGTCGCCACGCCCATGCACATGATCGCCCCGGTCAGCGCCGGCACCGACAGCGTCGTGCCGGTGGCGAACAGCATCCAGACGATCCCCGCCAGCGCGGCCGGCAGCGCGGTGATGATCACGAACGGGTCCAGCCACGATTGGAAGTTCACCACGATCAGCAGGTAGATCAGCACGATCGCGCCCAGCAGCCCGAAGCCGAGGCCGGCGAAGGCGGTGTCCATGGTGGCGACCTGCCCGCGCAGGACGACGGTGGCGCCCTTCGGCGCGTCCTTGGCGGTCGCGGCCATCAGGGCCCGCAGGTCATGGGCGACGCCCGCCAGGTCGCGGCCCTGGGTCGTGGCGTAGAGGTCGATGACCGGCTGGATGTCGTAGTGGCTGACCACCGCGCTCGACTGCTCGCGGCTGATCTTGCCGAGGCCGCCGAGGATCTGCAGGCCGGTGGTCGGCGCCGTACCCGTCACCGGGAGGTTCGCCAAGGCCGGCAAGGTGTTGACGCTGTATTCCGGCGTCTGGGCCACGACCGGGTAGGAAACCCCGTTGGCCGGGTTGAGCCAGAAGATCGGCTGGCCCTGCGAACTGCCGGCCAGCGAGGTCGAGACGCTGTTGGTCACGTCGCGCTCGGTGAGGCCCAATTGGGCCATTCGCGACCGGTCCACGTCGACGCGCAGCTGCGGATTGTCCATAGACTGCTGCATGCGCGCATCGGCGATCCCGCGGATGGTCCGCATCCGGCGCAACAGCTCCAGCGCATAGGCCTGGTTCTTCTGCCGGTCCGGGCCGGCGATCTGCAGGTCCAGCGGCGCCGGCGAACCGAAGTTCAGGATCTGGCTGATGATGTCGGCCGGCGGGAACGAGAAGGTCGCGCCGGGAAAGGCGGCCGGCAACCGCTCGCGCAGGATGCGTACATAGTCGGCGGTGGGGTGATGCTTGGTGTTCAGGCTGATGAAGATGTCGCCGTCCTGGTAACCGATCATGCCGGTGTTGCTGTAGACGACGTTCACGGCGCTGATCGGCATGCCGATGTTATCGACGATCGAGGTCAGCTCGCTGGGCGGAATGGTCCGGCGAACCTGCTGTTCGATGTCCCCGAACATGGCCGAGACGTTCTCGATCCGCGTGCCGACCTGCGGCCGCACATGCAGGGTGATCTGGCCGGAATCCACCGACGGGAAGAAATTCGCGCCGAGGAAGGGGGCCAGGCCGAAGGACGCGATCACCACCGCCAGGAAGCTGACGACGAAGAATCTCCGGTGCGCCAGAGCCAGGGCAAGAAGGCGGCTGTAGCCCTCGCGCAGTCCATCGAAACAGGCGGCGAAGGCGTGCTGGAAGCGGGCCAGAGGATTGCGTGGCGGGCCACCGCCCTCGGCGGCGGCGTGGCCGTGCGGCTTGAGCAAGTACATCGCCAGGGTCGGCACCAGGGTCCGCGACAGCACGAACGATCCGATCATGGCGAACACCACCGCCTCGGCCATGGGCACGAACAGGAAGCCTGCGACGCCCTGGAGGGCGAACATCGGCACGAAGACGATGCAGATGCAGAGCAGGGAGACGAAGGCCGGGGTGACGATCTGGGCGGCGCCGTCGAGGATGGCGGTCTTGACGTCCTTGCCCTGCTCCAGGTGCCAGTTGATGTTCTCGATGGTGACGGTCGCGTCGTCCACCAGGATGCCGACCGCCAGCGCCAGGCCGCCCAGCGTCATGATGTTCAGCGTCTGGCCCAGCGCCGACAGCGCGGCGATCGACGACAGGATCGCCAGGGGAATCGAGGTCGCGATGATCACCGTCGAGCGCCAGGAGCCCAGGAACAGCAGGATCATCAGGCTGGTCAGCGCCGCGGCGATCACCCCTTCCTTGACCACGCCGGAGATGGCCGCCTTCACGAACAGCGACTGGTCGTTGAGGAGCGCGATGTGCAGCGAGGGCGGCAGGGCGGCCTGCAGCTTCGGCAGCAGCGCCTTCACCCCGGAGATGATCGAGAGCGTCGAGGCCGAGCCGCTCTTCAGCACGCTCATCAGCACCGAGCGGCGGCC
>Ga0070730_10000219_pt1 | contig 73003 bp, 64 predicted proteins | sample Coa_R1_3_FD_66447 | JGI IMG/M metagenome (GOLD analysis project Ga0070730, IMG submission 66447) | Surface soil microbial communities from Centralia Pennsylvania, which are recovering from an underground coalmine fire - Coalmine... | ecosystem: Environmental > Terrestrial > Soil > Unclassified ... | reverse complement strand
CAGTGGTCCAGCGCGGCCATCGAGTAGAACAGCGCGTGCTCCTCCTGGCGCAGGAAGGAAGACATGGCCAAGCGGTTGAGGATCACCGGCGCCGGAAGCGTGGTGTCCGCCGGGTCGAAGGTGTGGCTCTGGATCTCGATGGGGGTCCAGTTCAGGCCCCGGCGGTCCAGGGTCTTGAACAGGGCCTCGAACCACTGCGGGTGCTCGTAGAAGACGGCGAGATCGGCCAAGGCGGGCTACTCCGGACGCGTTCGAAAGCGCGGCCGCGACCGCGCCGACGTCAGATAGTTCACCTTGCGTCAGATGGGAACGGCGGCGTGCGCTAGCCGTGATGAACCTTAGCCAGGGCGTCCTCGAATTCCGGTGTGTCGGCGCCCTGCAGGAAGTCCGCGAGCCGCATCTTGCCGACCGTGTAGAGCAGCTCCGGGCTGGGCCCCGAGAGCCGTCCTTCGGCCAGGGCGGCGGTGAACGCTTCAAGGGTAAGCGCGGTGAGGTCACTGTCGGGCGCCTCGCGCGGCAGGCTCGCGGAGAAGGCCAGCAGCAGGCAGGCGTAGAACAGCGTCGTCAACCGCTGCACCAGCGCGTAGCGGGCCTGCATTGCCGCGTCCGGCGCATGGCCGAGCCAGCCTTCGAAGAGGGCGGCCTCCAGCTCAGGCGTCGGTGCGGATTCGATGGCCAGGATGGCGATGTCGACCAGCGGGTCGCTGCGGAACGACAGCTCCCAGTCGATCAGCCACAGCCGCTCGCCATCGAACAGGATGTTGCGCGGGTTGACGTCGTTGTGGCTGGAGACCTGGGGACCGTCGTAGCGATAGGCCGCGCAGAGGCGCGTCAGGACCTCGGCGTGCGGGGTCAGCAGGCCGGGCGCGAAGAGGCCGGAGCCGCGGATGTAGGCGAACAGGCCCTGGACCACCTGCGGATAGTCGGCGACCGGCGGAAAGGCCGGCGTCGCCTGCAGCCGCGCGATCAGGCGGCCGAGGTCGCGGGCGAGCGCGGGGCGGCCGCCGGGATAGTCCGCCAGCGGCTTCTGGTCGACGAAGTCCATGATCGCGACGCCGGTCTCGGGATCGGCGTGATGCAAGGCGGGCGCGAGGCCGGCCTCGGCCGCCGTCGTCATGCAGGCGAAGCTGCGGCGCGGATCGCGCAGGCCGTTGCGCACCGGCGTCTCCAGCCGCAGCAGATAGGCCCGGCCATCCGCCTCGACCCGATAGGTGAGGGCGCCGGAGGCCCCGCCGGTGACCGGCGCAACCGCGCTCACCGTCTCCGGGCCGAAGGCTTGAGCCAAGGCCGCCCTGGCCGCCGGGCGGCGGTCCTGGGGCACACAGGCGAGGATGTCAGGCATCGGAATGTTCCCAAACAGGCCGAAATCGGCATAGCCAAAGAGAACAATAGGGGTCAATAGGGAATAATGGGGAGCGATTTCTCGCGCGTCACATCGCTCCGAAAAAAGCTGTTGCGCTTAGTGATATAGTTCACTAGAACACCATCTCAGCGTAACACATTGGGCAAGGGCTCCCACGTGAATCGCCGCAAGGTTGGGAAGTTATCGCGAGCGGCCGCCGGCCGCTTCGAAAGGACCATCTGGAACAGACGATGGATCGAGAGTGGAATGACAGTCAGCCGATCTACCGGCAGATTCACGACCGGGTGGTCGCGATGATCCTCGACGGCGTGCTGGGCGAGGGCGACCCCTTGCCGTCCGTCCGCAATGTGGCCGCGGAATACCGCGTCAATCCGTTGACGGTGATGAAGGGCTACGAGCAGTTGGCGGACGAAGGCCTGGTGGAAAAGCGCCGGGGTCTCGGCCTGTTCATCAACGCCGGCGCCAAGGACCTGCTGCTGCACGCCGAGCGCCAGCGCTTCCTGGCCGAGCAATGGCCGCAGATCCAGGCCACCATCCAGCGGCTGGGCCTCACCGCCAAAGATCTGCTGGCCCCGAGCCCCAAGGGAGAGGGCTGAACCATGGCCTGCATCGAAGCCCGCGGCCTGCGCAAGGCCTACAAGACGACCGTCGCGCTGGACGGCGTCGACCTGAAGGTCGAGGAGGGCCGCATCCTGGGCCTGATCGGCCCCAACGGCGCCGGCAAGTCGACCGCGCTCAACGCCATCCTGGGCCTCAGCCCCTATGAGGGCGAGCTGAGGGTGCTGGGGCGCGACCCCTGGACCGAGCGCGACAAGCTGATGACCGACGTCTGCTTCATCGCCGACGTGGCCGTATTGCCGCGCTGGATGAAGGTTTCCCAGGCCCTGGACTATGTGGCCGGCGTCCACCCGCGCTTCGACCGCGCCCGGGCCGAGGCTTTCCTGGCCAAGACCCAGATCAAGCTCGCCAGCAAGGTGCGCGAGCTCTCCAAGGGGATGGTCACGCAACTGCACCTGGCCCTGATCATGGCCATCGACGCGAAGCTGCTGGTGCTGGACGAGCCGACGCTCGGCCTCGACCTGCTCTACCGCAAGCAGTTCTACGACACCCTGCTCAACGACTATTTCGACAACAGCCGGACCATCGTGGTGACCACGCACCAGGTGGAAGAGATCCAGGACATCCTGACCGATCTAATGTTCATCGACCACGGCCGGATCGTGCTGGACACCAGCATGGAGGCGCTCGACGCGCGCTTCACCGAGGTCATGGTCGGCCCCGACCAGCTCGCCGCGGCCCGAGGACTGGGGCCCGTTCGCGAGCGCCAGCTGTTCGGCCGCAGCGTGCTTCTGTTCGACGGCGTGGACCGCGCGCGCCTCGCCCCGCTGGGCGAGGTCCGCACGCCCAGCATCGCCGACCTGTTCGTCGCCCTGATCGGCGGCCAAGACAAAGGGGCCGCAAAATGAGCGCGCCATCAAGCAGCATGGGCGACACCATGACCGACACTCCGTTCGACCGGCCGGCCTCGCCGCCGGCGCCCGCCCGCCCGGTTCGCCCGTTCTTCTGGTCGGTGCGCCGCGAGCTGTGGGAAAATCCCGCCATCTGGATCGCGCCGCTGGCGGTCGCGGCCCTGGTGATCGTCGGCGCCTGCGTCGCGGCGCTGAGCACCCACGGCGGCAAATCGGTGCACCGCACCGTAGCGACGGCGGCGCAGACCGCGCCGCCCTCGCAGACGACGACGATCAGCCAGTCAACGCCCGACGGCGGCGTGACCGTGCAGAAGGTCATCAAGGTGGAAGGGCCGCCCCCGACGCCGGAGCAGCGCCGCGCCATGGTGGCGCTCCCGTTCTACATGGTCACCGCCGCGATGCTCGTCACGATGTTCCTGGTGGCGGTGTTCTACTGCCTGGGCGGCCTGTTCAACGAGCGGCGCGACCGCAGCATCCTGTTCTGGAAGTCGCTGCCGGTGGGCAATCTGACGACGGTGCTCGCGAAGATCGTGGCGCCCATGGTGATCCTGCCGGCGGTGACCCTGGCGATCGCCCTGGCGACGGAAGTGACCCTGTACGCCATCGGCGCCCTGGCCTTCGCCACGCACGGCCAAGGCGCCGACGCCGACGTGCCGGTGCCGTTCGCCGACATCGTGGCGGTGGCCGCCTACAGCACGGTCGTCCTCTCCCTGTGGTGGGCGCCGGTCTACGCCTGGCTGCTGATGGTCTCCGGCTGGGCCAAGCGGGCGCCCTTCCTGTGGGCGGTGCTGCCGCCGCTGGGCCTGGCTGTCGCCGAGCGGATCGCCTTTGGCACCACCTACCTCGGCCGCCTGATCCAGTCGCGCCTGACCGGCGCCGGCGAGACGGCCTTCGTGGTTCCCAAGCCCCCGGCGCATGGGATTCCCAGCATCGGAATCGAGCAGATCGATGCGGCGAAGTTCGTCTCGTCCCCGGGGCTGTGGCTGGGATTGCTGGCGGCGGCCGGCATGATCGCCGTCGCGGTCTGGATGCGACGCCGCCGCGAGCCGATCTGACCGGCCCCGCGCCGGCCCTGTAGCGAAGTCCGCCTCGGCGTCCCCTTTTCGATTTCGGGCCGCCGCCCCGCAACGCACCACCTGAGGAGCGAGCGACGATGCACGTCCTGATCTCCGTCACGGCCGCCTTTCTGATGCAGACGCCGGGCGTCCACATCAGCGCCCTGGACGCCGCGGTGGCCGTCGAGAAGGCCGCCGTCTCCCAAGGCCGCGGCGCGTCGGCCGCTGGCCCGCTAGCCCGAGGCCCGGCCTGTCCGTGCCTCATCCGCCGCCACGCGAGCTGAGGGAGCCCACCGATGAGCCACCTGCAAATCGCATCCGACGCCCCGGTCCTGATCCGCGCCGCGGCCGGCGCGGTGCTCTATTCGCACATCGGCGGCGGCGTGCTCGGCCTGGCTTCCGGCGCCGTGGCCCTGGCGGCCCGGAAGGGCGGGCCCGTCCACCGAGCCGCCGGCAATGTCTTCTTCGCCGCCATGCTGACCATGGCGGGCATCGGCGCGGTGGTGTCGCCGATGCTGCAGGACTACGGCTCGGCTTTCGGCGGGGCGATCACCTTCTACCTGGTGCTCACCGGCTGGCTCGCCGGGCGCAGCGCCCAGGTCAAGGGCGGCGCCCTGGAGACCGGCGGCGTCGTGGTGCTGGCCTGTGGAATGGTGATGATCGGCCTGCTCGGGCGGCAGGCGCTCGTGAGCCCCGACCACGCGCTCGCCGGCGTTCCCTGGTTCGCCTACTTCGTCATGGGCGCCATCGCCGGGCTGGTCGCCGTGACCGATCTGCGGGTGATCCTGGGACCCGTGCTGACCCGGCCGCGGCGGCTGACGCGACACATCTGGCGCATGGGTCTGGCGCTGTTCATCGCCCTCATGTCGGCCCTGGCCCAGCCGAAGGCCGGCGGCCTGCTGTTCCATGGCCCGACGGTGAATCTGCAATGGATCCCGGTCGCCGCGCTCGTCCTGACCATCGCCTACTGGCTGGTCCGCACGCAGCGCGCCGGCCAGCGCAAGTCCCCCAAAGCCAACCGCGGCGCCGCCGGCCCCGCCCTGGAGGTCATGTCATGAGAACGCTCGCGCTCGTCTGCATCGCCGTCGCGGCCGCCGCGCTTACCGCCGAGGCCGCCGCCGCGGCCCCCGCCGTTCCGCCCGCCTACAAGGCGCCGCGGACCGTCTATGGCGCGCCGGACCTGCAAGGGCTGTGGACCAACACCGCGCTCACCTTCCTGCAGCGGCCGCCGATCTTCAAAGGCCTCGTGGCCACCGACAAGGAGGAGGCGATGATGATCGGCCTCTTCAAGTCGCAACTCGGCGATATCATCAAGCCCGATCCGATCGACCCCAAGGCGCCGGCCCCGCCGGTGGTCAAGGAGGCGCCCCAGTCCGACTATATCGAGATGGACCTGCGCCTGGGCCGCATCAACGGACAGCCGCGCACCTCCTGGATCGTCGACCCGGCGGACGGACGCCTACCGTTCAACGAGGCGACCAAGAAGGCCCGCGCCGAAGCGGCCAAGGCGCCGGAGGACTTCGCCAACCCGGAGGCGCGCGACACCCAGGAGCGCTGTCTGACCGCCATCGGCTCGCCGGAAGGCCCGCCGATGATGAACACCGGCTTCAACGGCAATTACCAGATCATCCAGACCAAGGACTATGTCGCCATCCAGGTGGAGATGAACCACGACGTCCGCATGATCCGGATGGGCGACCCCGCCCATCAGCCCGCCGCCCTGCAGCCCTGGCTGGGCGATTCCGTGGGTTGGTGGGAGGGCGACACCCTGGTCGTCGAGACCGTCAACATGAACGTCAAGGGACACGTCTATTCGCTCGGCGGCGGCTTCCCCTATTCCCCGCAGACCAAGATCACCGAGCGCTTCACCCGCACCGCCAGGGACCAGATCCTATACGAGTTCTCGGTGGACGATCCGGCGACCTTCACCAAGGTCTGGAAGGCGGAGATGCCGATGCGCGCGGCCAAGGGGCCGATCTACGAATACGCCTGCCACGAGGGCAACTATTCGCTGCCCAACATCCTGGCCGGCGCGCGGGTCGAGGAGAAGGCCGCCCCGGCGGTGGTGGCCTCGAAGTGACGGCCTAGCCGCCGCCCTTAAGGTTCAGGCGGATCGGGATGTGGACGACGCCGCCCTCGACCGGGGCGCCGTCCGCCGACCAGAGGTTCATCTTCATGCCGGCGGCCAGGTGGACGGCGGCCTCGGAGAAGCCCAGGCCGTCGGGATCGCCGGGCTCCGGCGCACAGGCCGTCAGCGTCCCGTCGGCCCCGACGGTGCAACGCGCGACGCCGCGTCCGGTGGTCAGGCCTTGGGCGACGGCCTCGGGCGGGAACAGCCGGGGCGCCGCCTTGGGGTCGACGCCGGCGATCCAGCGTGGCTTGTAGACGACCCGCTCGGCGATGGCCGAGGGCGGCTGCAGCCGCATGGGAATATCGACCCATAGCGGTTCGCGCTTGGGAATGGCGGCGAGCGTCGCGGGCTCGGCGCGGAACTTCGTCGCCAGGCTGAGCGCGGCCTTGTCAAAGTCGTGGCCGGCGGGGCTCTCCTTGATGACCTGGCAATCGCGCAGCAGGCCGGCCCGGTCGCCGTCGCGCTCCACCCGGCAGTGCGCCGCCGCATAGCCTTCGACGCCGCCGCCCCTGGCCGGATAGGCCGCCGCCAGGTCGTCGAAGGTCGCCGCGGTGGCCCACACCGGATTGTCCAGCATGGCCTCGTTGCGGGTGAGGATCGGATTGTGGGTCGGCGGGATGTCGAGGGTGCCGAAGCCGCCCTTGCCCCGGGTGAGCGCGCGCTGGAACTCCTGGTTGTCGAAGTCCTGCGACGGCGCCTTGAAGAGGATGCGGATCGCCATCACCGCACTGGTGGGCTGGCCGTCGGCGCCGGTGGCGGGCGTCAGCTTGAAGGTCGAGCGCAGCTCCAGGGCCGCGCGGCCGAGCTTCTTGCCCTCCGGGGTCTCGGAGGCGACCTTGCAGGACTCCGCCAGGCCGTGGGCGTCGATCAGGCAGTTCAGGATCACGTGGCCCTCGACGCCCGAGTGGGTCATGTCCCGCGGCCAGATGGCCGTGAAATCGCCGCCCCAGGGGCTTTCCTCCTCGCCGTGCATGTCGACGGTGGCGGCGATGGGTCCCTTGTCCGGGCTCGGCGAGACGGTCACCGGCGAGACGGTGTTGCCCGGCGTCGGCGTCGTCGGCGGCGTCGCTGGCGCAGCGGCCGCCGCGAAGAGGGCGAGGAGCTGCGCCAGCACCTAGTTCGCGCCGTTCTGGCTCAGCTGGATTGGGATGCGCACCTGACCGCCCTGGACCGGCGCGCCATCCGCCGACCAGAGGTTCATCCGCATGGTCCCAGCGAGCGCCACGGCGGCCTCCGAGAAGCCGAGCCCGGCCGGTTGCGCCGTGTCAGGGGCACAGGCGCTGAGCGCGCCGTTCGCGGCCACGGTGCAGCGGGCGACGCCACGGCCGGCGGAGACGCCCTTGGCGGCGGCCTGCGCCGGGAACATCCGCTGGATGGCCTTCGGATCGAGCCCGACGATCCACTGCGGCGACTCCACGGCGTGGGCGCCGCCGGGCGGCGGCAGGCGGATCGGGATGGCGACCCAGATCGGCTCGCTGCGCGGCAGGTTGGCCAGAGTCGCCGGCTCGACGCGGAACTTATCGGCGAGGCTGAGCGCGGCCTTGCCGAAGCCCTGGCCCTCGGGGAACTCCTTGAGCACGCCGCACTCGCGCAGCAGTCCGGCCTTGGCGCCGTCGCGCTCGATCTTGCAATGGGCCGCGGCGTAGCCCTCGACCCCGCCGGCCTTGGCCGGATAGGCCGCGGCCAGCGCCTCGAAGGTCGGCGCCTGGGCCCAGATGGGATACTCGATACGCGCCTCGTCGCCCGCGCTCGCCGGGCTGTCGTTGGAGGGGACGTTCAAGGTGCCGAAGCCCTTGGCGCTCGGCGTCGAGAGCTGGCGCGCCATCTCGGTCGAATCGAACTCATGGACGTGTGGATTGAAGCGCACGTTGATGGCCATCACCGCGCTCGCCGGCTGGCCATCGGGCCCGACCGGGGGTTTCAGCTTCAGCACCGTGCGCTGGCGCAGGGCCGCGCGGCCAAGGTTCTTGCCCGCGGGACTCTCCGAGCCGACCTTGCAGGTCTCGGCCAGGCCGTGGGCGTCGACCAGGCACTGCAGGGTCACGTGGCCTTCGACGAGCGCGCTACCGCCGCCCGGCCAGGGGAGGACGACTTCGCCGCCGACCGGCAGATTGTCCTGGGCCGACGCCGCGCCCGCCGCCGATGCGGCGGCCAGGGCGAAAAGGGCGATGATCTGAACCTTCATGAGTCAGTTGGTCTCCGCGAGACTGAGATGGATGGGCACGTGCACGACGCCGCCGTCGACCGGCGCGCCGTCCGCCGACCACAGGTTCATGCGCATCTTCGAAGCGACGCGGGCGGCGACCTCGGCGAAGCCCAGGCCGTCGGGGTCGGCGTCCTCGGGCACGCAGCCGGTGAGCGTGCCGTCGCCGGCCACGCGGCAGCGGGCGGCGCCGCGGCCATCGGTCAGGCCCTTGGCGCGGGCTTCCGGCGGGAACAGCTGCGGCAGGACCTTGGGATCGACCGTGACGATCCACCTGGGCGCGGTGACCGTGCGTTCGGTCTGCCCCGGCGTCGGCGCGGGCAGGCGCATCTGGATGTCGACCCATACCTCCCCGTGACTGGAGAGCCGGGCCAAGGGGGCGGGATCGGCGCGAAACTTGGCGGTGAGCGCCAGGCCGGCCTTGGCGAAGCCGACGGCGGCGGGGCTCTCCTTGATGATCTGACAGTCGCGCAGCATCCCGGCCTTGTCGCCGGACCGCTCCACGCGGCAGTGGGCGGCCACATAGCCCTCGACCCCGCCGGCCGCGCCTGGATAGGCCGCCGCCAGGTCGTCGAAGCTCGCCGCGTCGGTCCAGACCGGATTGTCCATGATGGTCACGCCGCGCGTCGCCAGCTTGCCGCCGCCAGGCGGGATGTCGAGGGTGCCGAAGTCGAATCGACCGGCGCGCTTGTGGATCTGATCCATCAGCTTCTCGTTGTCGAAATCCTCCTTGGGCGAGGTGAAGGTGACGTTGAGGGCCATGACCGCGCTCACCGGCTGGCCGTCGGCGTCGGTGGCGGGCTTCAGCTTGAAGGTCGGCCGCAGCTCCAGCGCCGCGGCGCCGAGCTTCTTGCCGGCCGGCGTCTCCTTCGCGACCTGGCAGGACTCGGCCAGGCCGTGGGCGTCGATCACGCAGTTCAGGATCACGTGGCCATCGACGCCGGCGTTGTAGGCGCCGGCCGGCCAGATGGCGGTGAAGTCGCCGCCCCAGGGGCTCATCTGCTCGGCGCGCAGGTTGATGGTCGCGGCGCTCGGCGCCTTGTCCGGCGAGGGCGAGACGGTGACCGGCGAGACGGTGTTCGAGGCCGGGGCGGACGCTGCGGCCGGCGTGGACGTCGGAGCCGGGGCGGGCGCAGCGCCCTGCGCTGGCGCCGCGGCGGCCATAAGCGCGAGCATCTGAGCCAGCATGCTGTTCCCCCACAAGCTGAACGCCCCGAGGCTATCACGGCCTCCACGGCGATGGAATTTCAGCGTCGTCGCAGGGGGAAGGACGCTAGGTGACCCTCACGGCCTCGGCTTTTGGCGCGATGGCGACCCCGCGCGCGGCGGCCCGGCCTTGCCTGAGGAAGTAGATCGCCGCGGCGGCGGAGAGCACGGCGCCGACTGCGCTGGTCGCGTAGGCGCTGAGGATGAAGAAGCGCAGCCAGTCCATCTTGACCGCGCCGAAGTTGCGCCAGACCACCAGGGCGGCGCTGCCGAGGTAGCCTGAGGCGTCGGCGACATAGATCAGGAACCCGGCGGTGGCTATGCGGCCGCTGAACGCCACCAGGCGGTCGAAGAGCATGGCGTTGAACGGCGTGTAGGCCAGGTAGAGGCCGGCGCCGGCCGCGATCATGAACGCCAAGGGCGAGATCAGATGGGCCTCGAAGGCCCACGTGCAGCCGCCGAGCAGCAGGAAGCCCGCCACCACGATTCCGTGGATCACCATCAGGGCTTTCAGATTGTCGCGCACCGCCATGACCGCGGCGAGCGCCACCAGCGCGATGGCCGCCACGGGCAGTTCGCTCTGGGTGAAGACGGCGGATTCCTTGCCGTAGCCGAGCGCGGTCCAGACCTCGGCGGCGAAGTTGTCGCGAAAGTCCCGGAAGGCGGTGAGCAGGACGTAGGAGGCGGTGAGCAGCGTCACGCCCGGCCAATAGACGGCGAGGAAGGCGCCGCGCTCAGCCGCGCTCATCGGCGCCCGCTTGATGCGCTGCGCCTCGTCGGCGGCGTTTGGCGGCGGAAGCTGGCCTAGGACCCAGACCGAGACCAGCAGCAGGGGAAGGAACACCGCCCCGGCCGCCGCCGGCATCCAGAAGCGGTCCACGTGCGCCGAGGTCATCAGCCAGGACCCGACCGATTTCACCACGCCGGACGACAGGATGAAGCTGGCGCAGAGGATGGCGCCCAGGGCCTCCGACACGCGGCGGCCCTCCATGTAGCCGAACACCAGGCCCCAGATCATGCCCAGCGGCAGGCCGTTGAAGAACAGCGCCGCCACGTTCCACGGCGCGGGCACGACCGCGAAGGCGACGAGGGCGAGCCAGGAGAGCGCAATCAGCAGGAGGATGGCCATGCCCCGCCGCGCCGGGCTGAGCTCCGAAACCACCTTGATGCCGATCAGCTTGGAAAGCGCGTAGCCAGCGACCTGGGCCAGGACGAGGGCGATCTTGTAGTCGAGGACGAAGCTCCAGCCCGGGACGGCCTCGAAGGTCGCTGCGGTGAACGGTTTACGGAACGCGTACATCGAAAAGTAGGCGCAGAACCCCGCCAGTCCGGCGACGGTCGTGAACAGGATCGGATTCGCCTGGGCCAGTCGCTGCTGCAGCTTGCCGCCCAAGGTGAGCCTCTTTGTTGACGTCCGGCGCGGGATCGCGCGCGGTCGCCAGCATTAAAGACATCGATGACGCTGTGGTGACGAAAAGCTCGTCGAGCTGTCACGTTCCTGGTGTCTTCTGGTCAGATTCGCAGTTCGCCTTAGAGGAACGCCATGGCCGGGACCGGCCCCTACGATCTCGCCGTGGTGGGCGCCGGCATCGTCGGCATGGCCTGCGCGCTCGCGGCCGCCCGGCGCGGCAAGCGCGTGGTGGTGGTCGACCGCGACGCCCAGGCCAACGGCGCCTCGGTGCGCAACTTCGGCTTCGTGACCGTGACCGGCCAGGAGCGCGGGCCGATGTGGGACCGCGCCCGGCGCTCGCGCGACATCTGGGCCGACGTGGCGCCGCAGGCCGGCATCCCGATCCTGCATCGGGGCCTGGTGATGACCGCGCGGCGCGAGGAGGCGGTCGCGGTGCTGGAAGCCTTCATGGCCACCGAGATGGCGCAGGGCTGCCGTCTCCTGACAGCGGGCGAGATCCGCCGCGACCACCCGCACCTGGCGGGCGAGGGGCTCAAGATGGCGCTCTGGAGCCCGCACGACCTGCGGGTGGAGTCGCGTCAGGCGATCCCGCGCCTGGCGGCCTGGCTGGCGGCCAGCCACGGCGTCGATTTCCGGTGGGGCGCGGCGGTCCAAGGCGTGGAGACCGGACGGCTGTCGACCGCCCGCGGCGCGATCGAGGCCGGCGCGATCTGCGTCTGTCCCGGCGACGATTTGTCGACCCTGTTCCCCGAGCGGGCGGCGGCCGCGGGCCTGACCCGATGCAAGCTGCAGATGCTGCGGCTGGCCGACCCGGGCTTTCAGCTCCCGGCGGCGGTGATGTCCGATCTCGGCCTGGTGCGGTACGCCGGCTACGGCGCCTTGCCGGAAGCTGCGGCGCTCGCCGCGCGCCTGACCGCCGAACAGCCGGCGCATCTGGCGAACGGCGTCCATCTGATCGTCGTCCAGAGCGCCGACGGCAGCCTGGTGGTCGGCGACAGCCACCACTACGCGGCCACGCCCGACCCGTTTTCACATCAGGCGGTCGATGCGCTGATCCTCGACGAATTCACCGCGGTGTTCGGCCGTCCGCCCTCGCCGGTGGTGGAGCGCTGGACCGGCACCTACGCCTCGGCGCAGGACCGCACGGTGCTGGTCGACACGCCGATGGCGGGCGTGCGGCTGGTGATGGTCACGACCGGCGCGGGCGCTTCAACAGGCTTCGCGCTCGGCGAAGAGGTGGTGGGCGAGCTTTTCGGAAACGGAGCGAGAGCATGACGGACAAGCCGGCGGGGCCTTTCGATCTGGTGATCTTCGACTGGGCGGGCACCATGGTCGACTTCGGCTGCTGCGCGCCGATCGACGCCTATGTGAAGGCCTTCGCCCGGCGGGGCGTCGTGCTGGCCGAAGCCGCCGCGCGCGCCGACATGGGCATCGCCAAGGCCGATCACGTCCGCGCCCTGCTGGCGCGACCGGAGGTGGCCCGCGATTGGAAGACCGCACAGGGCCGCGGTCCGACGGAGGCCGACGTCGACGACCTGATGGAGGACCTCGGGCCGTTGATGCGCGAGGCCGCCGCGGTGGCGTCCGAGCTGATCCCCGGAGCGGCGGCGGCGGTGCGCACGCTGCGGGAGCGCGGGCTGAGGATCGCATCGTCCACCGGCTACACCCGCGAGATGATGGCCCCGGTCCTGGTCCGGGCGGCCGAGCAGGGCTACGCGCCCGACCACGTGCTTTGCGCCGGCGAGACGCCGCAGGGCCGGCCTTCGCCGCTGATGATCTACAAGGCCTGCGCCGAGCTCGGCGTCTGGCCGCTCAGCCGGGTGGTCAAGGTGGACGACGCCGAGGCCGGGGTCGCCGAGGGCCGCGCCGCCGGCTGCTTCACCGTCGGCGTGGCGGCGTCCGGCAACAGCGTGGGCCTGCCGCTCGCGGCGTTCCAGGCGCTCGACGCGGCCGACCGCAAGACGCGCGTGGCGGCGGCGGGCGCGGCGCTGATGGCGGCCGGCGCCGACATCGTCATCGACACGGTCGCCGATCTGCCCGCGGCGCTCGCGGCGCGCTAGCTTCGGTAGCGGGTGAGCGCGTCGCCGAGCGCGTCCTTCAAGGGGCCGAGCCAGGGTTCGTAGGCCCGCCACTGGTCAAGCCCATCGCGGAAGATCGGCTGGCGCACCTGCTCGGAGCTGGGCGTGCGCACGCTGCGCGCGGTCTTGTGGAACTCGACGCAAGGACGCTCGAACGGCAGGCCGCAGTGGTCCAGCACGCGCCGCACATTGCCCTCAAGGTCGTCGATGACGTCCTCGTGCAGGACCCGCAGCACGCGGCCGGGCAGGACCGCGTCCCAATGGTCCATCAGGTCCAGATAGGTGCGGTAGTAGCGGGCGATGTCGCCCTCGCTGTAGGTGAATTCCTGCCCCTGGGCGAAGAGCTGCTTCAGGTTCGAGAAGCAGCAGGACATCGGGTCGCGCCGCGCGTCGATGATCTTGGCGTTCGGCAGCATCAGGTGGATCAGGCCGATGTGCCGGAAGTTGTTCGGCATCTTGTCGACGAAGAACGCGCGGCCGGTGCGGTAGACCTGGGTGTCGGCGAGATAGGTCTCGCCCAGCCGCCGGAAATCCTCAGCCGTGAGGTCGGTCAAGGCCGCAGGATAGCGTGGGCTGTCGAGGTCCGGGTCGCGGCCCTGCAGGTCGAGGACGATGCGCTGGACGTCGGACAGCTCCTGGGTGCCCTCGACCTGCGAATGGGAGGCCAGGATCTGCTCCAGCAGGGTCGAACCTGAGCGTGGCAGGCCGAGCACGAAGATCGGGTCGGGCCGTGGATTCCCCCAGCCGCGCCGCATCCGAAAGAACTCGGCGGTGCAGACCTCGCGCTGAAGCCTTGTGTTGGTTTCCTGGATCTCCGGGCGGTAGCGGCTCGCGGCGCGGCGCAGGCCGTTGCCGCGCGCATACCAGGCCCAGGAGGCGGCGATCTCGCCGCGATCCTCCAGCGCCTTGCCGAGCGCGAAACAGAGGTGGACCTGATCCTCCGCGCCGATGCCGGGGCTGTCGGTCTCGGCGCGCATGCGGGCGATCTCGTCGTCGTCGAACCGGTAGGTCTTGAGGTTGGCCAGGCTCCAGTAGGCGTCCCCGAAATCGGGCCGCGCCCGGGCCGCCGCGCGGTAGGCCTCGATCGCCTCGGGAACCCGCCCGAGCGTCTTGAGCGCATGGCCGAGCCAGAGCGGCACGTCCCACGACGTCGGCGCGTCGCGCAGCATGTCGCGATAGATGGCGATGGCCCGCTCATGCTGGCCGAGGCCCACCGCCGAGGTCGCGGCCAGGGTGAGGTAGTCGGGGTTCGCCGGACCGACCGCCAGCAGCGCGGCGATCTCGACGTTCGCCTCGGCGTATTTCTGCCGTTTGATCAGGGTCTGGGCGAAATCGTAGCGCGCCGCCGTGTAGGCCGGCGCCCGCTCGAGCACCGCCCGCAGCAGGATCTCGGCCTCGTCGAGGACGTCGTGCGCCAGGCCGATGCGCGCCAGCAGCCGCATGGCCTCCACCTGGTCGCCCTCGCGCAGCAGGTAGGCGCGGACGATCTGCTCGGCGGGCGCCAGGTCGCCGTCCGAAAACAGGCTGGTCGCCGCAACCACCTCGCCGGGTAGCGCCTTCAGCGTCGCCACATGCTCGGCCGCGGTCTGGGCGTCGGCCCTCTCGCCCACCATGCCGTAGAGGCGCTCCAGCATGCTCCAGCTCGCCGGCAGGGCGGGGTTCAGGTTCACGGCCTGCAGCAGGGCCGCAATGGCGCCGCGCGCATCCTTCAGCTGGACGAGGCACAGGCCACGCTCCTGATGCAGGCGGCTGAACCGGGGCTGCAGGGCCTCCAACCGCGCCAGCACCGCCAGCGCCTCATCGACCCGCCGCAGATGGCGCAGGCTGGTCGCCGCGATCAGCAGCAGGTCGCGGTTCTCCGGGAACCGGGCCAGTTCCGCCTCGGCCCGCGCCAGGGCCGCGGCATGGGCGCCCTCCTGTTGCAAATGGCGCAGGCGGCCGACCTCCTGCTCTAGCGAGATGGCGGGCGCAGGCTCGGCGGCGACGGACATGAATTTTAGACCAAGAGGGGCGGCTATGCCTGCCACCCCTCTCCGACAGTTCTATGACAGCCGGTCTCAGTAGGTGGCGGTCAGCCGGACCAGAACCTGCCGCGGCCGAAGCGGCACCTCCGACTTGATGAACTGGGCGGTGCTGGTGAAGGTCGAGGCGTGGGAGTCGCTGAGGTTCTGCCCGACCAGCTGCAGGGTCCAGTTGTCCCGGCTCACGCCGATCGCGGCGCCGACGGTGGTGTAGGCCGGCAGCTCGTAGCGCAGGTAGGTGGTGTCCGGGATCGGCTGTTCGGCCGGGGAATCGCCCGGGGTGTAGTTGGCCGGCTGGGTGAACATCTTGCCCACATAGCTGACATCGGCCTGGGCGAAGGCCTTGAACGGGTTGAGATCCCAATCGTAGCGCCCGCGCAGGTTGGCCTGGATCTTCGGCGAGAAGGCCGAGACACCGCCCTGCACGCCGAACGGGTTCACGAACGGCTTGCCTTTGATCTCGGTGATGCACTGGCCAAGCGTCGGCGAGTTCGGCTCGTTGCCCGTCAGGCAGGGCGAGTTCGACTGGGTGTTGTCGTTGTAGGTCGCCGAGCCGCTGAGCGTGAACGCGTCGGTGACGCGGCCCGTGAACTGCGCCTCGACGCCCTTGATCGTGTAGTCCGGCCCGTTCACCAGGAAGGTCGTGTTGCCCAGGCAGCAGGGCTGGTAGAGCGCGATCTGAACGTTCTTCCACTGCATGTAGTAGGCCGACAGGTTCACCTGCAGCCGGTGGTCGAACAGTTCCTTCTTCAGCCCGACCTCGTTGTTGGTGAGCGTGTCCGGCGTATAGGCGAGCGGGGTCTTGAATTGCGGCACGCCGTTGGCGTCGGGCGCCTTGTCCCGTGCGGAACGGCTGAAGCCGCCCGGCCGGAAGCCCTGGGAGAAGGTGTAGTAGAGCAGGGTGTCCTGCATGGGCTTCCAGGTCAGGCCGAAGTGGCTCTTGAAGCCGGTGTATTTGGCGTGGAGGTTTTCCGCGTCGATGTTGGTGTTGTGGCCGCAGACCAGCACGTTCACGCAGGCCGAGTTGGTGCTGTAAACCGACCCAGTCTCATCCTCCGTATAGTGATAATATCGCGTGCCGGCGGTGGCGGTGAGCACCTCCGGGATGATGTCGTAGTCCACCGAGCCGAACAGCGCCGTCTGGTCGTAGCCGCGCTGCACCTCTTCGCCGAAGCCGGTGTTGTCGGGGCGCGGGCCCGGCTCGTTGGTGGTCGACCCCGGGAAGGGCTCGTCGTTGCCGAAGCAGGTCGCGCCGCCGGCCAGCGCCACGGCCAGGTTGTTGCCCTCGTGGCAGGCGGGCACGGTTTTGTAGTTGAAGTCCATGGTGTCGAAGATGCGGAACTTCTCGTAGAACACCCCGCCGATCGCCCGCAGCCGCCAGTTGTCCGGCGTGCTGACGCGGATTTCGTGGCTCTGATGGGTGTTGCGCACCACGTCGTGCCAGTTGGTGACCGGCGAATAGCAGGTCAGCGGCCCCTTCCCGAGCAGGCCCGCGCCGCCGCCGGTGCACTCATAGTACTGGCCGTAGAGGGTGCGGGAGTAGTTGGTGTAGTCCATCTGCTGGTTGATGTGGCGGGTCATGTAGCCGCCGGTGTAGATCACCTTCAGGTCGCCGACCTTGCCGTTGAGGGTCCAGGCGGTGTTCTGGAAGCGGTCCTTGTCGTAGGTCGGCGAGAAGACCGTGGTCTCCAGCGGCTTCAGCGGCTGGAAGTCAGAGCCGACCGGCAGCGTGGTCGACAGGCCCTCGGCGTCCAGGTTCTGGAAGCTTTCGGTGATCAGCACGTCCCAGTCGTTGTTGATATCGTAGAGGACCGACAGGCGCGCGCCGTCGTGGGTGACCGGGTTCCAGTTCTTCCTGGCGAGCGCGTCGTTGTTGACCTGCTGCTGGGACGCGTTGGGGATGGTGCAGAAGCCGGTCTGCGGCCCCGGCGGCAGGCCGTTGGGGCATTTGCCGGCGGTCGGCTTGATGCCGAAGTAGACGTTGTTGTCGACGTTGTTGCGGGTGAAGGTCGAGGGCACATTGTCGATGTAGCCGCCCTGGTGGTCGCTATAGATCACGCCGCGCACGGCCAATTTGTCGTCGATCAGCGGCATGTTCAGCACCGCGGTGAAGGACGTGCTCGGGTCGCCGTGGCTCTGGACGCCATAGCTGGCGTCGAGGCTGCCCTCATAGGCGTTCAGCTTCGGCTTCTTGGTGATGTAGCGCACGGCGCCGGCCTCGGCGCCGCCGCCGAACAGGGTGCCTTGCGGACCCTCCAGCACTTCCACCCGGTCGATGTCGGCCAGGTAGAGGTCGACGTTGCGGGCCGGGAACTGCATGGACTGCTCGTCCAGATAGACCGCCACATTGGGGAAGTTGCCGACCGTGGCGCTGGACTGGTTGCCGGCGAAGCCCGCCGAGAGGCCGCGCATGAAGATGTTGCCCTGGCCTGGCCCGTTCTTGGCGAACTCGATGTTCGGTGTGATCCGGATGAGGTCGTCGAAGGTGGCGATGTTGCGCTGGGCGAGCGCGGCGCCCGAGAACGCTTGGATGGTCATCGGCACGTCCTGAGCCGACTGGTCGCGCCGCTGCGCGGTGACGATCACCTCGTCGAGCACCGCGGACGAGGCCCCGGCGTCAGCCGCGGCGTCGGCGGCGAAGGCGCCGCCTGCGCCCCCGCTCAGGATCGCGGCCACGGCGCAGGAAACGATGTATCTGTTTTTCATGATTGCCCCTCTGTGGTCCCCATGCGCGCCGCCCAGCCGTTCCGCCGGCGGCCGAGGCGGCCGCCGCGCAGACGCTGAAAACAGCTCACGCAAATAGAAGGGCGCGACGTATCCCCCGCCGCGCCTAGGACCGCGAAGCTAGGAGGGCCACATGAACCTTCGGTGACGCTGAAATCTCAGATCGATGAATAGATTTCCGCGCACATCGAATTCTAGACTTCGATCTCGATCCGTATACTGAACACTGACATCTGTAGTTTTATCTCTTATTGGAAGTTGGCCGGATTTCGCGCTATTCCGGCGGTTCAGTTTTGATATTCAACCGCTTGAGCGCGATGGTCGTTCGGGCGGGATGACCGGAAAGGGCGGGCGAGGACCGGCATGAATGCCGCGGCGATCGAGACGATATTCGAGCTCTTCGAACGGCTTGGCGCGCGCCACTACGGCGAAGGCGTCTCGCAGATCGAGCACGCCCTGCAGTGCGCCCAGCTCGCCGAGGCTGACGGGGCGGGCGACAGCCTGATCGCCGCCGCCCTGCTGCACGACCTGGGGCATCTGTTGGAGGCGGACGAGGGCGCCGAATCGGAAACCGACGCCCGGCACGAGGTCCGCGGCGCCGCGGCGCTGCGCTCGGTCTTCGGCCCCGACGTCGTCCAGCCGATCGCCCTGCACGTGGCCGCCAAGCGCTACCTCTGCGCGGCGGAGCCGGGCTACGCGGCGCGCCTGAGCGAGGCCTCGACCCGGACTCTGAAGCTGCAGGGCGGGCCGTTTTCGGTGCGCCAGGCGCGGCGGTTCGAGGCCATTCCGCATTTCGCCGCGGCGGTGCGGCTGAGGCGCTACGACGAAGGCGGCAAGCTCGATGGCGCGGCCTGCCGGCCGCTCCGCGACTATGCGGGGCTTCTAAACGAGCTCCATGCGGGCCGGACCCGCCGCCGGTGAAACGGCGGCGGCGCTGGCGCCGGAGCACAGGCTCAGCACCCCAGGGCGTCCGCCGATCGGCGCGGGCAGGCGGTCTGTGCGGCGCGCGCGACCTGGCTCGGGCTCGGCAGGTCCGCCGTGGTCCAGCCGCCGCCGAGCGCCCGCACCAGATTCACGCTGGCCTGCAGGCGATGGTCCTCGACCTCTATGCCGACCCGACGCGCCTGCAGGGCGGCGGCCTGGGCGGTGACCACCTCCAGGTAGCTGGCGGCTCCTTCCTGATAGCGGGCCAGCGCGGCGGCCTCGGTGCGGGCGGCGGCCTTGATGGCGGCGTCCTGCTGGCCGGCTTCGGCGGCCAGGTCGTTCAGGGTTGCGAGGTTGTCCTCCACGTCCTGGAAGGCGCGCAGCACCTGGGCGCGGTAGGCCGCGCTGGCTTCGGCGAGCTGGGCGCGGGCGGCCTCGACCCGGGCCTTGCGGGCGCCGCCATCGAAGATCGTCCCGACCATCTGGGGCCCCAGCAGCCAGTAGGTGTCGCCGGGCGCCAGCAGGTCGGCGAAGGCGGTGTTCTGCCAGCCGCCATTCCCGAGCAGGTCCAGGCGCGGGAAGTAGGCGGCGCGGGCGACGCCGATACGGGCGTTGGCGGCGGCGGCGCGGCGTTCGGCGGCGGCCACATCCGGGCGGCGCTGCAACAGGGTGGACGGCAGGCCCGTCGGCCGGTTGGGCAGGGCCAGGCTGACCACCGCGGGCGGGATCGCGAAGCTGGACGCCGGCTGGCCCACCAGGCTGGCGATCGCATGTTCATAGAGGGCGCGCTGCGCCTTCAGGTCGCTGGCCTCGGCGCGGGTGGATTGCAGCAGGGTCTCGGCGCGGCTGACGTCGAGGTCGCTGACCAAGCCTTCCTTGAAGCGGTCCTCGGTGATTCCGTAGGCCGTCTCATAGGCCTGGACGGAGTCGGCGAGCAGGGCGGCCTCGGCGTCGTTCGAGCGCAGGCGGATGTAAGCGTCGGCGAGCTGGGCCTCAAGGCTGAGGCGCACGTTTTCCAGGTCGGCGGCGCTGGCCTGGGCGTCGGCGCGTCCGGCGGCCACGCTGTTGCGCACCCGGCCCCAGAGGTCGAGCTCGTAGTCGGCGGCCAGGCCCACGGTGTCGGCGGAATAGATGTCCGGCTGGTCGGAGCCGCGGAGGGGTCGATTGTTCGACTGGCGGTTGCGGGTGACTGAGGCGCCGGCGCCAAGTGTCGGGTATTGGGCCGACGCCGCGAGGCCCGCGAGCGCGCGGTAGGTGTCGTAGCGCGCCAGGGCTTCGGCCAGCGTCGGGCTGGCGGCCTGGAGCTGGCCTTCCAGCCGGTCGAGCAGCGGGTCCCCATAGGCCTGCCACCAGGCGTCGCGAGGGATCTGGTCGGCGGGTGTGGCTTGCGTCCACGGGCCTCTCTCCCTGAAGGTTTGCGGCACGCTGACCTGCGGCGGCGCATAGGCCGGCGCCAGCGAGCAGGCGCTGAGCGCCGTCCCGGCCAGGGTCGCCGCCGCAAGCGCGCGCAACCGCCTCATCCGCGGCCCTTCGCCGGCGCCGCGACGCGAACGGTCTCGCCGTCTTCCAACGAGTCCGGGGGGTTGGCGATCACCCGGTCCGCGGCGGAAAGGCCGGTGGCGATCTCCACCTGGGTCCCCAGATCGCGGCGCAGGGTGACATAGCGGATGTGCGCCCGGTTCTGGGCGTCGACCACGCCGACCGCCAGGCCCTTCTGGCGGAACATCACCGCCGCGGCCGGCAGGCGCAGGACCGCGCCCGGGGCGTGCGCCAGCTTGAAGGTCGCCTGGGCGTAGTCGCCGGGTTTCAGGGCGCCGTCGGCATTGTCGATCTGCAGTTCGGCGGTGAGCGCGCCGGACTGGGCGCCCACGGCCTCGGACGTGCTGGCGAGCTTCGCCTTGAACGCCCGGCCGGGATGTTCCGGCACAGTGACGCTGGCCTCCAGGCCGGGCGTCAGCTCCGCCGAGACGTCCTGCGGCGCGTGCACATAGATGCGCAGGCGGTGGACGTCGGCCACGGTGAAGAGGCCCGGATCGTTCGGCGAGTTGGCGCTGACCAGGGCGCCCACGTGGGCGTTCCTCTGGGTGACCACCCCATCGAAGGGCGAGATCAGGCGCTTGAAGGATTCCAGCGCGGCCAGCCGGTCGAGGTCGGCCTTGGCGGCCTGGACATCGGCGCTCTTGGCGGCCAAGTCGCCGGTCTTCTCGTCGGTCTCCTGTTGCGAGACGGCGTTCTTGGCCAGGAGGCGGCTCCAGCGGTCGGCGCTGATCTGGGCGACCGTGCGCCTGGCCGTCGCCGTCGCCAGCGCCGCCTTGGCCTGAGCGAGCTGCTGGTCGAGGTCGGGCGTGTCGATATCGGCCAGCACCTGGCCGGCCTTCACATGGGCCCCGATATCGACCTTCCAGTCCTTGATGTAGCCGCTGATCCGCGGGTGCAGGGCGGCGATGTCGTTGGCCTGGACGTCGGCGGGGAGGGTGAGCGGTTCGTCGGCGGCGTCGGCGCTCGGCGAGATCAGCTCGACGGAGGCGACTTCGGCCTCGTGGGTGGTCGCCTTGAGATTGGCGCTGGCGACGCCGCGGCCGATCAGGCCCGCCGCGACCACGACCACCGCCAGGCCGGCGCCTGCCAGGCCGACCGGCTTCAGCCAGGGCTGCGGGCGGTGGCGCAGGGCCTCGGGGATGTCGTGGTCGTTCACGGACGGGTCAGACGGCATAGGCTTCTCCGGCCCCAGGTTCGGAGCCCAGCGGCGCGGGAACGGCGGCCGGCTTGCGGTGGACGAGGCTGAAGACCACCGGAACGAACAGCAGGGTCGCGGCGGTGGCGAAGATCAGGCCGCCGATGACGGCGCGGCCCAAGGGCGCGTTCTGCTCGCCGCCTTCGCCGAGGCCCAGCGCCATGGGGCTCATGCCGATGATCATGGCGAGCGCGGTCATCAGCACCGGGCGGAAGCGGCTGAAACCCGCCTCCAGGGCCGCGGTCAGCGCATCGCCGGTCACGAGCAGCCGCTCGCGGGCGAAGCTCACCACCAGGATCGAGTTGGCGGTCGCCACGCCCATGCACATGATCGCGCCGGTCAGCGCCGGCACCGAGAGCGGCGTGCCGCTGGCGAACAGCATCCAGACGATGCCCGCGAGCGCTGCGGGAAGCGCGCTCACGATCACGAAGGGGTCGGACCAGCTCTGGAAGTTCACGACGATCAAGAGGTAGATCAGCACGATCGCCGCGATCAGGCCGAAGCCCAGGCCGGCGAAGGCCTCGTTCATGGTGGTGACCTGGCCGCGCAGGGTGACCTGGGCGCCCTTGGGCAGGTCCTTCTCGGTGGCCTTGAGCACCTTGTTGATGTCGGCCGCGACGCCGCCCAGGTCCCGGCCCTGGGTCGTGGCGTAGACATCGAAGGCGGGCTGGATCGCGTAGTGGCTGACCACCGCGTCGCCGTCGCCGCGGCTCACCTGCGCCACCCCGCCCAGGATCTGCATGTCGCCGGGCTTGCCGTTGCTGAGCGGGATGTTCTCCAGCTTGGAGAGCGAGTCCACGTCCTGCTGCGGGCTCTGAACGATGATCGGATAGGAGACCCCGTTCTTGGGGTTCAGCCAGAAGGTCGGCGCGGTCTGGAAGCTGCCGGCCAGTGAGGTCACCATGGTGTTGGTCACGTCGCGCTCGGTGAGGCCCAGCCGGTCGGCCTGGGCGCGGTCCACGTCGACGTTGAGTTGCGGATAGTGGCTGGACTGCTGCAGACGCACATCCGCCAGGCCCGGCACGCCCTTCAGCCGATGCAGCAGCTCCGCCGCGTAGCGCTCGTCGGCGGCGCGGTCGGGGCCCGCCACCTGCACATCGATGGGCGCGGGCGCGCCGAAGTTCAGAATCTGGCTGATGATGTCGGCCGGCAGGAAAGAAAAGACCGCGCCCGGGAACTCGCGCGGCAATTGGGCGCGCAGCTTGGCGACATAGTCCGCGGTCGGGCGGTGGTCCTTGCTGAGCGTGATGTAGATGTCGCCGTCCTGCGGGCCGATGCCGCCGGTGTTGGAATAGGCGCGGTTGATGCCGCTGACCGGCAGGCCGATGTTGTCGACGATGGTGACCAGCTGATCGCTCGGAATGGTCCGGCGGATCGCGGCCTCCACCCGGTCGAACAGGGCGGCGGTGTCCTCGATGCGGGTGCCGACCGGCGCGCGGACGTGCAGGGTGATGGCGCCGGCGTCGACGCTCGGGAAGAAGTTCGATCCCAGGGCCGGCGCCAGCAGGAAGGACGCCGCCACCACCGCCAGGAAGCCGATGACGAAGGGTCGGCGCGCGCCGAGCGCCATGGCCAGCACATTGCGGTAGCCCTCGCGCACCTTGGCGAAGCGAGCCTCGAAGGCATGCTGGAAGCGCGCGAGGGCGAAGAGCCGGCGCGCCGCCTTCGCCCCGCCGTGCGACTCCATCAGATAGTCCGCGTGGCCCCCGTCATGCGGTCGCAGCAGGTACATGGCCATGGTCGGGACGAGCGTCCGCGACAGCGCGAAGGAGGCGATCATGGCGAAGACCACCGCCTCGGCCATGGGCACGAACAGGTAGCCCGCGATCCCCTGCAGGAAGAACATCGGCACGAAGACGATGCAGATGCAGAGCAGGGACACGAAGGCCGGCGTGACGATCTGCGCCGCCCCGTCGAGGATCGCCGAACGGACGTCCTTGCCCTGCTCCAGGTGCCAGTTGATGTTCTCGATGGTCACCGTGGCGTCGTCGACCAGGATGCCGACGGCGAGCGCCAGGCCGCCCAAGGTCATGATGTTCAGCGTCTGGCCCAGCGCCGAAAGCGCGGCGATCGAGGACAGCACCGCCAGCGGGATCGAGGTCGCGATGATCACCGTCGAGCGCCAGGACCCGAGGAACAGCAGGATCATCAGGCTGGTGAGGGCGGCGGCGATCACGCCCTCCTTCACCACGCCGGAGATCGCGGCCTTCACGAACAGCGACTGGTCGTTCAGGAGGGCGACGTGCAGCGAGGGCGGCAGCGACGCCTGCAGCCTGGGCAGCAGCGATTTCACGCCGGAGACGATCGCCAGCGTCGAGGCCGAGCCGCTCTTCAGCACGCTCATCAGCACCGAGCGGCGGCCATCGATGCGGACCTCGTTGCGCTGTGGCGGGTAGCCGTCGCGCACGTGGGCCACGTCGCGGATCAGGATGGTGGTCCCATCGACGGTCTTGATCGGCAGGTCGTTGAGCGCGTCCACCGCCTCGGGGCTGTTGTTCAGTTTCACGACGTATTCGAACGCGCCCAGCTTGGCGGTGCCCGCCGGGACGATCTGGTTCTGGGCGGCCAGCGCATTGGCCACATCCTGCGCCGACAGTCCCTTGGACTGCAGGGCGACAGGATCGAGGTCGATCTGGATCTGCCGCTCGCGCCCGCCGTAGGGCTGCGGGATCGAGGTTCCGGCCACCGTCGCCAGCGCCGGCCGGATCAGGTTCTGGCCGGTGTCGAACAGCTGCTGCTCGCCCATGGACGGGCTGGAGAGCGCCATCTGCAGGATCGGCACGGTGGAGGCGTTGTAGTTGAGGATCTGTGGCGGGGTGATGCCGGCCGGCATCTGCTTCAGCACGGTCTGGGAGATCGAGGTGACCTGGGCGGTCGCCGTGCGGATATCGACGCCCGGCTGGAAGAAGATCTTCACGATGCCGATGCCGGGGAGCGACTGGCTTTCCAGGTGCTCGATGTCGTTGACGTTCGAGCTGAGCTGTCGCTCGTAGTAGTAGATCACCCGCCCCGACATGTCGTCCGGCGGCAGGCCTCGGTAGGTCCAGACGACCGCGATCACCGGAATCCTGATCTCCGGGAAGATGTCGGTGGGCGTCCGCAGCGCGGCGAGCGGCCCCAGCAGGACGATCAGGATCGCCAGCACGACGAAGGTGTAGGGGCGCCGCAGCGCGAGCCTAACGATCGCCAGCATGTTGCGAGACTCCGCACCCGGTGGAACGGTCGCGAACCTAGTGGGCTGACGCGCGCATGCGAGTGAATAAAATTTCACCGCAGGCGATACAGATTAGCTATCTAGATCAGTAAGTTATCGGTGCGGGATGGCAGTCGATGATGACCCGCAGGCCGGGGCCGGCGTCCTGCAGTTCGAGGCGGAAGCGGTGCAGGCGCACGATGGCGGCGACGATGGAAAGGCCAAGCCCGGAGCCGGGCGTCAGCCGGTCGCGCTCGGCGCGGTAAAATCGCTGCAAAACGGCCGTGCGCTCGCCCTGCGGCACGCCCGGGCCATTGTCTTGCACCACAATCCTGGGACCTTCGGGCCCCGGCTCGAGCGCCAGGCGCACAGCGCCGCCGGGCGGCGTGAACTTGATGGCGTTGTCCACCAGATTGCTCAGCGCCTCGACCATCAGCTTGGGGTCGGCGTCGACCGGCGGCAGGGGCGGCGCCACCACCTGGAAGCGCAGGTCCGCCTCCTCGGCGAGCGGCTGATAGAGGTCGCCGACCTGGCTCACGATCCGGTCGAGCGGCGTGGGCGCGAAGCCGGCGCTGCGGGCGCGGGTCTCCAGCTCCGAGATGCGCAGGATGGCGATGAACCGCTCCAGCACCTCATCCAGCTCGGCGGTGACTCCGGCGATCTCGCCGGGCAGGACCTTGGGGGCCTGTTCCAGCCGGTGCAGTTGGGCGCGGGCGCGGGTGAGCGGGGTGCGCAGATCGTGGGCGATGGTCTCCGACGAGGTTTTCACCTCGCCCATCAGCCGCTCCACCTCGCCCAGCATGTAGTTCACGGCGCCCGCGAACATGTCGAGTTCGTCGCCGCGTTTGCTCGTCGGCATGCGGCGCTTCAGGTCGCCGGCGGCGATGTCGTGGTTGGCCTCCTGCAACTGGCGCAGCCGCCGGATCGGCCCCAGGCTGAGGGCCGCGCCGAACACCAGCCCGGCCAGGACGATCAGCACCCCGCTCCAGATCAGGGCCGAAGCGATGATCCGGCGGATCTCGCGCAGCTGATTGATGTCGCGGCCGACCACCAGAATCTCCCCGGAGGGCAACTGGCGCGCGATCAGCCGCGCCGCGGCTGGAAAGTCCGGCGTGGGTGACATCTCGATCGGCCGCCCGCCGGGTTCCAGGCCGGCGGGCAGGGTGGTGAGATTGCCGGTCTCGCGGGTCCGGTCGGCGGCGAACAGGGCGAAGACGCTGTTGCGGCCGTTGATCAGCAGCGCGTCATCGATGGTGGGCTTGAGCCGCTCCGCCGGCACGCGCATCTGGGCCGCGGCTTCGACGGCCAGGATGTCGTCGACCCGATGGGTGAGGTAGACGGCCGAACGGACATAGACCATGGCCAGCAGGGCCACCGCGCCCACGGTGAACAGCAGGCCGTAGAGCAGCGACAGCCGGAAGGTGGTCGTTCGCCAGAGCTCGCTAAGCCGCATCTGGACTAGATCGCATTTGGGCTAAGGCGCATGCAGCATGTAACCCTGGCCGCGCTCCGTTCTGATCAGGGGCAGCAACCCCGGTCCGTCGATCTTGCGGCGCAGCTTGCCGACGTGGACGTTGATCAGGTTGGTGCCGGGGTCGAAGTAGTACTCCCAGACGCTCTCGAAGATCATCCGGCGGGTGAGCAACTGCCCGGCGTTGCGCATCATGAACTCCAGGAGCTGGAACTCCATCGGCAGCAGCTCAATGGTCTTGCCCGCCCGATAGGCCTCGCGCCTCACCAGGTCCAGCTCCAGGTCGGCCACCTGCAGCCGGGTTTCCACCTCGCTGCGGCGATGGCGGCGCAGCAGCACCTCCAGACGAGCCACCAACTCCTTGGGCGCGAAGGGCTTGACCAAGTAGTCGTCGCCGCCGGCCCGCAGGCCGTCGACCCGGTCGTCCACGTCGCTGAGCGCGCTGACCATCAAGACCGGCGCCTGCGAGCCCGCCTCGCGCAGCGCCTTGACCAGCTCCAGCCCGTCCAGGCCCGGCATCATGCGGTCGAGCGTGATGGCGTCGAAAGCCTGGCTCTTGGCCGCCGCGAGGCCCGCCGGGCCGTCGAAGCACTTGGACGCCTCGAAGCCGCTGGCGGTCAGGCAGGCGGCGATCTCCTCGGCGGTCTGGCGGTCGTCCTCGATGACCAGCACGCGGGTCACGCGCGCTTCCGGTGGAGGGCCGGGAACACCGGGGGCGTTCATCACGTGGATAAGGTCCTCATGGCCTCAGGGGTGCGGATGGTCCGCCGCGTAGAGCGCCGCGTCCAGGCCCGCGACGCAGGAGGAGAACGCGCCGCGCGCCGGTTCATAGCCCAATCGGGCGCAGGCCTGCTCCTCGCGCCGGCGCATTTCGCGCCCCGACGCATAGAACCAGGACTTGGCCGGGGCGCGCGGCTCGGAGGCGTCGATCGCCGCGCCGGCCGCCACGCGGGTCGCCCCCGCCTCGGCCAGTTCACATTCCGCGAGCTTCGGACCTTGGGTTTCGCCCCGCGCAAGGCAGGCGCTGCGGGCCGCCTGCAGGGCGCCGGCCCGATCCAGGCCGGCCGCCGACTGCGACAGGGCCTCGACGCAGTTGTCGTAGAGGGTGAAGCCCGGCCGCACGCCGATCACCGTCCGGCAGATCGCGCCGACCTGGTCCAGCCGTTGCGGCGGCAGGTGCGCGGGGTTGTAGGGCTCTGCCTGGACCGCAGCCGAAGCGACCAAAGAGACGAACAGGCACAGGGAAGCCAGGCGCAGAACGGCGCGCGCAATCATGGGATCACCATGGCTGGAAGGAGCGGAGGACGGCGCGATCGCCGCTGTCAGGATCGGAAGCTAAACCTGCCGACCCGCCGAGCCAGTGAATAAAATTTCACCGCCCCCGACCGGCTGCGAGCCGCTCGGCAATGTCCGCTTCTGACTCTTTGCGGGCATTCGCAGGATCCGCTTTCGGGACCGAAGCTTGTGTCTGCTTTCAACCCATAACGGACATCGAGAAGGTCCGCTGGAGGGTGTCGCCGGCGACCGGCTGCGCATCAAACGCCCGATACAGACAGCCCCGCGAGAAGCGGAGCGTGCGCGGCGAGCCTGCGGGACACGAACTCCGTGAACCGCCGGACGCGCTCCGTCTTGTGCGTCTCCCCCTGTGTGAGAAGCCAGAGCGTTCCGTACATGTGCAGGTCGGCGCCGGGGACCCTGACCAGCAGGGGGTCGGCATCTCCGACGAAGCACGGCAGTGTCGTGATCCCGAGCCCTTGCCGTGCAGCGGCGATCTGCGCCGCGGCGTCGGTCACCCTGAATGGAACCCCCGCAACGCGGACCTCACCCTCGCCGGCCCAATCCGGAATTCCATGCATGCTTATGACGATCCACCGGATGGGATCAGAGGCGCCCGCACGCCACGCGGCTAATCGATCGCGGGACATGTAGACGCCGCCGAACAGCTCAGGTCCCTTCTGGCCGTGAAGATTGAGCGGCAGGGTCTTGCGGTCGTAGACGACGCGGATCGCCACGTCGGCCTCCCGGTTGGTCAGATTCGCCAGCTCGCCGGACGACAAGATGTCCATCTCGATGTCCGGATGCAGACGCGCGAAATCGGCGAAGTCCGGCATGAGCAGGTGGGTCGCGAGCGGCGGCGCCAGCGTCACCCGCAGAAGCCCGCGCACGCTTCGGTCGCGGCCGAAGACGCGCGTCTCCAGCTGGTGCGATGACGCTTCCATCTGCTCCGCGAGCTCGAGAACCTCCTCGCCCGCAGCCGTCAGGCGGTAGCCCGAAGGCAGCTTTTCGAACATCTGCGTCCCGAGGCGCTCCTCGAGCTGGGCGATGCGCCGCAGCACGGTCGCGTGGTTCACGCCAAGTCGCTTGGCTGCGGCCCGCACCGAGCCGCCGCGCGCGGCGGCCAGAAAGTAGCGAACGTCGTCCCAGTCGATCATGGTGCAGCTTCGCACCGTGGAGGTGCGCCTTCAGAAGCCCCCTTCTAACACGCCGCGCCGTAGTGTGCGTCTACGACACGGCGTTCAGTCGTCAGGCTGGAGCGTTTTCGCACCACCGATGTGCGCGATTCCGCACTCCACGCCCGACACCGGCGGCCCCATCTCCAAGGTCTCGGGGGTTTCTCCGAACAACCGAAGACGGAACTGGAAAGAAGTCATGGGAAAGCTTGAGGGTAAGGTGGCCGTCATCACGGGCGGATCGAGCGGCATGGCGCTGGCGAGCGCTAAGCGGTTCGTTGAAGAAGGCGCTTACGTTTTCATCACGGGGCGGAAGCAGGAGACGCTGGACGAGGCCATCAAGCTGATCGGCCGGAACGTGACCGGCGTGCGCGGCGACGCGGCCAATCTCGACGACCTCGACCGCCTGTTCGATACGGTCAAACGGGAAAAGGGCAGGATCGACATCCTGTACGCGAGCGCCGGCACGGGCGAAGCCCTCCCACTGGGCGAGATCACCGAACAGCATTTCGATGCGACCTTCGGCCTGAATGCCCGCGGCACGCTGTTCACGGTGCAGAAGGCGTTGCCGCTGTTCAACGACGGCGGATCGATCTTCATGACCGGGTCGGTGGCTTCCCTCAAAGGTTTCCCCGGTTACAGCGTGTATGCGGCGAGCAAGGCGACGCTGCACGCCTTCGCACGCGGGTGGCTCAACGAACTCAAAGGCCGGAATATTCGGGTGAACGTGCTGCACCCGGGGCCGATCGCCACGCCGATGCAGGACCAGGTTCTGACCCCGGAGGCGAAGCAGATGTTCGAAGCCCTGATCCCGCGGGGAACGATGGGTCGTCCTGAGGAAATCGCGGAAGCCGCGCTGTTCCTGGCATCGGACGATTCGAGCTTCTTGAATGGAGTGGCGCTGTCCGTCGACGGCGGGTTCTCGGCCATCTGAATTCGCGCCGGACGCGCGGGAAGCGGAAGCCGGTCTTTCGTCGATACCGCCGCCGCACAACGGGCCTCGTGAGGCCCACCTGACGGAGATCCCGATGTACGACCAATCCAAGCAATCCGAATTGATCCGGTTCGCACGCGTCGAGGCGGGCTCCACCGTCATCGACGTTTACCCAGGCGATGGCGACTGGACGCGCCTGTTCTCCGATGTCGTGGGACCCGAAGGGCGGGTCTTCAGCTTCGTTCCGGCCGAAGTCGCCCACTTCAAGAACGATCCGGTCGGCCTCATGCAAACGCTCGCGAAGGGGCCGGGCCGAGAGAACGTCGAAGCCGTCTCGGCGGCCCTCGGCGCGATGCCGCAGGTCACGCAACCCGCGGATGTCCTGTGGCTGCACCTGTTCTACCACGATCTCCACACCGCGCTGATCCAGGACAAGGGCGCGACGGCGGCCGACTTCAATCGAGCGGTCTACGAGCGGCTGAAGCCGGGTGGGTCCTACGTCATCGTCGACCACGCCGCCGCCGCAGGGTCGGGCACGAGCGACACCCAGGCGCTGCATCGGATCGACCCTGCGTCCGTCCGCGAGGAGGTTGAGGCGGCCGGCTTTGTGCTGGACGCGGTAAGCAGCCTGCTCTCGAACAAGGACGATCCGCACTCGATCAAGGTGTTCGATCCCGCGATCAAGGGCCAGACCGACCGCTTCGCCTATCGGTTTGTCAGGCCCTGACAGTAGGCCAACCGCCCCAAAGTAAATCATCTCCTGCAGGCGTGAAGGTGCTCGCCGCCTTCGACGCTGCGGCGATCTTGCCAGCCGCGCTGTTCGTCCGGGGTCCGGAAAGCAGGGGAGGGCTTCGACATCCGCTTTCCACCCATAGCGGCCATCGGGCGATACCGCCTTCGGATCGCAGGCCAACCTCCGCACCTGGCGCAAAGCGGACCACGCCTGCAAACGAGCTTATCGGCGGTCCAATCCGGTGTCGGGCCGCCAGGCCGTAGCGCGCCAAGCGAACGATCTCTCTGGCGCCATTGTTGGTGCGTTGGCGAGGTTCGATGACCTTCCGCGAGCGCTATATGAGTCCTGCCAGCACCACCTGCGGCTCAGGCGTGGTCCCGTTACGCCCGCAACAACTCACTAATCCCTTCTGTATTGGCGCCGTATGGCGCTCGCTCGCTCCAGTCGTGGTCATCCGCTGCGCGGCAAATCTGCATTTGATCGCTCAGCCTTGTCAGAGGCCGTCACCCCTGCTATTTCATATGGCGAATAAAAGTTCGTAATCCGAACAATAAGAAATAGGGAAGGATGCAGGATGGGTCGGCTCTCACGGGGCGGTGGTCTGATCGCGACCACGAGTTGGATCGCGCTCATGGCGTTCGCGCAGGGCGCCCATGCGCAATCGGCGCCGGCCGGCGCCGCCGCGACGAGCACCGCCAGCGTCGAAGAGGTCGTCGTGACCGGCTCGCGGATTCAGGACCCGGGCTTTGCATCGCCCACCCCGCTGACCGTCCTTGGCGCCGCCCAGATTAAGCAGGCGTCGCCATCGACGATCGACGATGTGCTTCAGGTCATCCCGCAGCTACGGCAGGACTCCGGGCCGAACCAGGTCACCCGCAACACCGGCTCGGTCTCTACCGGCCAGAGCACCGCGGACCTGCGTGGTCTGGGCGCCCAGCGGACCCTGGTGCTGATCGACGGGCAACGGCCGGTGCCGACCAACGCGCAGGGGACCACCAGCACCAGCATCATCCCGCTCGGGCTAGTGAGCCGGGTCGACGTAGTGACCGGCGGCGCGTCGGCGGCCTACGGCTCCGACGCTGTGGCCGGCGTCGTGAACTTCGTACTGAAAGACCACCTCGAAGGCCTGCAGGGTTCGGTCTTCGGCGGCGTCAGCCAGCAGGGCGACAACAAGGACTTCGGCGTGAGCCTGGCGGACGGTTTCTCCGCCCTGGACGGCAAGCTGCACGTCGTCGGCGGGCTCGACTACGACAAGAACGACGGGATCGGGAATATCTATTCGCGCGACTGGAGCCGGGTGGAGCCCGGCAACTCCGGGACGCCGATTTCCTTCGGCGCCGCGCGCGCTGCAGGCACGCCCGCTCTGGGATGGGCCAATGGCGTCGAGTACGCGGCGCAGACTCCTGGCGGGGTCATCAACACCGCCCGAAACGGGGCCGGCGTGACCTCGACGATCCTCAACCAGCTGGCCTTCAACCCCGATGGCAGTGTCACGCCGCTCGTGCGCGGACCGGTCTTCGGCAACTTGATGATCAACTCGTCGAGCAACCACGTCGCGACGCCGATCGCCCAGTGGCAACTGAAGGAGCCACTCGAACAGGTCTCGTCGCTGGGAAGAGCGACCTATGATCTGTCGGACGATACCCAGGCCTACGTGCAGCTCAGCTATGCGCGCAGCCACGTCTTCGCCGTGTCGCAGTTTCACCAGACGGCAACCGACACGATCCTTGCGTCAAACCCCTATCTGCCGGCGTCGATCAAGGCGCTGATGACCGCCAACAACCTCGCCTCCTTCGACATGGGCCGGGTGGACACCGAGTGGCTGGGCACCTCGGGCGATAACACCAGCTCGACGTTCCAGGCCATGACCGGGATCAAGGGCAAGGTGTTCGAAAAATTCCACTGGGACCTGTCCTACGCCTACGGCCGCTCGGAGATCGACTCCCACGTCTATGGCACCCGCGAGGCGAACCTGGCCGCGGCGGAATATGCCGTCACCGACGCCAGCGGTAACATCGTCTGCGGTCCGCTGGCGACCAATCCGAACTTCGCTGCGGCGCGCCTCACCAACACGATCCAGACCGCGCTCGTCCAACCCGGCTGCGCACCACTCAACCCCTTCGGCGCCGGCAATTCATCGGCGGCGGCGCGGGCCTATGTGGCGGGCATCGAATACACCACCGACACCATGCTGCGGCACGACGTGGCGCTGAACGTGAACGGCCCGCTGTTCGATCTGCCCGCAGGCCCGCTCGATGTCGCGGCCGGCGCGGAGTACCGCTACGATGGCCTCGACCAGCAGGCCGACGCCCTCCAGGTGCTGGGCGTCTATTCCTCTGGCAACAACAAGCCGTTCACTGGCCACAACAGCGTCAAGGAAGCCTATGCGGAAGTGAACGCGCCGCTGCTGCGCGACCTCACCCTGGTCAAGGACCTCGGGCTGAACGCGGCGGTCCGCTACACCGACTACGAAACCAGCGGCGGCGTGACGACCTGGAAGGTCGGCGGCACCTACGAGCCGGTGGACGGCCTGCGCTTCCGCATCACCCGCTCACACGACATCCGCGCGCCGGCCCTATTCGACCTCTTCAGCACCGGCGCCTTCTCGGCGACGGGTTCCTCTACCAACCCGTTCAACGGCCAGTCGTCCCGGCTTCCCCAGCAGACGGCCGGCAACCCCAACCTGGTGCCGGAAAAGGCTGACACGTTCGCGCTCGGCGGCACTTACGAGGCGCGGGATGGATGGCTGTCGGGCGCCCGCCTGTCACTCGACTACTACCGGATCACGGTCAATGACGTGATCGCCTCGGTGGCGGCGACCGACATCCTGCAGCGCTGCTTCCAGGGCATCACCACCTATTGCTCAGCGATCCAGTTCGACAACTCGACCTTCGGCATCGCCAAGATCACCGTACAGCCGTTCAACCAGTCGCGGCTGTTCGTCGAAGGCGTGGACGTCGAGGGCGGTTATCGGCACGACCTTGAGCCTCTGGGCCTCCCGGGGACGATCAATTTCGCCACCTATGCGACCTATCTGAAGCACCTGAGGACGACCGACCGGCCGGGTCCCGCGGGGGTCACGCTCGACAACGCCGGCTATCAGGGCGGCGCCCCGAAGTGGGTGGTGACCTCGTTCCTGACCTATGAGCTGAAGCCGATTACCATCGGGCTGCAGATGCGCGCCTTCACCTCGATCGGCTTCTCGCCGTCCGACATCGGGCCAGGACAGTCGGGCTATTCGCCGACGCTCGCCAACAGCATCAACAAGAACATCTTCCCGGGCCTGGCCTACTTCAACCTCAACGGCACCTACGACTTCACGGCCGAGGGGCGGAACTTCCAGGCCTTCGCCAACCTCAACAACCTCTTCGACCGCAACCCGCCGTCCTACGCCATCGCGGCGATCAATCTCGGCGGCAACCCCTATGACTACGTCGGGCGGACATTCAAGGTCGGCCTGCGGTTCGGCTTCTAAGTGGGAGCGCCGGCCATGCCCTATCAGCTTAGACGACAGGTCCTGCTTGGCCTCTGCGGCGCGGCAGCCCTGATGGCGGCGTGGCCAGCGGCGGCCCAGGCGCCACTCGTCGACTACGAAGCCGCGGCCAAGGCGCCGCCGGTTGTGGAATCGGCCCAGTGGCGGCTGGCTTTCCGGCCGGTGACCTCGGTGCTGAGCCAAAGCGTGGCGCAGCTGCGCACCGCACCCGGCGTTTCGCCGGCGGCGCTCGCGGAGGCCGATCGGCTGATCGCCGCGTCCGCCGCGCAGCCGGAGCCTGAGGCCCGGCGGACGCTCTGGCATGCGGCCGCGGTCCTGCTCGGCCGCCGCTGGTCGCCGGCGCAAGAGGCGGTGGGCGCGCTCGCGCTTCGCGCCGGCACGCCCGTGTCTACCGGGGGACGCGAGGCGATCCGGTTCGAGACGCTCTATCCACTGCCCGCCGGCGCCAACGCCCATTTCAGCCTGGCGCTCTACCGGGCCGACGCCACGTCATCCGCGACGCCAAGGCGTGGCCCGCTGGTCAAGACCCTGGCGGAAGGAGAGCTTGGCGCCGCCCGTTCCATCGACATCGACCTTGGCGCAGTGGCCGACGGTGGCTATCTGCTGATCGCCACGGTCACCGCGGACGGCGAGGCGCGAGGTGAGCTGGCCCAGTCCATCTATGTCGTGCGCGACCTGGCGGCCCGCGCCGCCGCCCTAAAGGCCAGGCTCGCCAAGGTCTCCGGCCACGAGGCCGCCAAGCAGACGGCGGAATATCCCTTCGCCCTGGCTGAGGGCCTGCGCGCCGGCACGCGCCAGATCATCGCCTACGACTTCCCGCGCGGCATCGCCCGGTCCATGCGGATCGCCGACGATCTTGCCCGGGGACAGGACGACGTCTGGCAGGCGAAGGGGCTGCAGGACCGGGCCTATGCCTTCGCGCCCACCGGCGAACTGATCCCCTATGAAATCTATGTCCCGAGCACCTGGACGCCCACCAGGCGCTGGCCGCTGGTGGTCGCCCTGCATGGGGCGAACCTGGACGAGACCAACATGCTGGGCCGCGCAGGCGGCGAGATGCAGAAGCTCGCAGAGCAGCACGGCTTCGTGGTGGTGACACCGCTCGGCTACCGCCTGAACAGCGCCTACGGCTCCGAGCGCGGTATGGCCAAGGCCATCGCCGGCGATGACCTGCAACGCCGCAGGCGAAGCGAAGAGGACGTGATGCAGGTCCTTGCCAAGGTCGAGACCGAATACAACGTCGACCCCGCCCGACGCTATCTGACCGGAAATTCCATGGGCGGCGGTGGGACCTGGTGGATCGGCGGACATCACCCCGAGATCTGGGCGGCCATTGCGCCTGCCGCCTATGGCGGCGTGCTGCCCGAGGACGTGGCGAACTTGAGCCGCTTCCCGATCATGGCCGTGGTCGGCGACCACGACGAGGTCGGCATGCTGCCCCGCGTAAAGGCCTCGGTCGCCACCCTGGAGGCCGGCGGCGTCCACCCGCAATATGTCGAGGTCGCCGGCGGCACCCATGCCAGCGCCTATGAGATGACCCTGCCTCGCATCTTCGACTTTTTCTCTGAGCATAAGCGATGAGCGATGCCCCGATCCGCACCGCGCCACGGGGCCGGCCTGGCGCCAGCGGCGTGCGCCGCGCGGCAAGTTACGGAATAGTCTCCTCCGCGGCCTTCGGGGCTGCTGGCGCGGCTGGGGATTCGTCGATGAGTGATGACAAGAACACCGTGAAATCGGTGGTGAAGGCTTTCACGGTCCTGCAGGCCTTCGGTCCGGACGCGTCGGAATTGGTGCTGGCCGATGTGGCGCGCGCCGCCGGCCTCGACAACGGCACGGCCTTCCGCCTGCTCAACACCTTGGTGTCGCTCGGATATGTCGAGAAGGTGCCCGACACCCGGCGCTTCCGGCTCACCTTCAAATGCCTCGACCTTGGCTTCAACGCCATCGCGCGGTCCGATCTTCGCAGCCTCGCGCGCCCGCTGCTCCGAGCGATGGTCAGCGACCGGATCGAGGCGGCTTCGATCGGTGTCCTCGACGGCCAGGAGGTGGTCTACATCGAGCGGATTCAGGCCGGGTTGGCGCGCCTCGCGGTCGATGTCCGTATCGGCTATCGCATCCCTGCCTATTCTTCCGCCTTGGGCCGCGCGATCCTGTCCCGGATGCCGGTGGACGTGCAACGGGCTCTGCTGGAAGCCAGCTCGCCTCGCCAATTGACGGCGCACACGGTCACCGAGATCGACCGCCTCCTGGCCCAGATCGCCCAGGCGCGGACGGACGGCTATGCGGTCTCCGACCAGGAAACCGTCACGGGCCTGCGCGTCATCGCCGCCCCGATCCTCGACGAAGACGGCGTTCCGATTGCCGCCCTGAGCGCTGTCGCCCCCTCGTTCGGGCGCACCCTCGAAGAGTTCATCGCTGATGCAAGTGAAGCCACCTGCGAGGCGGCGCGGCGCTTGTCGCTGGCCGTTCGCGCCGCGGGCGGAACCGCTGCCCAACACACCACAACCTAGCCTTCGCGGCGTCGCTGGAGATACGAATTGTCAGTCGAGCTTGATCTCAAAGGTCTGATCCCGGCGATCGCTGTGCCGTTCAACGAGGACTACAGCATCGACGCGCCTGGCCTCACCCGCCTCGCTCGCTGGCTGGCGCCCCTTCCGGGGATCAAGGCGCTGATGACCAACGGCCACACGGGCGAGGTGTTCTCGCTGACGCCGCGCGAGCGCGCCGAGGTTACGCGCATCACCGTGGATGCCGTGGACGGTGGCATCCCGATCATCTCCTCCATCGTCTGCGAAGGGATCACCGACGCGGTGGAGCAGGCGGGCTGGGCCAAGGAAGCCGGGGCCCAGGCTCTCGATATCATGCCGCCGCACCACTGGCTGCGGTTCGGCTTCCGGCCGCAGCACGTCATCGACTACTTCACGGCGATCGGCGAAGGGGCCGGCCTGCCGCTGGTGGTCCACGTCTATCCAGCCTGGACCAAGTCGTCGTTCTCTTCGGAGCTGCTGGCCGAACTCGCGCAACTCAAATACGTCCACGCCTTCAAGATCGGCACGCGGGAGATGAACAAGTACGCCCGCGACGTGAAAGCCATCCGGGCCGTGGCGCCGCAGAAGGCGCTGCTCACTTGCCACGACGAATACCTGCTGGCCTCGCTCGTCCAGGGCGTCGACGGCGCCTTGGTCGGGTTCGCCTCGCTGATCCCTGGCCTGATCAAGGACCTGCTCGACGCCGTCGCAGCCGGAGATCTCAAGCGGGCGATGGCGATCCAGGGCCTGATCGATCCGCTCAAGGACGCCGTCTACGGCGACGGTGAACCGACCGGCGAGGCGCACGCCTGCATGAAGGCCGCGATGGCGGCGGCCGGCGTCATCGACCGCGCCACCGTGCGGCCGCCGACCATCGCGCCGTCGGCCGACGAACTGGTCCGGATCGAGGCCGCCGTGGCCGGCGCCGGACTGTCGCGCAAAACCGCAGCCTGACGATGAGCGGGTCCGGCGAGACGCGGACCGTGGTGGTGACCGGCGCCGCGTCGGGCATCGGCGCAGCCATCGCTGCGCGGCTGGCGGCCGAGGGCTGGTCGGTGGTCGGCGTGGACCGGGCCGAGTCCAAGGGATCGACCGCCTCCCGGCTCGTCGATCTCGCGGACGAAGCCGCGGTCGCGCGTCTCGCGACGTCGCTGCGGGGCGCCGATGCGCTGGTCCACGCAGCGGGCTTCATGCGGACCGCGCCGCTGGGCGAAATCGACCTAGCTGACGGTGACGCCATGTGGGCGGTTCATGTCCGCGCCCTGACGGTGTTGGCCAATGGGCTGGCCCCCTCGATGGGCGCCGGTGGACGCATCCTGGCGATCGGCAGCCGGACTAGCGCAGGCGCCGCCGGGCGCAGCCAGTACACCGCCTGCAAGGCCGCGGTCACTGGCCTGATCCGGTCCTGGGCGATGGAGCTTGTGGCGCGCGGCGTCACCGCCAACGTGATCGCCCCGGCGGCTACCGAAACCGGGCTGCTTTCCGCGCCCAGCCGTGAGAGCGCGCCACCGAAGACACCGCCGATGGGCCGTTTCATCCGCCCCCACGAGGTGGCGGCCTACGCGGCCTTCATCCTGTCCCGCGACGCCGACGCCATCACCGGCCAGGAGCTGTTGATCTGCGGCGGAGCCTCTCTGTGACCTTCCGCCCAAGCCCGCCTGCAAGAGGAACCGCTGTGTCCTGCCCCCGTATTATCGACATCGTCGAGGTGACGAAGCCGATCTCGTCACCGATCCGCAACGCCTACATCGACTTCAGCAAGATGACCGCGAGCCTGGTGGCGGTGGTGACGGACGTGATGCGCGATGGCCGGCGCGTGGTGGGTTATGGCTTCAACTCCAACGGCCGCTACGGCCAGGGCGGGCTGATCCGCGAGCGCTTCGTCGACCGCATTCGCCAGGCCGATCCCGCCGACCTGCTGGATGAGACCGGCGAGAACCTCGATCCGCACCAGATCTGGGCGACCCTGATGACCAACGAAAAGCCCGGCGGACATGGCGAGCGGTCGGTCGCCGTCGGCACCATCGACATGGCCGTCTGGGATGCGGTTGCCAAGATCGCCGGTAAGCCGCTGTTCCGACTTTTGGCCGAGCGCAAGGGCCGCGAGGCCGACCCCCAAGTCTTCGTCTACGCCGCCGGCGGCTATTACTATCCGGGCAAGGACGACGCGGCGCTCCGCGCCGAGATGCGCAGCTACATCGACCGCGGCTATCGGGTCGTGAAGATGAAGATCGGGGGCGAAAGCCTCGCCACCGACGCGCGTCGGATCGAGTCCGTACTCGCGGAGATCGGCTCCGATGCGCAGCTGGCGGTCGACGCCAACGGCCGCTTCGATACCCTGACGGCCATCGAATACGCCAAGCTCCTGCGCGACTATCCGTTGTTCTGGTACGAGGAGGCGGGCGATCCGCTCGACTACCACCTGCAGTCTGTGCTGGCGGAGTTCTATCCGGGGCCCATGGCCACCGGCGAGAACCTGTTCAGCCATCAGGACGCCCGCAACCTGATCCGCTATGGCGGCATGCGGCCGGACCGCGATTGGCTGCAGTTCGACTGCGCCCTTTCCTACGGCCTGGTGGAATATCTGCGGACCCTTGAGGTGCTGGATCACGCGGGCTGGTCTCCGTCGCGATGCATTCCGCACGGCGGGCACCAGATGTCGCTGAACATCGCCGCCGGGCTCGGCCTGGGCGGCAACGAGAGCTACCCGGACCTGTTCCAGCCCTATGGCGGCTTCCCCGACGGGGTGAAGGTGGAGGACAGCCACATCGTCATGCCGGACCTTCCCGGCATCGGGTTCGAGGGCAAGTCGGATCTGATCAAGGTGATGCGCGAGCTCGCCGAATGACGAAGGCGAGCGCAGCCATGCGATCAGAGGCCAAGCCATGAGCTTCCTGCTGGGGCGCGAAGGCCTGATCATCGCGGGCGTCATTGTCTACATGGTGCTGACCAGCCTCCTGGCCTGGGTGCTGCGCAGCAAGACCAGCGCTCAGTTCATGGTCGCGGGCCGGGCCTTGCCTGCCGGGGTGATCGGCGTCTTCCTGATGTCGGAATTCATCGGCGCCAACTCGAGCGTCGGCGGGTCGCAGGCCGCGTTCGAGAAGGGCATGGCGGCCGGCTGGGCAGTGGTGGCCGCAGCTATCGGCTTCCTGCTGCTGGCCATAGGGTTCGCGCGGACCATACGAGAGTCGTCGCAGGTCACGATCTCCGGCCTGATCGAGCAGAGGTTCGGGTCCACCGCGCGCGCGGTGGTGTCGGTGATGATGATCTTCGCCCTGTTGCTGGTGAACGCCGGCAACTACCTGAGCGGGGCTGCGGCCCTCAGCCCGGCGCTGCACCTCAGTCTCACCGGGTGCGCCGTGGTCATCGCCGCCGCCAGCTCCATCTACTATGTGTTCGGAGGCCTCAAGAGCACCGCCTACGTCACCGTCCTCCATAGTCTGGTGAAGGTGGTCGGCATCGGGGTCATCGTCGCCGTCGCGATTGCGCTGAGCGGCGGGATCGAGCCCATGCAGCGCGCGCTTCCCGTCTATTATTTCACCTGGGACGGCGCCGTCGGCGGCTCGACGATCATCGCCTGGATCGTCGGCACCACGGGGGCGATCTTCTCCAGCCAGTTCATCGTCCAGGCCATCGCCGCCGCCCAGACACCGAAGTCGGCCCAGCGCGCGGCGTTCCTGGCGTCTGCCCTCTGCCTGCCCCTGGGCGTCGCCATCGGCTTTATCGGCGTGGCGGCCCGCTACCTCTATCCGACCCAGAAAAGCCTCTTCGCGCTCCCGGTGTTCATCGCCCACATGGACACGCCGCTGGCCACCCTGGTGACCGTCTCTCTGGTGGCGTCCGTCCTCGTGAGCGTCAGCACCGTGGCCCTGGGCATCACCGCCCTGATCATGCGCGACTTTTATGTGCCGTGGCGCAAGCCCACGCCCGAGCAGGAACTGAGTGTGACGCGCCTGGTGGGCGTGGCCGTCGGCGCGGCACCGCTGGTCGTGGTCCTGCTGGCGCCGCACATCCAGACCCTGTCGTTCTTCACCCGCGCGCTGCGGCTCTCGATCACTATCGTCGCCCTGATGGGGGTCTATCTGCCCTGGGTCCGCTCGGGTCGCGCCGCGGTCGTGGCGCTGGTCGGCTCCGGCCTCGCCACCACGGCCTGGTACCTGTTCGGCAACCCCTTTGGCGTCGACAACATGTACGTGGCGGCGGCGCTGCCCGCCCTCGTCCTGCTCGGTGAGCGCCTGCTGCCCCGTCGCAAGCCCGCCCCCAATTCCACCACCCGGGAGACCCACGCATGAGCCGCACCCTTCGGCCTCTGTTGACGGCCGCTACAGCCGCGGCGTTCGCGGCGCTGAGTCCGCTCGCCAGCGCCGCGCCGGTTCCGGTCAGCCCCACGGGCGCGACCTCCGTGCCCGCCGTCGAGGTGCCCAGCAGCGCCCTGATGAGCGAGGCCGGCAACGCCTCGCGGGTCGAGCACATCCTGCTCAAGCGGTCCTTCAAGGGCCGCTCCACCGACGAGCTCTATCGGGGCGTCTTCGGGCCGGGCCTGGAACGCACAAAGGCGGCGTTCCCTCAGGTCGGCATCCGCAAGGACACCATCGGCGGCGTGCCGGTGCTGATCTATGAGCCCAAGGGCGGAGTCTCGCCCACCAAGGACAAGCTGCTGCTGATCAATGTGCATGGCGGCGGCTTCACCGCCTGCTTCGCCGAGTGCGGCGGCATGGAATCGATCCCGATCGCGGCGCTGACCGGGATCAAGGTGATCAGCATCGACTATCGCGAAGGCCCGCAGCACCACTATCCCGAAGCGACGGAGGATGTGGTCGCGGTCTATCGCCAGGTGCTGAAGACGGTCTCGCCCAAACACCTCGGACTGTTCGGCTGTTCGGCGGGCGGGTTGCTTACGACCCAGAGCTTGGCTTGGTTCTCGCGCCACGGCCTACCGTCCCCGGCGGCTGCGGGCGTCTACTGTGCGGGCGGCGATGCGTCGATGGGCGGGGACTCGCGCATTATCGGCAACCTGTTGGGCGACGGCGAAGCTCCGGACCCCGCGCCGCGAGGGGACGCGGGCCTTGGCTATATGGCCGGCGCCTCGCCGAGCGACCCCGAAGCCTATCCGGCGCGGGATGCATCGGTGCTTGGAAAGTTCCCGCCGACGCTGGTTGTGACCGGGACCAGGGATTTCGCGATGAGCAGCGCGGTCAATCTGCACAGCAAGCTGGTCGCGGCCGGTGTCGATGCGCACCTTCATGTCTGGGAGGGCGGTCGCCACGCCTTCTTCTATGATGAGCGCGTGCCCGAGGCGCGCGAGGCCTACAAGGTCATGGCCACATTTTTTGAAGAGAAGTTGAAGGACCGACGCTAGGCCGGGCTTCCGGCAGGGCCTCGATTTCTGCTTCTGGCGCCTAGCCGGTCCTATTCGTGATCGCGCCGTGCGGTGGTCTTCCGCGCTGATGCTCGAGAGGCCGCTGTCAGACACTGCGCGTCGAACTTGCACATCGTGGCCTCGTCGACGAGGCGGGCCCGGCGCAGTCCAGTTACGCTGCGATGGAGCGAGCGAAGAATATCGCTGTTGTAAATTTATGCCTTCTCCGCCATCGCTCCTCGACTCCCAAAGTGGTTTCGGCCCGCGCTTCGCGTGAGTACATGTCCACACTTGAACACTCCCGCAAGTCCACATTTGCACGCGACTTCGCGTAAGTGCTTGAAAATGCTATTGAGTCCGTCCAGTCCGGCATCGGAACTTTTTCGAAAAATAAGGTCAATAAAATCCGTTAGCTATGGCGATATTCTCATGTGCCCCCATGATGGACTGGACGGACCGGCATTGCCGCAGTCTGCACCGGACGCTGTCGCGGCGGGCGGTGCTCTATACCGAGATGCTGACGACCGGGGCGGTGCTGCATGGCGACCGCGCGCGGCTTTTGGCGTTCGATCCGGCGGAGCATCCGGTGGCGCTGCAACTGGGGGGCTCGGAGCCGGCGGACCTCGCCGCGGCGGCGCGGATCGGCGAGGCCTGCGGCTACGACGAGATCAACCTCAACGTCGGCTGTCCGTCGGACCGGGTGCAGTCGGGGCGGTTTGGCGCCTGCCTGATGCGCGAGCCGGAGCTGGTCGCCGACTGCATGGCGGCGATGGGCGCGGCGGTCAGCGTGCCGGTGACCGTCAAATGCCGCATCGGGGTGGACGACCAGGATCCGGAGGAGAGCCTGTTCCGCCTGGTCGACCTCTGCGCGGCGGCGGGCGTGCGCCACTTCGTGGTCCATGCGCGCAAGGCGCTGCTGCAGGGCCTGTCGCCGAAGGAGAACCGCGACGTGCCCCCGCTGAACTATCCGCTGGTCTACCGGCTGAAGGCGGAACGCCCGGAGCTGACCATCACGATCAACGGCGGCGTCGCGTCGCTGGACGAGGCTCAGGCGCATCTGGCGCATGTGGACGGCGTGATGCTGGGCCGCGCGGCCTATCACACGCCGGCGATCCTGGGGCAGGCCGACGCGCGGCTGTTCGGCGACAGCGAGGTGGTCACCGCGATTGAAGCGGTGGAACGCTACCGGCCCTATATCGCCCGCGAACTGGCGGCCGGGACCCACCTGGCGGCCATGACGCGGCACATGCTGGGCTTGTTCCACGGGGCGCCCGGCGCGCGGACCTGGCGGCGGATCCTGACGGTGGAGAGCGTCAAGCCGGACGCGGGGCTCGAGGTGGTCGACGCCGCGCTCGCGGCTGTCTCAGGGCTGCAGGATCAGCGCCTGGCGCGTCGCCTGGAAGCTGGCGAGGCGGCCTAGGTAGGTCATCCCGAGCAGGGAGGTGTCGAGGCCCTTCTCGATCACCAGGGCGTCGACGTTCTCCAGCCGCGCGCCCGCCACCGTCACCGAGGCGAGCTTGACCGACGCCGCGCGGGCCTGGCCGGCGGCGGTGACCACGCGATAGCCGTAGGTGAGATTGGCCGGCGTGAAGCCGAGGCGCCGCGCATCGTCCGGCGTCAGCGCCACGGCGGTCGCGCCGGTGTCGACCAGGAAGCGCACGGCCGCGCCGTTCACCTGGCCATCGGCCCAGTAGTGGCCGTCGCTGGATTTGGCGATGGTCGCCGGGCCCGACGCCGGCCCGGCTTCGGCCTGGGCCGAAGGCGCCTGCGACTGCGCGGCCGCCGCGCGCAGGGGCGCGACGCGCTGCGAGGCCACGACCACGGTCTCGGCGCTGATCAGGGCCGAGACGCTGGCCAGTCCCGCCACAAGGATGAATTTCCAGGCCTCGGTCACGTGCTCTGACTTGGTCCGCCGCGGCCCCAAAAGACCGCCGTTCGATCGGGCAGACTAAGTCAGGGGTGTTTTGAAGGGATGAACGGGCAGGCTTAACCGAACATCGCGAGCTTTTCCGGCCGTATGCGGCTGCGGCGGCTGGGCAGCTCGGCCATGATCTGGGCGCGCTCGTCGTCGCTGAACCGCGCCCACTGGGCCACTTCCGAGAGCTGGCGGTAGCAGCCCATGCAGAGCCCGCTCTCGCCGTCCACCACGCAGACCTTGATGCAGGGCGTGGCGATGGCTTTCGGCGGACCGCCGCCGTCCTTCAGCGATTTCGGGGGCTCGGGCGGATTGCTCATTGCGGCAGAGCGTAGGTGACCACGGCCTGCGCCGCCAGACGGTCGGGGCCCTCGGTCCAGAGGCGCACGTCGCAGACGGCGTTGCGCCGGCCAAGGCGCAGCATTTGCGCCTCTGCATGCAGGTCGCCGGGTTTGGCGCCGCGCAGGAAGTTCATGGTCAGGGACGAGGTCACCGCCATCAACTGGTCGCCGATGTGGGCGAGCACAAGGGCGTAGGCCGCCGTATCCGACAGCGACATCAGGGTCGGGCCGGAGATCACGCCGCCCGGACGCAGCAGCCCCTCGCGGTAGGGCGCCATCACCCTCACCCGGCCCGGCGCGACCTCCAGCACGGTGGGGAAGGCCGCCGGCACAGCGTCTGGAAAGGCCTTGCGCAGCAGGGCGTTGACGCCCGCGGCGTCCAGCACGGGGGTCAGCTCGGCCATGGGCCTTCATGCCAGCCACGCCGGCTCACGGACAAGTAAATTGTAGTCATAAGTAAATGCATCATGTAACTCTGTTACTTGGAACATTAAATACTGTTCATTGCTTCCAATTAATTTGAGAAATCACAAATCAGGGATCAAATTTAGTGCGGGGACTGTTTTGAGGGAGATATCATCATGAAGACCGCCGCCATCCTTCTCGCGACCCTGAGTCTTGGCCTCTGCGCTGCCGGCGCAGCCGCCGCCGCCGACCATCTCAGCGACGTGGACTATCTGAAGGCCAACCGCTGCCGCGGCCTCGCCGAGGGCCTGGGCGCGGGCGACACCGCCGGCCTCGACAGCCTGATCAAGACCGAGGGCCGCAGCCGCCTCGAACCGGTCTATGAGCGCGGCCAGGTGGAAATGGCCCGCGGCAAGCGGGACGCCTCCAGCCGCGACGCCCGCGACCGCCTCAGCGCCGAACTCAACGGACCCTGCATGGCCTATCTGGGCGCGGCCCACGACGCCGCGGCCAAGGCGAGCAGCCCCTCGGTCCACTAGCCCAATTGCCCCAACTCGGCCTCTAAGCCAGCGCGTCGCCCTTCGCGGATTGGCGCGCTTTTTCTTGCGGTGACGGTTCGGGAACCCCAGGTTCGCTGACGCCTTTCGTCCTGGTGAAGGTCGGGAGGGGAGGCGGACGCGTGAAAGGGGCCGTGACAGCTTGAACATGGCGATACGGCCCTCGACGGCGCCTGGGGTCCTGCGCGTGGGCGACACCTGCTGGCGCACCGCGCGCGCCGACCGCGCCGCCTTCCTGATCGACACCGAGGCCTATTTCACCGCCGTCTTCGACGCCCTGCAGAAGGCGCGCCGTTCGATTCTGTTGCTGGGCTGGGGGTTCGATCCGCGCACGCGGCTGTTCCCGGACGGGTACGACGGCCCCGACGACCCCGACGAGATCGGCCGTATCCTGATCGAGCTGGCCCGCGCGCGGCCCGACCTCGACATCCGCCTCTTGATCTGGCGCTCGGCCTTCCCGATCGCGGCGCAGCAGGAGTTCTTTCCGCACCGGGCGCGCCAATGGTTCAAGGGCTCGCCGGTGAAGTTCCGGCTCGACGATCAGGTGCCCTTCGGGGCGTGTCACCATCAGAAGGTGCTGGTGATCGACGATCGCGTGGCCTTCTGCGGCGGCGGCGACATCAGCGTCGACCGCTGGGATACGCCCGGCCACCGCGATGACGACACGCGCCGCATCATGCCCGACCAGGAATTCCACGCGCCGCGGCACGAGGTGATGATGGTCGTCGATGGCCCCGCGGCCGCCGCGCTCGGCGACCTCGCCCGCGCCCGCTGGCAGAAGGCGACCGGCGAGGCCCTTGAGCCGCCGCCCGACGCCGGCGGCGATCCCTGGCCGGAGCACGTGCCGCCGGCGCTGTTCGACGTCGAGGTGGGGATCGCGCGCACCGCGCCGACCTGGAAGCGCCAGGCCGAGATCGACGAGATCCGCCGCCTGACGCTCGCCTCGATCGCCGCGGCGGAGCAGACGATCTATCTGGAGAACCAGTACTTCACCTCGCCGCTCGTCACCGAGGCGCTGGCCGCGCGGCTGGCCGAGCCGGAGGGGCCCGAGGTGGTGCTGGTCTCCACCGGCCACGCGCCGAGCTGGTTCGACCACCTGACCATGGACCGGGCGCGGGGCGCGATGATTTGGCGGCTGAGGACCGCCGACGTCTTCGGCCGTTTCCGCGCCTATTGGCCGGCGACGGCGAAAGGCGACACCGTGATCGTCCACTCCAAGACCAGCGTCATCGACGACCGCATCGCCCGGGTCGGCTCGGCCAACCTCAACAACCGCTCCGGCGGCTTCGACACCGAGTGCGAGTTGGCCGTCGAGGGCGGGGACGAGGCGGCGAGGGTGGCGATCGGCGCCTTCCGCGACCGGCTGGTGGGCCATTTCATGGGCCTGACGGGCGATGCGGTGGCCAAGGCGCGCGCCGACTACGGCGGGCTGGTGGGCGCCATCGACGCGCTGAACCGCGACAACCGTCTGCGCCCCATCGAGCCGCCCGAAGTCACCGCCTTCGGAGAGTTCGTGGCCAAGTACCACCTGGGCGATCCGCAGGATCCCAAGGACAGTTGGAACCCCGGCCGCCGCCGCGCCCGCCTCTATGAGGCCGTCCGCAGCTTCCAGATGCTGGGCGGCCCCGCCGCCATCGACGCGATCGACAACTAGGCCTTAGAGCTCGAAGTCCATCACCAGGGGCAGGTGGTCGGAGGCGACGCGGGTGAGGGGCGAAAACGGCGCGAAGACGTCGGCCACTCTGATCTCTGGACTGACGAACAGGTGGTCGATCCGCAGCACCGGCAGCGGCGAGGGGAAGGTCGCCGTCGGGGTCTTCACCTTGGCCAGGGTCCGCGCCGCCGACAGGCGCTTCAGGAAGGTGCGGTAGACGACCGAGGTCGCGGTGGCGTTGAAGTCGCCCAGCAGGATCTGCGGTCCTTTGCAGTGCGGATGACCGAGCCACGCCGGACCGGCCAGGTGCGCGGCCTGGATCTGCTGTTCCTTGGGGACCAGGCCCAGGTGGGTGTTGACGATCTGCACCGTCGCGCCGGCGATCTCCACCTCGACCCACAGCGCGCCGCGGGGCTCCAGCTGAGGGATCGCCGGGTGGCCGGGCAGCGGACCCAGCTGCACCAGACGCTCGGGATAGCGGGTCAGGATGGCGTCGCCGTAGCGCTCCTCCTCCACCGTCAGGGCGGCGTTGAAGTGGCAGGCCATATCCAGGCGCCGCGCGATCTCGTGCGCCTGGTCGACGCGGCCGGTCCGCGCGCGGCCGACGTCGAGTTCCTGCAGCGCCACGATGTCCGGCTCCAGCGCCGCCAGCACCTGGGCGATCCGGCCCACGTCGAGGCGCCGGTCGTTCCCGACGCAGCGGTGCACATTGTAGGTGACGATCCTGGGCATCGGGCTTGGGCGTGCACGGGTTCTGACGCAGGGGCAAGGCCTGCGGAACGGCTGGCCGAGGGCAGAGGTTCGCGGCTAAGTTGCGGCAGCGCTTCGGGGGGAGTCGAAATGTTGTCCGTTCTGGCCGCGATGCTGATGCAGGCCGCAGCGCCCGCGCCTAGCGTCATAACCATGCCGGACTGGGCCGCGAAGCCCGACGGCCGTGATGTAGTCGCTGTCTATCCCAAGCCGGCACTGATGGCGCACGTTGAGGGTAGCGTCACCATAGGCTGCGAGGTGGGAGTCGAGGGCCGTCTCCATGAATGCAAGGTCCTGAAGGAGGATCCGGCTGAGCAAGGCTTCGGTGAAGCTGCCTTGAAGCTGTCAGCCTTCTTCAGGATGCTGCCGATGACCAAGGACGGTCACCCTGTCGCCGGCGGGGTGATCCGAATTCCGGTCCGCTTCCAACTACAGCCCACGCTCATTCCGACTGAGCCGCCGCCCCCAGGCGGGCCTGTCTTGCGTCCTGTGTTGCTGCACACACCCAGCCCATCGGATGTTCAGCGGGCCTATCCTGCGACCGCCAGGCAGAACAAACTTGAGGGCCGCGGAGCCGTGAAATGCCAGGTGACCTCTGATGGCCGCCTCGACTCCTGTGTCATCTTTAGCGAGGCGCCCGCTGGACAGGACTTCGGCGCTGCCACGATGACGCTGACCCCGCTCTTCAAATTGCGGGAGGTCGATCTCTACGGCGAGAAGGTCGCGGGTCGGTCGATTATTATTCCCGTCGGGTTTCGCCTCGCCAAATAGCCATGGAAGCCTCACGTTTACGTAAACGTCATCTTCCCTAAGCGGCAGCTTCCGGCCTATGGTCGGGCGAAGGCGGATACGCCGTAAGCCAGGCGTCCAGGGAGCCCCAGATGAACCTCGATTTCTCACCCGAAGAGAACGCCTTCCGCCAGGAAGTCCGGGCCTTCATCAAGGACAACTATCCCGCAGACTTGCGCGCCGCGCAGGACGCTGGCCGGCCGCTGACCAAGGAAGAATATCTGCTCTGGCACAAGGTGCTGGCCAAGAAGGGCTGGGTCGCGCCGTCCTGGCCGACTGAGTTCGGCGGCACCGGCTGGACGCCGACGCAGAAGTACATCTGGTCCGAGGAGCTGGCCGAGGCCGACGCCCTGCCGGTGCTGCCGTTCGGCGTCTCGATGCTGGCCCCGGTGGTCTACACCTTCGGCACCGAGGAGCAGAAGAAGCGGTTCCTGCCGGGCATCTACAATGGCGAGGTCTGGTGGTGTCAGGGTTACTCCGAGCCGGGCGCGGGCTCGGACCTGGCGAGCCTGAAGACCAAGGCCGAGCGGATCACCGCCGACGACGGCAAGGAGTACTACATCGTCAACGGCCAGAAGACGTGGACGACGCTTGGCCAGCACGCCGACTGGGGCTTTTTCCTGGTCCGCACCGACCCCGACGCCAAACCGCAGGCCGGCATTTCCTTCCTGCTGATCGACATGAAGAGCCCGGGCATTTCGGTCCGGCCGATCATCACGCTGGAGGGCGGGCACGAGGTGAACGACGTCTTCCTCGACAACGTGAAGGTGCCGGTCGAGAACCGCATCTTCCACGAGAACCAGGGCTGGACCTGCGCCAAGGCCTTGCTGGCCCACGAGCGGTCGGGGATCGCGGGCGTGGCGCGGTCCAAGCGCAACCTGGAAAAGCTGCGCGCCATCGCCACCACTGAGCGTTCCGACGCCGGCGGCGCCCTGCTGACAGACGCCTTCTTCCGCCGCAAGGTGGCCGAGCTGGAGATCGACCTGACGGCGCTGGAGTTCACGGAACTGCGCACGCTCGCCGGCGAGTCGAGCGGCAAGGGGCCGGGGCCGGAAAGCTCGATCCTCAAGATCAAGGGCACCGAGATCCAGCAGCGCCTGCAGGAGCTCGCGCTCGAGGCGGTCGGCCACTACGGCGCGCCATTCCTGCGCGACCTTGGCCACAACGCCGGCATCGGGCCCGACTACGCCGACGGCCTGGCGGGCGAGATGTTCAACGGCCGCAAGACCTCGATCTACGGCGGCTCCAACGAGATCCAGCGCAACATCATCGCCAAGATGGTGCTGGGGCTCTAGGCCGCTTCCACCCCTCCTTCCGCCAACGTTCTTACGGACTGCCCGACCTATGGACTTCAGCTTCACCGACGAACAATCGATGCTGCGCGACACGGTCGCGAGCTATCTGGCGGACCACTATTCGTTCGATCAGCGGCGCGCGATGCTGGCCAAGGAGCCAGGCTGGAGCCCCGCGGTCTGGAAGGCCTTCGCCGAAGAGCTCGGCATCCTGGGCGCGCCGTTCTCCGAGGAGTTGGGCGGCCTGGGCGGCGGGCCGGTCGAGAACATGATCGTCATGCAGGAGATGGGGCGGTCCCTGGTGGTCGAGCCCTATCTCGGCACGGTGGTGATCGGCGGCGGGTTCCTGAAGCACTCGGGCCATGCGGGCGCCGAGGCCCTGATCGGCCAGATCATTTCCGGCGAGGCGATCTTCGCCTTCGCCTATGCCGAGCCGCAGGCGCGCTACAATCTCGCCGACCTCAAGACGACGGCGAAGAAGGACGGGGCCGGCTGGGTGCTGAACGGCGCCAAGGCCGTGGTGATCGGCGCCCCCTACGCCAGCCACCTGATCGTCACCGCGCGGACCGGCGGCGGCCAGCGCGACCAGGAAGGCGTCAGCGTCTTCATCGTCGAGAAGGCCGCGGCGGGCGTCTCGACCCGCGACTATCCGACGGTCGACGGCTTCCGCGCCTCGGAGGTCGTCTTCGAGAACGTGAAGCTCGGCGCCGACGCCCTGGTCGGCCCCGAAGGCCAGGCCATGCCGCTGATCGAGAAGGTGGTGGACGAGGCGGTGGTCGCGACCTGCGGTGAGGCCTGCGGGGTGCTTAGCAAACTGCACGAAGGCACGCTGGAGTACACGCGCCAACGCAAGCAGTTCGGCCAGCCGATCTCCGCCTTCCAGGTGCTGCAGCACCGCATGGTCGACATGTTCATTCAGGTCGAGCAGGCGGTCTCCATGACCTACATGGCCACCATCAAGCTCTCCGACGACAAGCAGCGCGCCAAGTCGGCGGCGGCGGCCAAGGTGCAGATCGGCAAGGCCTGCCGCTTCGTCGGCCAGAACGCCATCCAGCTGCACGGCGGCATGGGCATGACCGACGAAATGGCCATCGGCCACTACTTCAAGCGCGCCACCATGATCGAGAGCGCCTTCGGCTCCACCGACCACTTCCTGGCCCGCTACGAGTTCCTGAGCCTGGGGCAGGCGGCTTAGTGCTATAGGCCTGCGTTCGTCTCGCGCGGCCATCCGCCCGGCGGGATCGAGCGGAGAGATATCTTGGGAAAAGAAGCCACGGTCCAGGCGACGTTCGCCGAAGGCCCCGACGAGGGCCGTCTGCAGTACGAGCCGCCGAAGCTGCTGTTCCGGGGCGCGCAGCGACGGGTGTTCGAGGGCGAGGCGTTGCAGGGCGTGACAGCTGATGGCGCCGATCTCGTGCTGGCCGACGGCTCGCGCTTCACGCTCGGCGAAAAGCAGGCGGCGAGCTGGGTCGACGCGATCCTCAATCCCAAGGGCCGGATGGACAAGATCGGGGTGAAGCCCGGCATGCGCGCCGCCGTCCTGGGCGTCGCGGACGGCGCCCTTTCGGCGGAATTGAGCGAGCGCGGGGCGCAGCCGGTGACCGAACTCGCGGACCTGGACCTGTTGTTCTACGCCGCCGACAGCGCCGAGGAGCTGGCCCGCGTCGAAGCGCTCGTCCCTATGCTGGCCGAGAAGGGCGCGCTGTGGATCGTCTCGCGCAAGGGCAAGGCGGCCACGTTGAAGGACGTCGAGGTGATGGCCGCCGCCAAGGCCCATGGCCTGGTCGACAACAAGGTGGTCAGCTTCTCCGACACCCACACGTCGCTGCGCTTCGTGCGGCGCCTGACCTAGATTCATGAGCGAGGACCGGACACCCGAGGACCTCGCCTCGATCATCCCGCCGCTGCTGGCGGCGCTGGAGGCCCTGGGCCTGGTCGCCCGCTACCTGACCCCGCCGGACCTCTCCGGCGTGCTGGCGGCGGTCGGCGAGCCGGAGGCGCCGCTGCGGGCGGCGATGGGCGGCCTCTCGGACTGGCCGGTGGAACTCGTGTTCCTGCGCGGGCGGCTCGACTCCGCCTGTGGCCATGTGCTGGAGGCTTTCGCGGGTCTGCGCGCCGCGGAGGCCGCCGGCGGCGACATGGGCGCGATCTTCCGGGCGCTGCGCGGCCTGCCCCGGGCGCAGGAGGCGCTGTATCCGTTCGCCGCCGGCCTGCCGCCGGTGAGCCGCTTCTTCCTGTCGCCCGCCCTGCGCGGCGACGCGGCCTTGGTCGCGCGGCTGGCGGATGCGCCGGAGCGCGGCGACACCGGCGTGATGCACATTGGCGAGCCGGGCGCCCGCGGCGGGGTCTCGCTCTATGTGCCGGAGACCTATTCCCCGGACAGCCCATGCCCTCTGGTGGTCGCCCTGCACGGCGGCGCGGGCAGCGGGCGATCTTTCCTGTGGAGCTGGCTACGCGACGCCCGCGGCCAGGGCGCGATCCTGGCCGCGCCCACCGCCATCGGCCAGACCTGGGCCTTGACGGGCGAGGACCCGGATACGCCGAACCTGGCGGCGATCGTGGAGGCGGTGCGCGGGCGCTGGCATGTCGATCCCACGCGCCTGCTGCTGACCGGCATGAGCGATGGCGGCACCTTCAGCTATGTCAGCGGCCTGGAACCGGGATCGCCCTTCACCCACCTGGCGCCGGTGGCCGCCGCCTTCCATCCCATGCTGGCCCAGATGGCCGATCCCGACCGGCTGAAGGGCCTGCCGGTCCACATCGCCCACGGGGCGCTCGACTGGATGTTCCCGGTGGAGATGGCGCGCGGAGCCGAGCGCGCGCTCGCGGCGGCGGGGGCTCAGGTGACCTATGTCGAACTACCCGACCTCAGCCACACCTACCCGCGCGAGCTCAATCCGCAGATCCTGGGCTGGCTGGACGAGACCGCGCGGCGCTAGTCGGCCGCCGCGCGGGTCCGTGGCGGCCGATGGCTGGTCAGGCGGTGACGTCGAGCAGATTGCTGCTGGACGAGGCGGCGGCGGTCGCCGTGGTGTCGGTCGTGGCCGTGCTGTCGGCGGACGCCTGCGCCGGCTGAGAGCTCGCGGCCGGCTTGGCGCCGTGATGGTGGTGATGGCGATGCGTCTTCTGGATCCCGTCACTGGTGGTGGGATCCTGAACCGGCGGCGCGGGCGGCGTAGGCGGAGTGCTGGAGATGGACGACACTGACATTTGAAAGCTCCGTAAAGTTGACGACCCCCGAAAGCATTATTCAATCAAAATAATAATGGCGGGTTATTGTAATGTATCCGTAGGATGTCCCGAATACTGACCAAACAACTCATTTCGTAACCTTAGAAACATTCGCGACGGATTTCGGGGTTGGCGGGGAGGGGCTGACGCGGTCCTGTCGCATCCAGCGGCGGCGCACCGGCGAAGGTGACCGCGCGCACGACGCAGCTTAAGGGCAATTCTCATGTCCCTGCGCGACTTCGGGCTGCTCACGCTGGTCTGCCTGGTCTGGGCCTCGAACAACATCGTCTCGAAGTATGTGGTGAGCCATCTGGGCTTGCCGCCGCTGTTCTATGCGGCGGTGCGGTTCGGGATCGTGGCGGCCGCGACCCTGCCGTGGCTGTTGCCGATGCCGCGGCCCCGCTGGCGGCTGCTGGCGGTCGCCTCGCTGATGGGCGGCGGCAATTTCGCCCTGCTGTTCCTGGGCCTGAAGACCTCGACGCCGTCGGCGGCGGCGGTGATCGGCCAGATCGGCGTGCCGATCACGACGCTGCTTTCCATGGTCATGCTGGGCGAGAAGATCCGCTGGCGGCGCGCGCTCGGTATCACGCTGACCTTCGCGGGCTGCCTGGCGGTGATGTACGACCCGCGCGGCTTCGCGCTCTCGCCCGGGCTGCTCTACGTGGTGGCCTCCGCCTTCGCGGGCGCCTTGGGCGCGGTGATGATGAAGCAGATCGAGGGCGTGAAGCCGCTGCAGTTCCAGGCCTGGGTGGGTTTCGCCTCGGTCCTGCCGTTGGCGGCGCTTTCGGCCTGGCTGGAACCGGGGCAGGTGGGCCAGGCGCTGGCCGCGGGATGGCCGTTCGCCGCCGCCGTGCTCTATTCGGGGCTGGTGGTCTCGGTGGGCGCGCACACCGGCTACTACTTCCTGATCGGCCGCTATGAGGCGAACCTGATCTCGCCTTTGACCCTGATGACGCCGCTCGCGACGATTGCCCTGGGCGTCGCGATCTTCCACGATCCGTTCGGCCTGCGGATGGCGGCGGGCACGCTCCTGGCGCTCACCGGCGTCCTGATCATCGCGGTCCGAAGGAACCACGTCATGCCGCTGCTGCTCGCCATCCGGAACCGCGCCCAATGAGCCTGGACTTCATCGAAGCGCCCAGTCCGAACTTCGACGCCCGCGTCGGCGTGCCGGACATCCTGGTGCTGCACTACACCGGCATGAAGACCGGCCCGGAGGCGCTCGACCGCCTGCGCGATCCCAACGCGCCCCGGGTGAGCTCGCACTACGTCGTCGAGGAGGACGGCCGCATCTTCCGCCTGGTGCCCGAGGAGCGGCGCGCCTGGCACGCGGGCGTCAGCTACTGGAAGGGCGAGCGCAACATCAACGGCGTCTCCATCGGCGTGGAGATCGTCAATCCCGGCCACGAGTTCGGCTACCGGCCGTTTCCCGACGCGCAGATCGCCGCGGTCATCGCGCTGACGGCCGACATCCGCAGCCGTTGGCAGATTCCCGACGACCGCATCGTCGGCCACTCCGACGTGGCGCCCGCGCGGAAGGACGATCCGGGCGAGCTGTTCCCCTGGAAGCGGCTGGCCGAGGCCGGCCATGGACTCTGGGTGGAAGCGCCCGCCGCGCCCGGCCTGCCGCTGGCGCTGGGCGTGGAAGGCGTCGAGGTCTTCGCCCTGCAGGCCGGCTTCACGCGGCTCGGCTACGACCTGCCGCCGTCCGGTAAGTTCGACGAAGCGACGCAGCAGGTGGTCACCGCCTTCCAGCGCCACTGGCGCCAGGAGAAGGTCGACGGCGTCGCCGACGGTGAGACCCGCGCGCGGCTGATCGCGCTCTTGAGGCTCGCGGGCTGATGCATCCGGGAGGACTCTACAGGGTCACCGATGAGGCGCCCTTGCTGGAGTGGCTGCGGCGCCATGCCTTCGTGACGCTCTGCGCCGCACCGGCAGGCCGCCCGCTCGTCGCGCACGCGCCTGTCGTGGTGGGTGGCGCGGGCGAAGATCTCACGCTCGACTTCCACCTGGCTCGCGGCAATGCGATCGCGCCCTATTTGGCGGACGGTTTCCAAGCCTTGGCGGTTGGCCTGGGGCCCGACGCTTATGTCAGCCCCGACTGGTACGAGAGCGTCGACCAAGTCCCGACCTGGAACTATCTGACCGTCGAGGCCGAGGGGCGGGTCGAGGCGCTGGACGAGTCCGAACTGGTGCGCCAACTCGACGAACTTTCGGCGCAGGAGGAGGCGCGGCTGGCGCCGAAGCCGGCGTGGACGCGGCATAAGATGTCGCCGGGGCGGTTCGGCGGAATGCTGCGTGGCATCATCGGCGCGCGGATGGTCGTCGAACGGCTGGAGGGGACGTTCAAGCTCTCCCAGAACAAGACCGAGACCGACCGCCAAGGCGTCATGGCGGCGCTCGGCGACCACCCAGTGGCCGCCCTGATGCGCGCCGCAATCCCGCCACCTTGATGAACGGCGCGAATTCCTAGCCCTCAGATCGGGTTCAGCAGCTGAGCTGCATCTTGTGCGGGCTTGGCGACGGCTACGGCCCGCCGCGCAAGCGGAACCTGATCAAAGGAACTGCGACATGACCTTCAAGACCACCGCCATCGCCCTGATCCTGGGCGCGACCGCCCTGGGCGCCGCCGCCACCGCGGCCTCGGCCCAACCGCTTGCGCCGCCCGCCCGCGCCGAGATCGCCACCCACCGCGCGCAGATCAACACCGAAGAACGCCGCGGCGAGATCAGCCGCGTCCAGGCGCACCGCATGCGCGTCGTCGACCGCCACATCGCGCGGCGCGCGCGGATGCACGGCGGCCACCTGACCCGCGTCCAGGCTCATCGCCTGCACCGCCAGGAAGTCCGTCTGCGCCGCCACGAGAGCTAGGATGCGGCGACGCCGGGCCGCCTCTTCCCCCGGAGGCGGCCCGGCCCTTCGCTTGACCTCCGCGCCACGAACCCTCAGGTTCCGCGCGGACCAGACGGCCGGGCGATCGCGGCTCCCGCAAGGGGGTCGAGGAAAGTCCGGGCTCCACGACGACATGGCGGCGGGTAACGCCCGCCGGGGGCGACCCCAGGGATAGCGCCACAGAAAGCAAACCTCCCTCCTTCGCCTAGGCATCGGAGGGGAAGGGTGAAAGGGTGGGGTAAGAGCCCACCGCGCGGCTGGTAACAGTCGCGGCATGGCAAGCCCCGCCAGGAGCAAGACCGAATAGGGACCGTGCGTCCTCCGTAGCCTTGGCGAAGGAGGATAGGGCTGTCGTAGGCCTGAGCGGTCCGGGTAGGTCGCGAGAACCGTCCCGCGAGGGGCGGTCCAGAGGAATGATCGCCAATGTCCGGGACTTCGGTTCCGGGCGGCACAGAACCCGGCTTACAGGCCGTCTGGTCCATCGCCTCAATGGGACGCAATGACACCGCGCCGCCGGCTACGGCCCAGTTCGTTAACAGCTGTGGCAGAAGTTCGCTGTATGTTCTGTGGATAACAATATCCGGTTAACCATACTTGCCTGCGACTCGTTGGTTTCTCTAACAAAAGGTCAATTGGAGTCATTTACTCCCAATTCATCCCATGTTACCCCGTTCGTACTTCGCTAACCAAACCCGGACGTTGGGGCGGCCGGTTGGAGGGCGAGGCGCGGGACCGCTGGCGGGGCGGTTGGTTTTGGGGCTTGGGCTGTGTTTCTCTCCACCTTCGAGAAACAGCTGGACGGAAAGCGGCGCATCGTGGTGCCGGCGGATTTCCGCGCCCAGACCGCAGGGCCCTTTGACGGCGTCTTCTGCTTCCCCTCCATCGAGGCCGACTGCATCGAGGGTGGCGGCAAATCCTTGTTCGACCGTTACGTGGGCGTGATCGAGGAGCTGGAGTTCGGCGACCCGATCCGCAGCGCCCTTGAGGTCTCGGTGCTGGGCGGCATGGCCCAGCTCTCCTACGACACCGCCGGGCGCATCACGCTTCCGGAAATCCTCTGCGAGCAGTTCGGCCTGACCGACTGGGTCGTGGTGGTGGGGCTGGGCGACCGCTTTCAGATCTGGAGCCGCGAGGCCTTCCAGGCGCACCGCGCCGCCCAGCGCGAGGTGGCCCGCGAGGGCCTGGCGACGATGCGCGCCCAGCAGCGCGCCGCGAAACTGGCTGCGGGATCAGCCGGATGAACGCACCGCATGTGCCCGTCCTGCTCGACGAGGTCGTGGATGCGATGCAACCCCGCGCCGGCAAGCTTCTGGTCGACGGCACCTTCGGGGCCGGCGGCTACAGCCGCGCCCTGCTGAACAAGGGCGCCAGCGTCATCGCCTTCGACCGTGATCCAAGCGCGGCGAAGTTCGCCGGCGGCCTGCCCGCCGACCGCTTCCGCCTGGTCGAGCGCCGCTTTTCCGAACTGGACGAGGAGACCGGCCTCGCTGCCGTCGACGGCGTGGTGCTCGACATCGGCGTCTCCTCCATGCAGCTGGACGAGGCCGAGCGCGGCTTCTCCTTCATGCGCGACGGCCCGCTGGATATGCGCATGGCGGCCGAGGGGCCCACGGCCGCCGACCTCGTGAACGAGGCCGACCCCGCCGAGATCGCCCGCATCCTGTTCGTCTATGGCGAGGAGCGCGAAAGCCGCCGGATCGCCCGCGCCATCGCGCGCCGCCGCGACGAGCAGCCCTTCACCCGCACTCTGGAACTGGCCGAGTTCATCGAGAAGACGCTGGGCGGCCGGCGCGGCGCCAAGGTGCATCCGGCCACCCGCTCCTTCCAGGCGATCCGCATCGCAGTGAACGAGGAGCTTTCCGAGCTGGAGGCCGGGCTGGCTGCCGCCGAGCGGGCGTTGAAGACCGGCGGCCGCCTCTGCGTCGTCACGTTCCATTCGCTGGAAGACAGAATCGTGAAGACCTTCTTCGCGGTGCGGGCGGGCAAGACTCCGGCGGGATCGCGCCATGCGCCGCCGCTGGCCACCGCCGCGGCGCCGAGCTTCCAGCTGCTGTTCAACGGCGCCCAATCGGCGTCGGAGGCGGAGCTGGCGGCGAACCCCCGGGCGAGGTCCGCGAAGCTGAGGGCGGCGGTGCGCACCGACGCGCCGGTGTGGAGGGCTGCAGCGTGAATTGGCTCAATCGCAGGGTCCGCGGATTCCGCCTGGTCGACCTCATCGCGCTTGGCCTGCTGGCCGTGTTGATCCTGGGCGTCTACCTGGCCAAGACCATGGCCGGCGGCGAGCGGGCGAAGATCGCCGCTGTCGAACGCCAGATCGGCGAGGAAAAGGCCCGCGTGCGCCTGCTGCAGGCCGAGGTCAGCCACCTGGAGCAGCCGGCGCGCATCGAGCGTCTGTCGGAGACCTATCTTGGCCTGGCGCCGGTCTCCGAGCGGCGCGTCGCCGATCTGGACGCCCTGCCGGAGTTGGCGCGCAAGCCCATCGCGCCCTCGGCCAAGCCGATCGACGTGACGCCTGACCCCATGGCGCTGGCCCCGGCCGAGCCCGCCGCGCCGCTGGCCGCTCCGACCCAGGTGGCCGCGCGATGAGCCTGGGCCAGCTCAGCTTCGGGCCTTCGTGGTTCTCGCGCCGCCTGGCCGGAATGATGTGGCGTTTCGAGCACGCCTTCGAGCGCGCCCGCGCCTCCGGCCGGGCCGAGGACGACACCCGCATCCGCATCTTCTTCGTCCTGATTCTGTTCAGCCTGGGCTTCGTGGTGCTGGCGATCGGCGCGACCCGCGCGGCGCTGTTCTCAAAGGCCGGCGAGGGTGACGGCTATTCGACGCCGATCGGGGCGGCGCGGGCCGACCTGGTCGACCGCAATGGCCAGATGCTGGCCGCCGACCTCCTGCACTATGGCCTCTACATCGACCCGCGCGAGATCTGGGACGCCGGCGAGACGCGCCGCGTCCTGGCCGCCAACCTGCCGGACCTGACGCCGGAGCGGCTGGAAAAGGCCTTGCGCGCCGGGCGCCGCACCTTCGTGATCGGCGGCCTCACGCCGGAGGTCCGCGCCCAGATTCACGACCTCGGCCTGCCGGGCGTAAGCTTCGAGCCGGAGCAGAAGCGGGTCTATCCGCTGGGCTACACCGCCGCCCACCTGGTGGGCTTCGCCGACACCGGCGGCCAGGGCCTGGCCGGCGCGGAAGCCGCCCTGAACCAGGAGGTCCGCGAGGCCGCCGCCAGCAATGGCGCGGTGCCGCTCTCCATCGACCTGCGCATCCAGGCGGCCCTGGAAGACGAGCTCTACAAGGCCACCGCCCAGTTCCATCCCAAGGGCGCCGCGGGCGTGGTGGTCAATGTCCACACCGGCGAGATCCTGGGCCTGGCGAGCTTCCCCACCTACGACCCCAACAAGCCGGGCGCCTATAGCCTGAGCGCGCGCCAGAACCGGGCGGCCAACGCGATCTATGAAATGGGTTCGACGTTCAAGGGCTTCACCATCGCCACCGGCCTCGACCTCGGCATCGCGACGCCCACCTCGACCTTCGATGCAACCCACCCCTTCATGGTCGGCAACCGCCCGATCACCGACTACCACGCCACCCACGCCGTCCTGACCCTGGTCGAGGTGTTCCAGCACTCCTCCAACATCGGCACCGCGCGGCTGGGCGAGTCCATCGGGCCGGAGCGGCTGCATGCCTATTTCGACAAGTTCGGCCTGACCCAGCCGGCGAAGACGGAGCTGCTGGAATCGGCGCGACCGCTGACGCCGCGCATCTGGAACGAAGACGCAATCGCCTCAACCTCCTTCGGGCACGGGATCAACGTCACGCCGCTGGCGGTGGCCCGGGCCTATTCCGGCCTGATGAACGGCGGAGAGCTCCTACCGCTGACGATCAAGAAGCTGCCGGCCGGCACGGTGGTGCATGGCCCGCGGATGGTGTCGGAGCAGACGGCGCTCACCTTGCTGCAGATAATGCGCTCAAACGTCAGCTGCACCTGCGGCTCGGGCAAGTCGGCGAACATTCCGGGGCTGAACGTCGGCGGCAAGACCGGCACCGGCGAGAAGTGGGACCCGGCGATCAAACACTATTCGAACACCCGGCAGGTTTCATCCTTCGCCGCCGTCTTCCCGACCGACGGCCCGCTCACCGCCCCGCGCTACTTCGTGCTGGTGCTGCTGGACGAGCCGCAACGGACCGCGACCAGCGGCGACCCCACCGGCGGCATCGTCGCCGCGCCGGCCGCGGGCCGCGTGATCGAGCGGATCGCGCCGATCCTGGGCATCCAGAAGCGCGCCGAGACCAATCCCTTCCCGCCGCCCGACTCCCAGGCCGCCCCTGACGTGGGAGAGGAGCATTGACCATGCGCCTGTCCGACCTCGTGAAGCGCGACCTGTCGGTCGACCCGCAGATTCAGGGTGTCACCGCCGACAGCCGCAAGGTGCGGCCCGGCTGGCTGTTCGCGGCGCTCCCGGGCGCCAAGGTCGACGGCCGCAGCTTCGCGCCGCGCGCGCTGGAGCAGGGCGCCGCCGCCATCCTGGCCGGCCGCGAGATCGAGGGCGTCTCGGCGCCGCTGGTGATCGCGTCCGACCCGCGCCGCGCCTATGCCCTGGCCGCCGCCGCCTTCTGGGGCGCGCAGCCGGCGACCTGCGTCGCGGTGACCGGCACCAACGGCAAGACCTCGGTGGCGGGCTTCTGCCGCCAGATGTTCGCGTCCGCCGGCTTCAAGGCCGCCTCTATGGGCACGCTGGGTGTCCGCGTCAGCGCGCCGGGGATCGCGGACGAGCAGGTGACCCCGCCGGGGCTCACCACCCCCGACGCCGCCGACGTCGCCGAGCTGATGGCGCGCGTGGCGCAGTCCGGCGTCACCCACCTCGCGTTGGAAGCCTCCTCGCACGGCATCGATCAGCGGCGCCTGGACGGGGTGAAGCTGACGGCGGCTGGGTTCCTGAACCTGACCCAGGACCATCTGGACTATCACGGCACCATGGGCGTCTACCGCGCCGCCAAGCTGCGCCTGTTCGAGACCCTGCTGACGCGGGGCAAGACCGCGGTGCTGAACGCCGACAGTGACGCCTACGCAGCGTTCGCCGGGACCGCCGTCAGCGCCGGCCAGGGCGTGATGAGCGTCGGCGAGGCGGGGCAGGGGCTTCAACTGCTGGACCGCCGCCTGCTGCCCAATGGCCAGGCGCTGAAGATCGCCCATTTGGGCAAGACCTATGACGTGACCCTGCCGCTGGCCGGCGCGTTCCAGGCCTCCAACGCGCTGGTCGCCGCGGGCCTGTGCATCGCCGCGGGGCTCTCGCCCGAGCAGGCCTTCGCGGGGCTGGAAAAGATCGAGGGGGCTCCTGGCCGGCTGCAGCGGGTCGGGACCGGTCCGCGGGGGGGCGAAGCCTATGTGGACTACGCCCACACGCCGGACGGGCTGGAGACGGTGCTCAAGGCCCTGCGTCCTCACGTGCGCGGCAAGCTGATCGTGGTGTTCGGCGCCGGCGGCGACCGCGACCGCGGCAAGCGCCCGCTCATGGGCAGGATCGCCGCCGACCTCGCCGACCTCGCCATCGTCACCGACGACAACCCGCGCAGCGAAACCCCCGCCGCCATCCGCGCCGAGATCATGGCCGGAAACGCTGGCCTCAAGGAAATCGGCGACCGGCGCGAGGCGATCCGCGCCGCCGCCGCCGAGCTCTCCGAGGGCGACATCCTGGTGGTCGCCGGCAAGGGTCACGAGCAGGGCCAGACCGTGGGCGACGTGGTCCATCCCTTCGACGACGTTTCCGAAGCCGCGGAAGCTCTCCATGGCTGAGCCGCTCTGGACCTCTGCCGAGATCGCAGCGGCCACCGGCGGCAAGCTCCGCGGCGACGCCTTCGTCGCCAGCGGCGTCTCCATCGACACCCGCTCCATCGAACCTGGCGACCTGTTCGTGGCGCTGGGCGGCGTCCGCGACGGCCACGAGTTCGTAGATGAAGCGAGGGGCAAGGGCGCGGCCGGCGCGCTCGCCTCGCAAGCCGTGTTGGGCTCGGCGGTGATGGTGGACGATACGCTTGCGGCCTTGGAGCGGCTGGGCGAAGCCGCCCGCGAGCGCGCGCCCAAGGCCAGGCGGGGCGCCGTCACCGGTTCGGTGGGCAAGACCAGCGTGACGCAGGCGATCATGGCGGGGCTGAAGCTGGCCGGCCGGGCGCACTCGTCGGTCAAGTCCTACAACAACCACATCGGCGTCCCGCTGACGCTGGCCCGCATGCCCAGCAACACCGAGCGCGCGGTGTTCGAGATCGGCATGAACCACGCCGACGAAATCCGCCCGCTGACCCGCATGGTCCGGCCGCACGCCGCGGTGGTGACCACCGTCGGGCCCGTCCACACCGAGAACTTCCCGGACGGCGAGACCGGCGTCGCCCACGCCAAGGCCGAGGTGTTCGAGGGCCTGCAACCGGGCGGCGTCGCCGTGCTGAACGCCGACGACCGCTGGTTCGGCCTCTTGAAGACCGAGGCGGAGAAGGCCGGCGCCGAGGTCCGCACCTTTGGCCGGGCAGAAGGCTGCGACGCGCGGCTGATCGATTTCCAGGGCGATGAGGGTCATGCTGTGGTGCAGGCCCGCTGGCACGGCCAGGGCCTGGACTTCCCGATCCTGCAGACCGGCCAGCACTGGGGCCTGAATTCCATGGCCGTGCTGCTGATGCTGGAAGCGCTCGACGTCAGCCTGAGCGACGGCCTGGCCGCGCTCGGCAGCTTCGAGCCGCTGGAGGGCCGGGGCGCCGAGCGCACCGTGACCCTGGCCCAGGGCGGCTTCACGCTGATCGACGAGAGCTATAACGCCAACCCCGTCTCCATGGCCTCGGCCATCGCCACGCTCGGCGCCCGCAAGACCGCCGGGCGGCGGATCGTGGCCCTGACCGACATGCTGGAGCTGGGCCCCCATGCGCCCGGCTACCACGCCGCCCTGGCCGAGCCGCTGAGCGACGCCAAGGTCGACCTGGTGTTCGCCGCCGGCCCTCTGATGCAATCGCTGTGGGACGCCCTTCCGTCGACTCGGCGCGGCGGCTACGCCGGGACAGCGGCGGAGTTGGCGCCGCTGGTCGCGCGGACCGCAGAGCCCGGCGACGTGGTGATGGTGAAGGGCTCGAACGGATCGAAGGCGGGGCTGATCGCCCAGGCCTTGCGCTCGCTCGACGTCCGGCCAGGGGAGGCCGGCTGATGTTCTATTGGCTCTATGAGCACTTCTCGATGGGTGGCCACAGCCACGTGACCATCCTGAACCTGCTCCGCTACCTCACCTTCCGCACCATGATGTCGGTGCTGACCGCCCAGGTGGTCGTCGTGGCCATGGGCTCGCGCTTCATCCGCTGGATGCAGGCCAAGCAGGGCAAGGGCCAGCCGATCCGCGCCGAGGGCATCCAGCGCCACATCGTCGAGAAGGCCGGCACGCCGACCATGGGCGGGGTGATGATCCTCGCCGGGCTGGGTGTCGGCACCCTTTTGTGGGCGGACCTCTCGAACATCTACGTCTGGGCGGTGCTGTTGGTGACCGCCGGCTACGGCCTGCTGGGCTTCCTCGACGATTATTCCAAGGTCACCAAGCGCTCGACCGACGGCATCTCCGGCAAGGCGCGCCTGGTCATGGAGAGCGCTATCGCCATGGCCGCGATCGCGCTGATCATCCTCTTCGCCGCCAAGCCGCCCGAGGCGCCGAACCTGCTCACCTCGGTGGCCTTCCCGCTGCTGAAGGGCGTGGTGGTGAATCTGTCGTGGTTCTACCTGGTGTTCGGAGCCTTCGTGATCGTCGGCGCCGCCAATGCGGTCAACTTCACCGACGGCCTGGACGGCCTGGCGACCGTGCCGGTGATGATCGCCGCCGCCGCCTACGGCCTGATCGCCTACCTGGTCGGCAACTTCATCTACGCCAACTACCTGCAGCTCCACTTCGTGCCCGGCGTCGGCGAGATCGCCATCTATCTGGGGGCCATGATCGGCGCTGGCCTGGGTTTCCTTTGGTACAACGCGCCGCCCGCCCGCATCTTCATGGGCGACACCGGCTCGCTGGCCTTGGGCGGCGGCCTGGGCGCGGTGGCCGTGGCCACGCGCCAGGAGATCATCCTGGCCCTGATCGGCGGCCTGTTCGTCGCCGAGACCCTGTCGGTGATCATCCAGGTCGCCTGGTTCAAGCGGACCGGGCGCAGGATCTTCCTGATGGCCCCGATCCACCACCATTTCGAGAAGCTCGGCTGGTCGGAGTCGACCGTCGTGATCCGCTTCTGGATCGTCTCGATCATGCTGGCCCTGCTGGGCCTGGCCACCCTGAAGCTGCGGTAGGGGAGGCCAGGCGCACGCCATGATCCCGGTCCGCGGCTTCGAGGGAAAGACGGTCGCCGTGTTCGGGCTCGCCCGCACGGGCCTCGCCGCCGCGCGGGCGCTGGTGGCCGGCGGCGCGCAGGTGGCGCTGTGGGACGAGAAGCCGGAAAGCCGGGCGGCGGCGCAGGCCGAGGGCCTGCCGCTGGTCGACCTTGCCACCGCCGACTGGTCGCAGTTCGCAGCCCTCATGCTGTCGCCCGGCGTGCCGCTGACCCATCCGGCCCCGCACTGGACCGTGGAGAAGGCCAAGGCCGCCGGCGTCGAGATCGTCGGCGACATGGAGCTTTTCGCGCGCACCGTGAACGCCGCGCCCGAGCACAAGCGCCCGAAGATCGTCGCGGTCACCGGCACCAACGGCAAGTCGACCACCACCGCGCTGATCGGCCACGTCTGCGCCCAGGCCGGCCGCGACGTGCGCATCGGCGGCAACATCGGCGTCGGAGTCCTCGACCTCGAGGACATGCACGGGGGCGCGGTCTACGTGCTGGAGATGAGCTCCTACCAGCTCGACCTGACCTCCAGCCTGCACGCCGATGTCACCGTCATCCTCAACATCTCGCCCGACCATCTGGAACGGCACGGGACGATGGAAAACTACGTCGCCGCCAAGCGCCGGATTCTCGCGAACCAGGGCAAGGGCGACACCGCGGTGATCGGCGTCGACGACGCCTGGGGCCAGCAGATCTGCACCGAGATCACCGCCGCCAACCGCCGCACCATCGTGCCGGTCTCGGCGTCCAAGGCCATGGGCCGCGGGGTCTATGTGCTGAACGGCCTGCTCTATGACGCGATGGGAGAGCGCGCCCAGGAGGTCGCCGACCTCAACCGCGCCCGCTCGCTGCCGGGCCGCCACAACTGGCAGAACGCCGCCGCCGCCTATGCCGCGGCCAAGGGCCTGGGCATCGATCCGCAGGAGGCCGCCGAGCACCTGCTGACCTTCCCGGGCCTGGCGCACCGGATGGAGACGGTGGCGACGCTGGGCCGCGTGCGTTTCGTCAACGACAGCAAGGCCACCAACGCCGACGCCGCGCGTCAGGCGCTCTCCAGCTATCCCAAGTCCTACTGGATCGCCGGCGGCCGGGCGAAGACCGGCGGCATCGAGCCGCTGGAAGACCTCTTTGGCCGCGTCGCCAAGGCCTATCTCATCGGCGAGGCCTCCGCCGATTTCGCCAAGACCCTGAAGGGCAAGGCGCCGGCCGTCGAATGCGGCGCGCTCGATGTCGCGGTGGCCCAGGCCTACGCCGACGCGTCGAAGGCCGGCGGCGACGCCATCGTCCTGCTGTCGCCCGCCTGCGCCTCCTTCGACCAGTACCCGGACTTCGAGGCGCGCGGCGAAGCCTTCAGAGCCGCCGTGCAACGACTCACGCATGCTGCCAAAGGTGCGGCATGACCGTGGCCACGCCCGATCAGCCCCGCACGCCGTCTTCGCGCGCCCAATCGTCTCGCGCCCAATCTTCGCGCGCCCAAGCCACCCACGCCTTCGCCCGCTCCGACCGCTCGCCGGTGGGCGTGTGGTGGTGGACGGTGGATCACTGGATCCTGGGCGCCGTCGCGCTGCTCATCGCCATCGGCATGGTCATCGCGTTCGCCGCCAGCCCGGCGGCGGCGGCGCGGATGAACATCGGCGACCCCTTCCACTTCGCGGTGCGCCAGTGCGTCTTCGCGGCTGGAGCGGCGATGATCCTGATCGTCGTCTCGATGCTCGACGTGAAGAACGTCCGACGAAGCGCCTTCTTCATCTGGCTGATCGCCATCGCCATCATGGTGGCGTTGCCCTTGCTCGGCCACAACGCCAAGGGCGCGACGCGCTGGGTGGAGTTCGGCGGCTTTTCGCTGCAGCCGTCGGAGTTCATGAAGCCTGCCCTGATCATCCTGGTCGCCTGGATGTTCTCCGAGGGCCAGAAGGGCAATGGCGTGCCCGGCGTCTCCATCGCCTTTGGGCTCTATTTCGTCTCGATCGCTCTGTTGCTGATCCAGCCGGACATTGGCCAGACGGTGCTGATCACGGTGGCCTTCGGGGCGGCGTTCTGGATGGCCGGCGTGCCGATGTCCTGGGTGATGGGCCTGGGCGCGGCGGCGGTCGCGGGCCTGGGCTCGACCTATTTCCTGTTCCCCCACGTGGCCAGCCGGGTCGACCGGTTCCTGTCGCCGGACAAGGCCGACACCCACCAGGTGGACGCCGCCAAGGTGGCCCAGGCGGCCGGCGGTTTCTTCGGGCGCGGCCCGGGCGAGGGCGTGCTCAAGCGCGCCATCCCCGACGCCCACACCGACTTCGCCGCCTCGGTGGGCGCCGAGGAATTCGGCCTGGTGTTCCTGATCCTGGTGATCTCGCTGTTCTGTTTCGTGGTGGTCCGCGGGCTCTACCGGGCGATGAAGCTCAACGACCCCTTCGAGCAGGTGGCGGCCGCCGGCCTCTTCGTGCTGGTCGGGCAGCAGGCGATCATCAACATCGCGGTGAACCTCGACCTGATCCCGACCAAGGGCATGACCCTGCCGTTCATCAGCTATGGCGGCTCGTCCATGCTGGCCATGGGGCTGACGCTCGGCATGGCGCTGGCGCTGACGCGGCGCCGGCCCGGCGCCTATACCGTCGGCGAAGGCCTCGCCAAGGCCGGCGCGTTCGCCTAAGCGAACCCATGCGCCAGAAGCTTCATGCGTAAGACAGCCGTTCTCGCCGCCGGGGGCACTGGCGGACACCTGTTCCCCGCCCAGGCGCTGGCCGAGGTGCTGATCGCGCGGGGCTGGTCGATCGTGCTGGCCTCCGACGAGCGGGTGGCGGGCCTGTCGCAGGACTTCCCGGCCGAGCGCCGCATCGGGCTTTCCGCCGCCACCTTCCGCCGCGGCGACCCGATCGGCATGGCCCGCGCCGGGATCGCCGTGCTGCGGGGCGCGATGCAGGCCCGCGCCCTCTACCGCGAGATCGGACCGCGCGTGGTGGTGGGCTTTGGCGGCTACCCGTCCGCCCCGGCCCTGGTGGGCGCGCTGATCGACAGGCGACCGACGGTGATCCACGAGCAGAACGCGGTGATGGGCCGCGCCAACCGGATGCTGGCGGGCCGGGTGACCCGCGTCGCCTGCGCCTTCCCGACCCTCCTCAAGGCGCCAGCCGACGTCGCCGGCCGCGCCACCGTGGTCGGCAATCCGGTGCGCCCGGCGATCCGGGCGCTCGCCGATCTGCCCTATACGCCGCCGGGCGCGGAGGGGCCGATCCGCCTGCTGGTCACCGGCGGCAGCCAGGGTGCGCGCCTGCTCTCCGAGCTGGTCCCGGAGGCTATCGCCGCCCTGCCGGACGGCCTGCGCCAGCGGCTGATGGTGCAGCAGCAGACCCGACCGGAATCCATGGAGGTCGCGCGGCGCACCTACCGCAACGCCGTGGTCGACGCCGAGATCGCGCCGTTCTTCCGCGACATGGCCAGCCGCCTGGGGTCAGCCCACCTGGTGATCGGCCGCTCCGGCGCGGGCTCGGTCTGCGAGTTCGCGGTGGCCGGCAAGCCCGCGATCCTGGTGCCGCTGGCCATCGCGCTCGACGACGACCAGGGCCAGAACGCCAAACTGCTGGCCGACGCCGGTGGCGCGGAGGTGGCGCGCGAAAGCCAGCTCACCGTCGAGAGCCTGTCCGGCGCGCTGGAGAAGCTGCTGACCAACCCCGCGCGCCTGGCGCGCATGGCCGCGGCCTCCCGCGCCGTCGCGATCCCCGACGCGGCCGAGCGCCTCGCCGACGTGGTCGAGCAGACCGCCGGGGTCTAGGCGATCGCCGCGCGACGCCGCCGCAGCGCCGCGCCGGCCAACCCGAAGCCCGCGATCATCAGCGCCCAGGCCGAGGGCTCAGGAACCGTGACGTCGTAGCCGATCGCCTGCAGGGCGGTCACCTCGGGAGAGCCGAGGTTCAGGTGCAATTGCGGCTTGCCCGGGCAGCCGAACGCGTCCTGGACGTTCTGCGGGCCGCTGCAGCTTGTCTTCCAGTCCGCATAGTCGGAGCCGCCGCCCACCTGGTTGAAGTCCTGGACGTCGGTATTGCCGCCATCGTAGGAGAAATACGACTTGGCGTGGGGATCGGTGGTGAAGCTGGCGACGCCAGGCGCGCCGTAGCGATAAAGGTCCTCGGCGCCCATGTAGGTCAAATTGCCGCCGAAGGGATGCGCTCCGAAGGGTTGAGAGACGAAGGTGCCGGGGCCGCCAATGCCGAGCACCTCGTCCACCTCATGCTGGATCACGTTGTTGGCCGGGTAGAGGCCGCCGTTCGGGGTGTTCGTGAAGTCCATGATCGCCGTGTTGAGCGAGACGACGCCGTCGAACGTTCCATCGCCCGCAAGGCCGTCGGCCCCCAGGAAGCCGGGCGCGTCATAGCCAAGCGCGCGGAAGCCGGCGGCGGTCGCGATAATGATGTCGGCCTTGTTGCCGGCTGCGAGGTTTGCGGGCTGGAGCGCGGTCGACAGGACGGTGTTTTGCGGATTGCTGAGCGAGTTGCCCGTCAGGCCGCCGAAAACGTAGTCCGAGTAGCTGTCGAAGTAGAGAGCCGTATTGCTGCTGCCCAACCCACCGCCGGTCTGGAAGTCGATGCTCACTGTCGCTGGGTTGGTGAACACGCTGTAGAAGCTGACGGCGTTGTTAATCGCGGCCTCGACCGCGGCCGCGTTCGACAGGCTCGTGATCGACGAGTCGAAGGTGGCGTTGATCGTCAGGGCGTGGCCCTGGCTTGCCGCCGCGAGCAGTGCCGAGGCCGCGACGGCGCCGAGCAGGCGCTTACGGTCAAAGAGCCGAGTCCGGGACATCTGCTGCCCTCCCCAAAAGCGGTGTGAGCGGAACCCCCCGATCACCCCAAAACAAGCGGCCGCGCACGGCCCGTCGAACGAGGGAAACGGCAACTGTCGGCGCCAATCCGCATCCGCCGCGCAGCCCTCGACCTGGGGTAGTGTCGCCCGGTCTGAAATATTGTCAATTCTGTTACCGTCACAGGCGAATTCGGCCCATTTGATACGTGTTTGCAACGGCGTCGACCTGCGCCAACGACGGTGCCGCCGAGCTCGCGAGCGGCTATGATCCGCCGTCGGGCCGTTCGGCCTCGGGGAGAGCGTCCATGAGAATCACCGCGGCGGCCCTGGTCTCATGGCTGTGTCTGGCCGGCCCCGCGGCCGCCGCGCCGCTGGCCGCCTGGGTGCAGATGACCGGGGCCGGCGCCCAGGTCCGCGCGGTCGCCGAGGGCGAGGCCTGTCCGGTCCTGGAGGTGGACGGCAAGGCCGCGCGCATGACGCTGCGCGCCGCGCCGAGCGAGGCCTTCGCCAACAGCGTCTGCGAAGCCGCGTTGCCGAGCGGGGTGAAACACGCATCGGTTGCAGGTCAGGCCCTGCCGCTGCCACGGACCCTGCCGCAGCGGATCGTGATCCTGGGCGATAGCGGCTGCCGGCTGAAGGGTAAGGTGATCCAGAACTGCAACGACCCGGTCGCCGGCTGGCCCTTCGCCCGGGTGGCCAACCTGGCGGCGGCCCAGAAGCCTGACCTGGTGATCCACGTGGGCGACTACTACTATCGCGAGACGCCGTGCCCGGCCGGGGCGGCGGGCTGCGCGGGCAGCCCCTACGGCGACCGCTGGCCGTCGTGGAAGGCCGAGCTGTTCGACCCGGCGGCCGGTCTGCTGGCCGCGGCCCCCTGGGTCTTCGCGCGCGGCAACCACGAAGACTGCCAACGGGGCGGCGCGGGCTGGTTCCGCCTGCTGGACGCCGACCTCAAGGTGAGGGCCTGCCCCGCGCACAGCGACACCTTCTTGGTGGACATCGGCGGCGTGAGCCTGGGCGTCCTAGACAGCGCCGACCCCGACGACAGCAAACCGGTCCCCGCCGAGGCCGAGGCCTTCGCGCACGACCTGAAACCGCTGGCGGCGGCCAAGCAGCCGGTCTGGCTGATCACCCACCGGCCGCTCTGGGAGATTTTCCGCACCGGCCCGGCGCTGACCGACACCGGCGGCAACGTCAACGAGCGCCAAGCCGTCAAGGCCCAGGGGCTGGGCAAGACCGAGACCATCCTCGCCGGTCACCTGCACACCTTCTACAGCTTGGATTTCGGGGCCGGACGGCCGAGCGAGCTGGTGGTCGGCACCGGCGGCGACGTGCTGGACTCAGACAAGGCCTCGTCTGTGGTCCAGGCGACGATCCCGGTGGACGGAAGCCAGGCCCAGGCCTTCGGCATGGACCGCTTCGGCTATTTCGTCCTCGACCGGCAGGGGCGCGGCGACGACTGGATCGGCGTCTTCCACGACCTCACCGACAAGCCGATCGCCCGGTGCGCGCTGCACGCCGGGCGTCTGACCTGCGCGGCGGTCTAAGCCGGGGCGAAAGCCGCGCGCCGGCGGCGGAGCGCGGCGCCGGCCAAGCCGAAGCCCGAGATCATCAGCGCCCAGGCGGCCGGTTCCGGCACGGCGCCCAGTTGCGCCTGGAAGGTCGCCGTCTCGGCCGTGGTGCGGAAGCTGAAGGCGCCGGCGGTGGTGTTGTAGCTGGCGCCGAGGTTCTTCTGGGAGATGCCGGTCAGCGAGAAGTTGCTCTGCAGGTCGTAGCCGCCAAGCGGGCCGCCGACGTACAGGAGGGCGAGGCCAGTCGTGATGTCGCCCATGCCGATGTTGGGGCCGTTGTTGTTGGCGTACAGCAGGAAGTCGTCGGTGAACGCAGCCGACCCCAGGCCCGCGACGTCGACGCTGATCGGCAGGTGGCTGATCTGGTAAGCCCCGACCACGTCGGTCGTGTCCGCCGTTCCGGTGAAGGTCACCAGGGCGTCGGAGAAGACGTCGGCGCCGAGCATGCCGCTGGCGTTCACCGTCTCGATGAAGGTGATCGGCGTCGCCTGCGCCGATTGGGCGGTCAGGCCGAGTGCGCCGGCGATCGCCGCCAGCGCGATTGAAATTCTACGCATCTTGGACTCCACGCGCGGTCGCCCCCAGGCGTGCGCTTCGGGCGGCAACCTGACAGGCCGCGCTCGCATAACAACGGTTCACACCCAGGATGCGAAGTTTTCGCCATTCCGAGGACGTGCGAAAAACGCTAGCACCGGACCATGACCCGCCGCCCCGTGCCTTTCGACATCGGCCCCGTGCACTTCATCGGCATCGGCGGCATCGGCATGAGCGGCATCGCCGAGATCATGCTGCGCATCGGCTATCAGGTGCAGGGCTCCGACGCCAAGGCCAGCGCCAACACCGAGCGGCTGGAGAAGCTGGGGGCCAAGGTGTTCATCGGCCATGACGCCGCCTATGTGGATGGGGCTTCCGCCGTCGTCTATTCCACCGCGGTGAAGGCCGACAATCCGGAGATGGTCGCCGGCCGCGAGCGGCGCCTGCCGCTGGTGCGCCGCGCCGAGATGCTGGCTGAGCTGATGCGGCTGCAGTTCTCCGTCGCCGTGGGCGGCACGCACGGCAAGACCACCACCACCTCGATGGTCGCCTGCCTGCTGGACGCCGGCGGGCTCGATCCTACCGTCGTCAACGGCGGCATCATCAACGCCTACGGCACCAATGCGAAGGTCGGCGCCGGCGACTGGATCGTGGTCGAGGCGGACGAGAGCGACGGCACCTTCCTGAAGCTCAAGTCGACGGTCGCCATCGTCACCAACATCGACGCCGAGCACCTGGACCACTGGGGCGACTTCGAGGCGGTGAAAAAGGGCTTCCGCGACTTCGTGGAGAACATCCCCTTTTACGGCTTCGCGGCGGTCTGCACCGACCACCCGGAGGTTCAGGCGATGGCCAGCCGGGTGGAGAACCGGCGCCTGGTCACCTATGGCGTCAATCCGCAGGCCGAGGTCCGGGCGGAGAACCTGACGATGGGGCCGGATGGCTGCCACTTCGACGTGGTGATCCATCCGCTCCCCCAGGCCGGCAAGGATGGAACGGCGATCCGCTACGACGGCCTGCACCTGCCGATGGCCGGCCACCACAACGCGATGAATGCGCTGGCCGCCATCGCCGTGGCGCGCGAGCTGGGCGTGAAGCCGGAGGACATCCGCAAGGGCCTGGCGGGCTTTGGCGGCGTGCGGCGGCGCTTCACCACCACGGGCGTGGCGAACGGCGTGCGGATCATCGACGACTACGGCCACCATCCGGTGGAGATCGCTTCCGTGCTGAAGGCCGCGCGCGCGGTCACCGACGGCCGGGTGATCGCGGTCGTGCAGCCCCACAGATACTCCCGGCTGAACGACCTCTTCGACGACTTCTGCCACGCCTTCAACGACGCCGACGTGGTGATCGTGGCCGACGTCTATGCGGCCGGCGAGGCGCCGATTCCGGGCGTCGACCGCGACGCCCTGGTGGAGGGCCTGCGCCGCTACGGCCATCGCCGCGTGCTGGCCCTGGAGACGCCCGCCGACCTGCCGCGGATCGTCGGCGAGGAGGCCAGGGCCGGCGATCTCGTGGTCTTGCTGGGGGCCGGCGACATCACCGCCTGGTCCTATGCCCTGCCGGATCAGCTGACAGCCCTTTCGGCGGCGAACGGGGCTGCCGCGGAATGACCTGGCGCGACCGGCTGCCGGAGGTTCGCGGCAAGCTGATCCGCGACGAGCCGCTTGGCCCCTTCACCTGGTTCCGGGTCGGCGGCCCGGCCGACGTGCTGTTCCTGCCGCAGGACGAGGACGACCTCGCGCAATTCCTGAAGGGCCTCGACGCCAGCGTGCCGGTCACCCTGCTGGGCGTGGGCTCCAACACCCTGGTGCGCGACGGCGGGGTCGAGGGCGTGGTGATCCGGCTGGGCAAGGCGTTCGCGGCCACAGAGCCTCGCGATGGGAGCCGCATCTTCGCCGGGGCCGCGGTGCTGGACGCTCTCCTGGCGCGCGAGGCGGGCAAGGCCGGGATCGCCGGGCTGGAGTTCTATCGCGGCGTGCCGGGTTCGGTCGGCGGCGCCCTGGTCATGAACGCTGGCTGCTACGGGTCGGAGACCAAGGACGTGCTGGTCGAGGCCTATGCGCTGACGCGCGACGGGCGACGCCTGACGCTCAGCAACGCCGACCTTGGCTACAGTTACCGCAGGTCGGCCCGCGCGGCGGCCGAGCCGCTGGTCTTCCTGGGCGGCCTGTTCCAGGGCCGGCCCGACGACCCCGCCGCCATCGCCGCGCGCATGGACGAGATCACCGCGCGCCGCGAGCAGACCCAGCCAATCCGTGAGAAGACCGGCGGCTCGACCTTCAAGAACCCGCCCGGCCATTCCTCCTGGAAGCTGGTCGACGACGCCGGCTGGCGGGGCAAGCCTTATGGCGGGGCGATGTTCTCACCGCTGCACGCCAACTTCCTGATCAACACCGGCGAGGCCACCGCCGCCGACCTGGAGGGCCTGGGCGAGGCGGTCCGGGCCGACGTGCGCGCCAAGACCGGCGTCGATCTGGAATGGGAG
>Ga0070730_10000216_pt1 | contig 73322 bp, 70 predicted proteins | sample Coa_R1_3_FD_66447 | JGI IMG/M metagenome (GOLD analysis project Ga0070730, IMG submission 66447) | Surface soil microbial communities from Centralia Pennsylvania, which are recovering from an underground coalmine fire - Coalmine... | ecosystem: Environmental > Terrestrial > Soil > Unclassified ... | reverse complement strand
TGGCCGCCTCCCCTCCATCCGGCCGGTTGGCGGTCCGGTCGAGGAAGCGCACGAAGTCGCTCTCCCGCACGCGCCAGCCGGCGCGCCGCCCCCCTGGACGGGAACCCCGTAGCTTGCCGGCGTTGAGCCACTGCCGCACGGTCCATTCCGTGACGTGGAGCTTCGCCGCGATCTCGGCCGTCGTCAGATAGCGTTCATCAACCATTGCACCCATTGTCATACGCGCGCACTCCCTGCTCCTTCAACCATTGTACCGAACATTCCATCCTTACGCACCGTGCACTATTGCATTCTATCATTAACTACTATATAACGAGACCATCACGAGGGCCGGTTCCGGTGGCCGCCGGAATCGGCCCAGATGGAGACGGAGATGACCACCGCATCCCCAGCCCCCACCAGCAAGTCTACGGCCCGCGACCCGCGCACGGTCGAACTCGGCTACCGCAGCCCCACGGAGTACGGCGCCCCCAGCTCGGACGGCGAGACGGTGTACAGCGTCCGCCTAGTGCGCGGTACGTGGACCTGCACCTGCAAGGGCTACGTGGCCCGACAGACGTGCTGCCACAGCATCGCGGCCGGTCTGAACCGCTGCCAGCACTGCGGCGCCGCCGACCAGCCGCTCATCGTCATCGGGGTTCATGTGGACAGCTCGCCGCTCTACCGCTGCGCGGACGAAGCCGCCTGTATCCGGCGCTGGAATCCGCTCTACGCGGACCGCTAACCCATTCACGCCGGGCCGGCGGCGAAAGTACCGGCGCCGAGGCACACGACGATGACAACGGACCACATCACCGAGACGATCGAGGGCACGGTCAGCCGCGCAAACGGGAAGGGCTTTCAACTTGCCGGCCGCGACGGCTGGCTGAACGTCAGCCGCTTTGCCGACCCAGTACCCGCCATTCCGGCCGAAGGCGAGCGTGTCCGCGTCGGCATCGACAAGGCCGGCTTCGCGCGGGCGATCACGCCGGTCACGGCTGTAGTGGAAGCGGCTTCGCACGCCGCGCCAGACGCGCCAGAAGCCGCAGCAGCGCGCGCGGGGGTGGCGAGCAGCACCAAAACCGTACGGATCGCGGCATTGCAGGCCGCCACGGCGATCGTAGCGCGTCAGGGCAACCCGCCCACGGTCGATGTGCCGTACTGGCGGTCGCTGGCCGGCTGGCAGCGTGGATCAGCAGGTAGGGAGCAGTGCGTCGGCCGGGGCACAACTGGACCGTCGCAAGGAGACGCGGATGATCGAGACGAACAGCTACGACCACAACTCCGGGGGCTTCGCCACGTTGCCCGACGGCGTGGTGCCCAAGCACCGGCGGCCGGCCATACCCGCCTACGCCCGATATGTGCGCCGCCAACGCGGCCAGGAGGAGCCGGACGGGTGGTACGACGGAGAGGATGGCTGGTATCCGGTGGCGTCTGAGCGGCGGCCCTGTTGCGAGCGCGTGCGCACGCCGTCGCGGGACCGCCCGTACTGACTGCTGAACCACTGCCACACGGCCAAGCACTGCGCGGCGCTCGAAGACTGCCCGCTGCCTCTGATGCGCGGGATGATCAGCTTCACCATGTGGCGCTTCTCGTCCTGCCGCCCTGCGCCGCTGCCGGAGCCGGAGCAGGCGAGCTTGGCGGCTGTCAGCACCGAAGACGTGCTGGCTGAGGTTGATCGTATCCTCCGGCGGGCTGGCGGCGAGCACTGAGACGCGCGGATGGCGCGCGGGTCGAACACGACAGGAGAGGCAGCAGAACAATGGGGAAACGGATCACGCTGGATAGCGGTACCGCACGGGTCGTCGGGAAGACCCCCAACGGCGAGGGGACCGTCACGAAGCGAAACACGAAGGCCGGCGTGCGCTGGCAGATGGCGATCTACGACGGCGACGGCAAACGCCGCTACAGCTACTTCAAGTCCGAACGGGAGGCGCGGGCGGCGCTCAAGACCGCGCAGCAGGCGAAGGACGCGGGCCAGCCGGTGAAGCCGGAACGGCACACGATGGCCGAGCTGTTCGACGCCTGGCTGACGAGCCTCTGGGCGCAGGTGGACCGCGGCGAGCGGTCGTACGGCACCTGGCGGCAGTACGACAGCCACGTACGCCGACACCTGAAACCGGCCTTCGGCGGAATCGACTGCCGAAGGCTCACGGTGCAGCAGGTCGAGGACTTCCTGACCGGCGTGCCGCTTTCGCCGAAGACTCGCGCCAGCCTGCGCATCGCCCTGCGGCGGGCACTGAACGTGGCCCGGCGTTGGGGCTGGGTGGATCGCAACATCGTGTCGGACACCGAGCCGATCACCGTGCCGCAGCAGCATCCCCCGGCGCTCAGCATCGCGGCGGCCAAACGACTGGCGGACGCGCTGCGCGGCGATCCCCTGTGGTCCGTCTACGTGACCGCGCTCTTCACCGGGCTGCGGGCCGGGGAGCTGGCCGGCCTTGCCATCGAGCACCTGAACCTCGATGCCGGCACGGCGCGCATCTGTCAGCAGGTGCAGCGCATCCCCGGCAGCGGGCTGGTGATCACGGAGCCGAAGTCGCGGGCCAGCGCCACCACGATCGAGCTGCTGCCCGACGTGGTGGCCGTGCTGCGCGGGGTGATCGGCGAGCGTCGCAGCGGTCTGGTCTGGGTGACGAAGAGCGGGAAGCCGTACGACCCGGTGTACTTCACCCACCGCTTCCAGGCCGCGCTGCGGGCCGCCGGTCTGCCGGTGATCCACCTGCATCACTTGAGGCACTACTTCGTCTCCTTCCTGCCGCAACTTGACGTGCATCCGGCCGTCGCGCAAAAATTGGCACGACACGCCAGCGTGAGTACGACGATGAGCATCTACACCAGCGTGGAAGACGGCCTCAAGCGGCAGGCGATGAGCAAGCTCGACGCCGCGCTGCGCGGGCTGACGCCCACGGTTGATGTGTCGGTTGATGTACCGCCGGCTGGATTGCGAGCGTTGTCACAAGCGCAGGCGTGAAAAGGCCCTTGCCTCCGTAGCTCAATTGGCAGAGCAGTTGACTCTTAATCAATTGGTTGTAGGTTCGAGTCCTACCGGGGGCACCACCTCCACCTGAGCCGGCCGGCGAGGCCGGCTTTTCGTTCATCGATCGGCAGCGCCCGCGGATCGGGTGCTCGCAAGGCGATTCGTGCACGGGCGGCGGCGCACGCCTGCCGGCGCTCTGCCGCCGGTGATATGCTGCCTGGGGAGCGATGCGGTGTATACGATCAAGATCCGGTTGGAGGACGGCCAAACATCGCTGGAACACGATCTGAAAGACGGCGGCTCACTCGTGGTCGGCCGCACGCGCCAGAGCGATCTGGTCGTGGAAACGGACCACGCGATCTCCAGCCGGCACCTGCGCGTCGGCGCCGACGGCGCTTCGCTGTATATCGAGGACCTGGGGAGCACCAACGGCACCTGGATGGAGGCGGAGAAGCTGGAGCCGGGGCGGCGGTACCCGCTCGAACTGAACCGGCCGGTGCTGATCGGCACCTCCGAGTTGCGCGTCTCGCCGGAACTCTCCTGGGAACGCACCCGCGTTGGTGGTCCGATCTATAAGCCCAAGTTCGTCGGCGTACTGTACACCGACATCGTACAATCGACCGTGATGACCAGGCGATTGGGCGACGAGCGGGCGCTGAGCCTGCTCGAGTGGCACAACGGCATGTTTCGCGAGCGATTCAAGCGATATAACGCTATCGGCAAGAAGGAGTCGAAATTCACCGGCGACGGCTTTGAAGCCGTGTTCAACTCGGTGAACGACGCGCTCGCCTGTGCCGCTTCCTGCCAGCGAGCGCTGCGAGATCGAAATCGCGACGATTCCAGCGGTTTCGTGCTGGACGTACGCATGGGCATCAACGGCGGCGAGGCGCCCTCTTCCGGCCAACGGGTCTACGGCATGCCGCTGATCCTTGCCGCGCGCGTGATGGCCGAGGCCGGCGCCGCCCAGATCCTCGTGCCCGAGCACGTGAAGGGAATCGTCGCCGGCTCGCTGTGGCGATTCATCCCGGCCGGCGAACGGCAGCTCAAGGGGCTGGATGAGCCGATGACGCTGTACGAGGTCAACTGGCACAAGGATCCGAATGCTTCCACCGACCCGGAGCTGCTCGCCCGCGCGAACGGCGGCGAACGGGCGCCGCTGAAGGGCGGCAAGGCGCGGGCAACCGAAGCGATCGATTAGCCGGCGCGGGATCGCGGCGCCGGCGTGGCCGCAAGGTGTCTCGATGGCTCGGCCCGAAACACCCACACTGCTCAGCCGTCGCTCTGTCGTGCCTCCGCTGGCCCACGGCACGCCTTTGACAGCCACGGCGTGCTTGTTATGCTGAGCGGGCCACCGACCGCGTCAGGCGCGGCGGCGAGCGTCGATGCGCCGGGGCGCCCTCCCTCGCCTGGATCGGCGGACCAGGACGAGTTGCAATGATCGCTTCAGCACGATTCACTCGGACCGATCCGGCCCCATGGGGTGCGTTGCCACGCGCCCGAAGCAGAGCATGTTCCGCCGCTGTGCAGCCGCGGGAGGGCAATGACGGCAGAACGGCGTGACGGCGACCGTCACTCTCGACCAGGCAACGAGCAGGCAGCGCCGCCGCGGCCGTCACCCTACGGGGATGGACCGCGGCGGCAAGGAGCGGCGGCAACATGGTCAGGCTAGCGATCGGCGAACTGAAGGCGATGAAGGAGCGCGGGGAGAAGATCCCCATGCTCACCGCCTACGACTATCCCACGGCGAAGCTGGTGGAAGCGGCCGGCGTGCCGATCATCCTCGTCGGCGACTCGCTCGGCATGGTGGTGCTCGGCTACGACTCCACCCTGCCGGTGACGATCGAGGACATGATCCGCCACGGCCAGGCCGTCGTGCGCGGCGCGGAGCGGGCGATCGTCGTCGTGGACATGCCCTTCCTCAGCTACCAGGTGAGCATTGAAGAGGCGTTGCGCAACGCCGGGCGCATCTTGAAGGAGACGGGCGCGACGGCGGTGAAGCTGGAGGGCGGCCAGAGCGTGGCGCCCACGGTGCAGCGGCTGGTAGAGGCCGGCATGCCCGTGATGGGCCACCTCGGCCTCACGCCCCAGTCGGTGAACCAGCTCGGCGGCTACCGCGTGCAGGCGAAGACTCCGGCGGCGGTCGTGAAGCTGATCAACGCCGCCGCCGCCTTAGAGCGGGCGGGCGCCTTCGCGATCGTACTGGAGACGGTGCCGGCCAACGTCGCGCGCCTGGTGACGGAGAAGGTCGGCGTGCCCACGATCGGCATCGGCGCCGGACCCTACTGCGACGGCCAGGTGCAGGTGCTGCACGACTTTCTCGGCCTGTTTCCGGATTTCCTGCCGCGCCACGCCCGGCGCTTCGCCGAGCTGGCCGGGCCGGTCACCGACGCGGTGCAGCGCTATATCGCTGAGGTGCAGGCTGGCGAATTCCCCTCGGCGCAGGAGAGCTTCGGCCTGGAGAAGGCGCGCCGCATGGCGGCGGGCAGCGCCGGCGCGCCGGTCAGTGACGGCACGACCGAGGAGGCGCGGCCTTTCGGCGGCGCGGGGACTCTGGAATCACCGCGGCCGGCGCCGTGATCGTCGAGCCATCGATCGAGGGTGTGCGGCGCTGGCGGCAAGAGTGCGGCGGCGCGGTCGGCCTGGTGCCGACGATGGGCTTTCTGCACGCCGGGCACTTGAGCCTGGTCGCCCGTGCCCGCGCGGAAAATGGGCTGGTAGCCGTCAGCATCTTCGTCAACCCGGCGCAGTTCGGGCCGCGCGAGGATCTCTCGACCTATCCGCGTGACGTGGAGCGCGACCTCAGCCTGTTGCGCGACGCGGGCGTGGACCTGGTCTTCACGCCCGAAGCGGCCACGATCTATCCGCCCGGCTTCGACACCTGGGTCGAGCCGGGTGCGATCGCCACGCGGCTCGAGGGCGCGGCGCGGCCGGGGCACTTCCGCGGCGTCTGCACCGTGGTGCTGAAACTGTTCACGATCGTGCAGCCGCAGCGTGCTTACTTCGGCCGCAAGGACGCGCAGCAACTGCGCGTGATTCAGCGCATGGTGACGGACTTGAACCTGCCGGTCGAGATCGCGCCCATGCCGATCGTGCGCGAGCCGGACGGCCTGGCGATGAGCAGCCGCAACAGCTACCTCTCGCCGCGCGAGCGCGAGGCCGCACTCGTGCTCTCGCGCGGCCTGCGCGCCGCCGCGGAGCACTGGCACGCGGGCAAACGCGATGCGACGGCCATCCGGCAGGTCGTGCTTGACATAATCAACGCCGAGCCGCTGGCCCGGGTCGAATACGTCAGCCTGGCGGACGGCGAGACGCTCGAGGAACTGGAGCTGGCACAGCCGGGCGCGCTGCTCAGCCTGGCCGTGCGTGTGGGCAAGACGCGGCTGATCGACAACATCGAGTTGGGGTAGTCCTCCGGGCGCTTTGACCCCCTTTTGCGGCCGATGCTAAGATCGCTCAAGTCAACGCCAGTGCAGCAGGGGCGGGGTATGTCCGGGCACTCCAAGTGGTCGCAGATCAAGCGGTCGAAGGGCGCGGCCGACGCCAGGCGCGGCGCCGTCTTCACCAAGCTCGGCCGCGAAATCGCGGTGGCGGCGCGGCAGGGCGGCGGCGACCCGGCAGCCAACTTCCGCCTGCGCCTGGCCGTGCAGCGCGCCCGCGACGCCAATATGCCCGCCGACACGATCGACCGTGCAATTAAACGTGCGGTGGGTGGGGGTGAGGCCGAGAGCCTGGCGGAGGTCATGTATGAAGGCTACGGCCCCGGCGGCATCGCCATCCTCGTCGAGGCGATGACCGACAACCGCAACCGCACGGCCGCCAGCATCCGCTCGATCTTTGACCGCGGCGGCGGAAACCTTGGCGAATCCGGCTCGGTCGCCTGGCAGTTCAAGTCGCGCGGCGTGATCAGCATCTCGGCGCCGGGCAAGGAAGAAGAGGTCGAGCTGGCGGCGATCGACGCCGGGGCGATCGACGTGCAGTCCGACGATGGCGAGGTGCAGATCTACACCGAGCGCGAAGAGCTGGAAGCGGTGCGCCGCGCCCTGAGCGAGGCCGGCTTCGAGATCGCCTCGGCCGAGCTGTCGATGGTGCCCGATCTCACGGTCGACCTGGACGAGGCGCGCAGCGCCACGGCGCTCAAGCTGCTGGACAAGCTCGAGAACGACGACGACGTGCAGAAGGTCTACACCAACGCGGAGTTTGCGGTAGCGGCGATGGCCGCGTTTAACGCCTGAGCGGCGGCACGGTGTCTGCATCGCCCTCGGCAGCACGATCGCATTCCGACGCCGACGCCGAAGTCGTCGTGCTCGGGGTCGACCCCGGCCTGCGCGTCACCGGCTACGGCGTGCTGAGGTGCTCACCCGCGCAGACCAGCCTGCTCGACTACAACCACATCAGGACAGATGCGCGGGCGCCGATCGAGGCGCGGCTGCGCGCGATTCACTGGGGCCTGCGCGAAACGCTCTTGCGCTGGCAGGCGAGCGAGCTGGCGCTGGAGTCGCCCTTCGTCGCCCTGAACGTGAAGTCCGCCTTCGCGATCGGCGAGGCGCGGGCGGCCGCGATGCTGGCGGCGGCCGAAGAGGGCGCCCGCGTCTTCCAGTACACGCCGGCGGAGGTGAAGCAGAGCGTGGCGGGCTACGGCCGCGGCGACAAGCGGCAGATCGCGGAGGTCGTGCGGCTGCAGCTTGGATTGGCGCAGGTGCCCTCGCCGGCCGACGCCGCGGACGCCCTGGCGATCGCGCTCTGCCATTACGCCCACCGGCGGGCACGGCTGCTGCAGGACGAAACGGGGCTCTAACTCGCGTCAGAGGAATCGATCATGACCTTCATCGCCCGGCTGCGCGGCACGATCGAGGAGAAGGGCCGCGACCGCGTGGTCGTCGATGTGAACGGTGTCGGCTACGAGGTCAGCGTGCCCGGCAGCACGCTCGCCCGTCTCGGCGCCGGCGGTGAGGCGGTGACGCTGCGCACCTTCACCTACGTGCGCGAGGACACGATCCAGCTTTTCGGTTTTCTCACCGCCGAGGAGCTGGAGACGTTCGAGCGGCTGCTTGGCGTCACCGGCATCGGACCGCGTGGCGCTCTCGCCTTTCTCACCGAGTTTTCGCCCGGCGAGCTGGCAGCCGCCGTGGATCGCCAGGACGTAACCGCCGTGGCGCGGGTGAAAGGTGTGGGTCGCAAGACCGCGGAGCGGCTGGTGCTGGAGCTGCGGGGCAAGCTGAGCGCCACGCCGGTCGACGGCTACGTGCCGGCCGGCGCCTTCGCCGGCGACGAGGCCGCCGACGTGCTGGCTTCTCTGGGCTGGACGAGCGCCGAGATCGCCGCCGCGCTGGCAAGCGTGCCGGCCGCCGGCGCCATGCCCGTGGAAGAGCGCATCCGCTTCGCCCTGCAGAAGGGCGGCCGCGGCTGAACCGCGGGCAGGCGCCGATATGGTATAATCGATCATGTGTTCTAGCGGCGGCCCGTTTGCCGCGCGAGGGTGGGATGCCTGCCTTTAAACTCCAATCCGACTTTCAAGCCACCGGCGACCAGCCTGAAGCCGTCGAGCGACTGATCGAGGGCCTGCGCCGCGGCGACCGCCAGCAGACGCTGCTCGGCGTCACCGGCTCCGGCAAGACCTTCACCATGGCGAACGTAATTCAGCAGGTGCAGCGGCCAACGCTGGTGCTGGCGCACAACAAGACGCTGGCCGCGCAGCTTTGCAGCGAGTTCAAGGAGTTCTTCCCCGAAAACGCGGTCGAGTACTTCGTCTCCTACTACGACTACTACCAGCCAGAAGCGTACGTGCCGCGCACGGATACCTATATCGCCAAAGACGCCGACATCAACGACGAGATCGATAAAATGCGCCATGCCGCCACGCGTGCCCTCTTCGAACGGCGCGATGTCCTGATCGTCGCCTCGGTTTCCTGCATCTATGGCCTCGGCGAGCCGGAAGAGTACCAGAGCTTCGTGCTCTCGCTGCAGAAAGGCGGTCAAACGCACCGTAATGAGGCGATCCGCGCGCTGGTCAACATGCAGTACGAGCGCAACGACATCAACATGGTGCGCGGCAAATTCCGTTTGCGCGGCGACACACTGACCGTACATCCTTCATACGACGAGCTGGCGGTGCGTATCGACTTTTGGGGCGACACGGTCGAACGGATCACCGAGCTTGATCCGCTCACGGGCGAAGTGCTTGCCGAACGCGAGCGAGTGGACATCTATCCGGCGAAGCATTTTGTTACGTCGAAGGAGAAGATGGACGCGGCGATCGAGGACATCGAGATCGAGCTGCGCGACCGGCTGGGCGAGCTGCGGGCAGAGGGCAAGATTCTCGAAGCCGCGCGCCTGGAGGAACGCACGCGCTACGACCTGGAAACGCTGCGCGAAGCGGGCTACTGCTCCGGCGTCGAGAACTACAGCCGTCACCTGGCGCGGCGCGAGGCGGGCAGCACTCCCTGGACGCTGCTGGACTATGTGCCGGCCGACTGGCTGCTGTTCATTGACGAATCGCACCGCAGCGTGCCGCAGGTGCGCGGCATGTTCCAGGGCGACTACGCGCGCAAGCGAACCCTGGTTGACTTCGGCTTCCGTCTGCCGTCCGCACTGGACAACCGGCCGCTCAGCTTCGAAGAGTTCGATGCGCACATTAACCAGGTAATCTTCGTATCAGCCACGCCGGGGCCGTACGAGCAAGAAGTCTCCACGCAGACCGTTGAGCAGGTTATTCGGCCTACTGGCCTGCTCGACCCGACGATCGAGGTCAAGCCGACGAAAGGGCAGATCGACGATCTGCTGGACGAAATCAAGACCCGGATCGATCGCCGTGAGCGTGTGCTCGTCACCACGATGACAAAGAAGATGGCCGAAGATCTGGCAGACTACTTGCAGGAGATGGGGATCAAGACCAACTACCTGCACTCGGAAGTCAATACGCTCGATCGCACCGAGATCCTACGCGATCTGCGGCTCGGCGTCTACGATGTGCTGGTCGGCATCAACCTGCTGCGCGAGGGACTCGATCTGCCGGAAGTGAGTCTCGTCGCCATTCTCGACGCAGACAAGGAAGGCTATCTCCGTTCAGCGAGTTCGTTGATCCAGACGATCGGCCGCGCGGCCCGCCACGAGAACGGCCACGTGATCATGTACGCCGATACGATGACCGGTTCCATGCGCCAGGCGATCGACGAAACGAACCGCCGGCGCACGATTCAATCGGAGTACAACGACGCGCACGGCATCTCACCCGCCGGCATCCGCAAGGCGGTGCGCGACATCACCGACCACGTGCGGGCGCAGGCGCAGACACGCTCGAAGGTGGCGGAAACCGGCCCCGGCTACCGCGCGGGCAGCGGCATGGAGAAGGACGAGGTCGCCCGACTGGTGATCGAGCTGGAGTCACAGATGCGACAGGCGGCGCGGGCGCTCGAGTTCGAAAAGGCAGCCCTGATCCGCGACCAGGTGGTGGAACTGCGGCGCGAGCTCGTCGGCGACGAAGAAGGCCTGAGCCGCCTGGCCGAGATGCTCACGCCGACGCGCCGCCGTCGCGACGAAGACCGTCTGGTGACACCGGAAAGCACGCACTACTCCAGCCGGGCGCCGCGCGGCGGCGGTCGCGGCATGGCGCGCAGCGGCCGGCACGGGCCGTAGCGTTGCGGGCGGAGGCGCCCGATATTGCCGCCGAAACTCGGGTCACAACCGCCGATCTCGAATGCCGTCGCTACGGTACGAGCAAGCTCTCGCCGTCGTCACTGCCCGCGGACGCAGGACGCGGCTCGCGGCCACGACGGGTGATGCGCGAAAAGGCGCCGCCGGCCCGGCGGGCGAGCTCGCCACCGAGTTGCGCCACGTCTCGGCCCACCGTTTCGCGGATGAAGTTCGTGTACTGGCCCATGCGGCGGTAGCGGTCATAACGGGCGCGCACCAGTTTGCGCGGCGCGCTGCCCTTCAACTCGCCGATCGCACGCAGGAGTGCGGCGCTCAGCAGTCGGGCGGCGGCGTCGTGGTCGGTGTGGGCGCCCGCGGCCGGCTCCGGCACCACCGCGTCCACGATGCGCAGCCGCAAGCAATCTCGCGCTGTTGGCCGCATCGCGGGCGCAACGCTGTCGGCCATACCAGTGTCGCGGTACAGGATCGAGGCCGCGGCCTCCGGGGAGACCACTTCGAACGCCGAGTTCTCCAGCATCAGCAGGCGATCGGCCATGCCCAGCGCCAGCGCGGCCTCGCCGCGCGCCTCGCCGATCACGGCGCCGACGATCGGCGTGGCCGCGCTGGCCAAGGCCGCCATGCAGCCGGCGAGCGCCGCGCCCAGCCCCGCAGCGTCCGCGCTCAGCGCCGCCGAGGCGGCGACGCCGTCGATCAGCGAGACTACCGGCAACCTCAGCCGGGCCGCCAGTTCCACCGCACGCCGGGCCTTGCGAAAGCCCTCCGGCCGCACGCTGGTTTCAGCCGCCTCCGCACGCCGGCGTTCGCCGCCGATGTAGACGACCGGCTCGGCGCCGAGCATGCCCACGCCGGCGACCACGGTTCGATCGTCGCCCGTGACACGATCGCCGCGTAGCTCGACGAAGCTGTCGCTGAAGTGGCCGATGTAGTCCGTGGCCGTGGGGCGCTCGCTGTGCCGCGCGAGCTGGATCGTCGTCCAGGCGTTGTGCTCGCCCGGAGAAAAGCGCGCCTCCGGCGGCCCATCGGCGGCGCCGGCTTTCGGCCGCGCCGCAAGCAGCTCCAGCAGCGAGCTGAGGAAGTCGCGCAGGCGCTCGCGATCGACGACGTGGTCGATCATACCGCTGGACAGCAGGTGTTCGGCCGTGCGGGCGCCTTCGGGCGTCTGCCGTCCGGCCGCCGCCTCAACCATACGCGTCGTCGCGTAGCCAATCAGCGCGCCTGGCTCGGCCAGCACCAGGTCGGCGTCGTTGCCAAGCACCGCGTAGGCGCCACCCATACATGGATTGGCCAGCAGCACGATGTGCGGCTCCGCGGCTGCCGCCAGCCGGCCCACCGCTTCCACCAGCTTGGCAAGCTGCATCAGCGCCAGAACGCCCTCCTGCATGCGCACGCCGCCGCTGGCCACGATCGTCACCATCGGCGTGCGGGCGCGGGCTGCCTGCTCGAAGCAGCGAGCCAGCTTTTCGCCTACCGCGCAGCCGATGCTGCCGCCGAGAAAGCGGAAGTCCAGGGCGGCGATGGCGATCCGGCGGCCAGCGATCGAACACGAGCCGGTGACCGCGGCGTCGGCCAGGCCCGTGCGATTCTGCTCTTCCTGCACGCGGCGGCGGTAGCGTGTCTGGGCGCGGAAGTTCAGCGGGTCGACAGAGATCAACGAGCGGTTGGACTCGCGGAAGCTGCCCGGATCGGCCAGCAGCTCGATGCGCCGGTGGGCGCCGAGGCTGTAGTGAAAGCGGCAGGACGGACAGACCCGCATCTCAAGATAGAGCGGGGCGTCGGCCAGATCGGCGCCGCAGTTGATACAGGCGCCCGAATCCGGCAGCTCGGCGCGTTCCGTGTCTTGCAGGCGGCGGGAGGCGAGAAACTCGGCCAGGTTCTTCATCGCGTTCGTTCACCGATGCTGTGAATGACGTTCACTTACCGCTTCGGTGCGACCAATTTCAGAGGTCGCCGAAGATGCTCTCCTCATCCGATCCTATCACGTCGCGCGAGCCGCCGCCGTCCGCCGCGCCGACGACGCCCTCGTCCTCGAGCGCGTCCATCAACCGCGCTGCCCGTGGGTAGCCGATGCGCAGCCGTCGCTGCAGCATCGAGGTGGAGATACGCGTGTGCTCCACCGCCAGCGCTCGCGCCTTCTCCAGCAGTTCGTCCTCTTCGGGCGCCTCGGCGGCCACCTGCTCGGCCTTCGCCTCTTCGACGAGGTGGTCGAAGGTCCGTGGGCGGATGTGCTCCCAGCGCTCGGCGCCCCAGAAGTCGACCAACCGCTCGATCTCCTGGTCGGAGACGTAGACGCCCTGCAGCCGTTTCGCGGTCATCGCGTCCGGCGCGAGGTAGAGCATGTCGCCGCGGCCGAGCAGCTTCTCCGCGCCAACGCCGTCCAGGATCGTGCGGGAATCCACCTGAGACGACACGGCGAAGGCGATGCGCGTGGGGAAGTTGGCCTTGATCAGGCCGGTAATCACGTCCACGGAGGGGCGCTGGGTGGCCACCACCAGGTGGATGCCCGTGGCGCGGGCGAGCTGCGCCAGCCGGCAGATCTGCCGCTCGACCTCGTACGGCACCGCCATCATCAGGTCGGCCAGCTCATCGATGATCACCACCCATTGCGGCAGCTTGCCGGCCACCTTGGGATGGCGGTTGTATGCTTCGAGGTTGCGCACTTTGAGCGCCTCGAACTTGCGGTAGCGGTCCTCCATCTCCTTGATCACGCCTTGCAGCGTGCCGGGCACGTCTTCCATGTCCGTGATGATCTTGGAGAGAGCCAGATGCGGGATGATCTCGAATGCGACCATCTCCACGCGCTTCGGATCGATCAGTACGAAACGCACCTCTTCGGGCGTCGCATGCATGAGAATGCAGGCGATAATCGCGTTGATGCAGACGCTCTTGCCGCTGCCCGTCGAGCCGGCGATCAGCAGGTGCGGCATGCGCGCCAGGTCGGCGACGATCGGCTCGCCGGAAACGCCGAGGCCGAGCGCGATGGCGATCTTTGATTTGCCGCCGACTTTCGCGAACTGAGGTGACTCGATCACGTCGCGCAGCGCCACCATTTCCGCGGCGGTGTTCGGCACTTCGATGCCCACGACGGACTTGCCCGGCACCGGCGCTTCCATGCGGATCGAGGGCGCGGCCAGCGCCAGCGCCAGGTCGCTCTGCAGTCGCATGATCTGCTTGACGCTGACCCGCGTGCGCGAGACCTCTGCGCTGCGCAGCTTCGGCCGGCCGTCGCGGTCGTACATCACCTTGCCGGCCGCATCGCGCTCGGCCTCGTGGCGCAGCTTCACATCCCAGCCGGGCTCGATGCCGAACTGCGTCACCGTGGGGCCCTGGTTGACCTGCACGACCCTGGCGTCCACGCCGAAGCTCGCCAGCGTCTGCACGATGATGCGCGAGCGCGTCTCGTTATCCACCGTCCCGCCCTGCGGCGCAGGGGCGGCGCTCAGCAGCGCGGTGGCGGGGAGCTGCCAGCCGACGGGCGATGCCGGCGCGGCCCGTGGTTCAGGCGTGGCTTCGGAAGTCGTAGAGGTCGCCCTCGACGCCGCAGAGGGGGCCGCCGCCGGATCGCGCTCCGCCTGTACGGCCCGGCGGAAAGCGTCGGCCGCGCCCTGGCCGATCGTCTCGGGCGGCGGCTCCGCCTCGAACGCCGGCGCCGCCGACGCGATCGCGGCCAGCGCCGCGGCCGCCGCGGCCGGTTCGTGTGCGCCCGCCTGCGCGGAGCGCCGGCGGCCCAATGCCCGTTGAGGCAGTCCAAGCGACCACAGTGATCGCAAGGCCGCACCGATCGCTCGGGCTAGTGCCAGCGCCCCGGCCGGCCAGACCAGCGCGAAGCCGCCGCCGAGCAGGATCAGCCAAATCAATGTCGTCAGCGGACCGGCCGTAAAGCCGGCGCCGGCGCGACCGCCCGCCGAAACCTCGCCAAGACTCACGCCCGCGAGCGAGACGTCCGGATGCACAAGGCCGAGCACACCCCAGCCGAACAGGGCCAGCGCCTCGCAGCCCAGGGCGACGCGCCAGAAGCGCCAGGACCGATGGAGCTGCGGCCAGATCGCCAGCATGGCCGCGAAGGCGAGCGCATCCAGCGCAATCAGGTAGCTGCCGGCGCCCGTACTCCGCAGCACCGCGCGACGGAAGGCGCCGAAGACATCCACAACGCCGGTCCACGGCAGGGCCGCCGCAAGAATTACCACCAGTGCGACGATCAGGCCGCCGGGTGTGAGGAAGAAGCGGGCAATGGGCGCCAGCGGCCGAGTCAGCGCCTCGGTGGCCCGGCTCAGCAGATGCGGCTTACCTCGTGGTCGCGGTGCGCGTGCGGAGTTGCCGCGAGGGCGGGCGGTGCCCTTCGCTTTCGCCATGATGCTGCTTTCCGTCGTCCGGTCGCGGGCGCCGGACGCGCGTGCGAGTCAGACTTCCCGGCTCTACGCCGGGTGCGCCGCCGAAATTGCAGGCCCGCCCTGCCTACACCTCGACCGCTACCGGCAGCACCATCGGCCGCCGTCGCGTTTCATCATAGAGGAACTTGGCCACCGTGTCTTTGACGCGGGCGTTGATCGCCGGCCATTCGGCGCGGTGATCGGCGCCGTCTAATGACTGCCGCGCCAGCTCGCGCGCCTTGTCCATCAGCCAGGCCGCTTCGTCCGCATCGACGAAGCCACGTGAGAGCACGTCCGGCAGATCGATCACCTTGCCGCTTTGCTTATCCACGGCAATGACGACAACGACCATACCGTCGTTGGCCAGGTGCCGGCGGTCACGCAGCACCACGTGGTCCACGTCGCCAACACCGAGGCCATCCACGTAGACGGCCGTGGCGGGCACACGGCCGGCCACCTGCGCCCCGTCCATGTCGATCTCCAGCACGTCGCCGTCTTCCAGCACAAAGGTCTCTTCGGGCCGCATACCCATCGCCTGGCCGAGGCGGGCATGCAGCGTCAGGTGCCGATACTCGCCGTGGACAGGCAGCAGGTATTTCGGCCGCACCAGGCTGAGGATCAGCTTCAACTCCTCCTGCGCGGCGTGGCCGCGCACATGGATGTTGTCCACGCGGTTGTAGAGCACGTGAGCGCCGAGCTTGAAGAGGTTGTCGACCACCTGGTAAACGTACTGCTCGTTGCCGGGAATCGGGGAGGCGGAGAGCACGACCGTATCGCCGGGGATAATGTCCACCCAGCGGTGCTCCTGCTGCGACATGCGGGCCAGCGCCGACGTCGGCTCGCCCTGGCTGCCGGTGGTTACGATCGCCACACGCTCGGCCGGCAGCCGGCCCAGCTCCTCGATCCGCCCCAGCACGCCGTTCGGCGCCTCGAGATAGCCCTGCTCCAGCGCCATGTTGACGTTGTCGACCATGCTGCGGCCGACGATGAAGACGCGGCGATTGTGCTTGATCGCCGCGTCGATTACCTGCTGGATGCGCGAGATCAGGCTGGCGAAGGTGGCCACGATCACCCGCCCCGCCGCCTGGTTCATGATGTTGTCCAGCGCCTCGCCCACCACCTGCTCGGAGGGCGTGTAGCCCGGCACCTCCGCGTAGGTCGAATCGGCGCAGAGCAGGGTCACACCCTCGCTGCCCAGCTCGGAGAGACGGGGCAGGTCCGTGTGCTGGCCCATGACCGGCGTGTGGTCCAGCTTAAAGTCGCCGGTGTGAATGACGCGGCCAAAGGGCGTGTGCAGCACGATGCCGCAGGCGTCGGGAATGCTGTGCGCCACGCGGAAGAACTCGGCCGTGAAGCCGCCCAGCTCGATCATCGTGCCCGGCTCGATCACGCGCAGATCGCTCTCGCGCAGCAGGCGGTGCTCCTTGAGCTTCACGGAGACGAGGCCGAAGGTGAGCCGCGTACAGTAGACCGGCACGTTCAGGTCGCGAAGCACGTAGGGCAGGGCGCCGATGTGATCTTCGTGGCCGTGGGTGAGCAGAATCGCCCGCACCTTGTCGGCGCGCTCGAGCAGGTAGCTGATATCGGGAATCACGAGATCGACGCCGAGCATCTCCTGTTCAGGAAACTGCAGGCCGCAGTCGATCACTACGATGTCGTCCGCCAGTTCGAACGCCATCATGTTTTTGCCGATTTCGCCGAGCCCGCCGAGGGGAATGACGCGGAGTGTCTGCCTGGCCATCTGTCTGTCTTCTCGTTACGCGCGCCGGGGCGCGCTCAAAGGTGCTAAAAGAGCCGGCCCTGCTCGGGCGACTTCGCAGGCGCGGCAGGCTCGGTCGCGTCTGCCTGATCGCGTTCCACCGCCGCCAGAATCTCGGGCAGTCGACGGAAGTCGTCCACGATCAGCGAGCGGAAGCGCTCCTGGTGGAGCGCCGCCGCCGGATGGAACATCGGCACGATCGTTCGCTTGCCGACCTTGCGCGGCTGGCCATGGATGCGGCTGATCGATTCACCCGCGAAGAACTTTGCCATCGAGTAACGGCCGAGCGTCACGATCACTGGTGGATCGATCACCGCGATCTGCTGCTGGAGCCAGCCGTCGCAGGCGTCGATCTCTTCTTTGAGCGGGTCGCGATTCTGCGGCGGCCGGCACTTGACGACGTTGGTGATGAAGACATCGGCCCGTTTCAGCCCCGCCGTGGCCAGCAACTCGTCCAAAAACTTGCCGGCCGGACCCACGAAGGGATGGCCGCTGCGGTCCTCGTTATAGCCCGGTCCTTCGCCGATGAACATCAGGCGCGCTGAATCCGGCCCGTCGCCGGGCACGGCCTGTGTGCGGGTTTGGGCCAGGTCGCAGTTGGGGCAGCGGCAAATGAGCTGTGCAAGCTCCGCTAGCGACTTCTCCATCTTGGCCACATGCTAGCACGCGCCCTATGGGCGGGCAACGCGAACGCCGGAGCCGCCGAACGGCGTGCGGGCGCGGCGTGCTATTCGCCGCCGGCCGGCTTCCGCTTCGGCTGCATCAGCCAGGCGAGGCCGCAGCCGATGAAATACAGGCCGATAATCGGCGCCGCCACGACGATCTGCTGCAACGGATTGATGTTGGGGATCACCGCGGCCGCCGCGACGAAGCCGGCCACGATCGCATACCGCCACCAGGAGAGATAGCGCCTGGCGCTGATCAGGCCGAACTTCGCCGGCGCCATCATCACGATCGGCGTTTCAAAGAAGACGCCGGTCCAGAAGACGAGGTGCGTGATGAAGTTCAGATATTCGTTGACGGTGATGTGCGGATCGGCGATGCCATTGCCGAAGTTGAGCACGAAATCCAGCACCTTCGGCACCACAAAGAAGTAGGAGAAGGTGATTCCGAGCAAGAACAGGCCGATCGTGCCCGCCAGGATGGGAAACAGCCAGCGGCGTTCCTTTTTCGTCAGACCCGGCACAATGAACGCCAGCACCTCGTACATCAATACCGGCATGGCGATGATCAGGCCGATCAGGATGGCGACTTTGAAGTAGGCCCCGACATACTCGAGTGGCTGCAGGTACTGCAAGCGGAAGCCGGGATGCGCCGCTTCCGCCGGGCGTTCGAGGAACTTCAGCGTGCGGTTGGCGATAATCAGACCGAAAATCGTGCCCGCGGCTACGGCCAGAGCGCTGCGAAACAGCCGCCCGCGCAGCTCGTTGAGGTGCTCCATGATGGTGAGCTCTCGCCCACCACCATCGCCGCGCTGGTCCTCAAGCTCTCGTTGTGTCGCCATCGTTCAGTGTTTGGCGCCTTCCAGCGCACCCAGTGTAACCGCGCCGCTCAGACCGGCGGGCGGTATTCGGGCGGGCGAGGGCCGTCACCGGCCCCGGCCGCGGCCAGGCCCGCGGGCTCGGCCGGGGTGACATGCGGAGCGGCTGCCGCCGGCCGCTGCGGCGCGTAGTCGAAGGTCGCGGGCGCGGCCGGCGACTCCGGTTCTGTGGCGAGGTCTCCCGGCGCGACCGGCGACTCGGCGCCGCCCTGCCGCGCCTCGCGCGCGGCCTCGAACGAGACGATCGAGCTGGAAACGGCGGCGTTCACGTCGCTGTGCACCGTGCGCAACGACGAGTCCAGGTCGGAGAGTCCGCCGCGCAGGCTCTCCTGTGTGGCGCTGAAGTCGCGCTGAATGTCGCTGAACTGGTCGCGGAGATCGCCGATCTCGCCTTCGAACTGTCCCTGCACGTCGGCGGCGTAACTGCGCAGCGTGCGCACGCCCTTGGCGATCGTACGCGCCACCTCGGGTAGGCGCTCGGGGCCGAGCACGAAGAAGGCAACGATGAGCACGACGATGATCTGCGTGCCACCGATGCCGATGCCGAGCGGATCCATGACAGTGGCTCCTCTCGGACATTCTAGCAGCGGTGATGGCGCAGGCGCTGCATCACTCGCTCCACACCGAGAGCTACGCGTGACGGCGCCAACGGGATCACTCGCGGGGTTGGGCGATGCGCCGCGCTACGGTGGCACACGGAGCACCGAACTGCCCGCTCTCCGACGCGGCCCGCGGCGCTACTCGTCTTCGACGCCGTGGTCCTTAATGTAGTCCACCGCATCCTGCACGGTGACGATCTTCTCCGCGTCCTCGTCCGAGATTTCGAGGGTGTTGTCGCCCGAGGAGAACTCTTCCTCCATCGACATGATCAGCTCGACCAGGTCGAGGGAGTCGGCGTTCAGGTCATCGACGAACGACGCGGTGGGAACGACATCCCCCTCTTCAACGCCGAGCTGATCGACGATGATCTTGCGAACCCGCTCGAAGACAGTGGCCACCGGCTCACCCCACTTGCATCTGTCTGGCGATCTGCTCGTGTCCGCCCCGGCCGGCCGCGGCCGCCGGTGAGCGACAGGGCGCCACAAATCGACATTGACAGGCAGTGTAGCAGATGCGCCCGCAGAGACGCGCCGGGGCGGTGAACGCCCTCCTGCCCGCAACGCCACCGCAAGGCTACAGGGTCGCAGGGCAACGGGGAAGCGGTGCGAACCTGCGGACCTGAACCGGCGCACGGCGCCACGGGCAGCTCCTACTCCGCGCGCGTGGCGTTGACAGCGCCCAACACGCCGTTGACGAAGCGAGGCGAAGCCTCCGCCCCGTACGTCTTGGCCAGCTCCACCGCTTCATTCACGGTCACGCTGACCGGGGTATCGACCTCAAACAGCAGCTCGTAGATCGCCACCCGCAGCAGGTTGCGGTCGATCACCGCCAACTGGCCCACCGGCCACTGCGGCGCCGCGTTGGCGATGAGCGCGTCGAGCTCCGTGCGCTTGGTCTTGATGCCGGCGATCAGCCGTGCCGCGAACTCGGACGGCTCGCCGGTGATGCCTCCGTCTTCGCAGAGCCGTAGCACCACGACGGCGGGATCGTGCCCGGACGTGTCCGCCTCATACAGCGCTTGCAGCGCGAGCGTACGGCCCAGGCGACGCCGTCCGGCCCGCCCATGCAGTGGCCGGCGAGTCGGCGTCGCGTCGTCCGCGGGCGGCTCCGGAGTCGAATCGTCGGCGTCTCCGATCACGACATCACCATCCCGCCGTCTACGCTCAGCACCTGGCCCGTGATGTAGGCGGCGCCCTCCGTGGCGAGGAAGACGACGGCGGGCGCGATCTCCTGCGGCTGGGCGAAGCGCGCCAGCGGCACCTCGCGCAGCACCGCCTCGCGCTGGGCTTCCGTCAGCGTTGCGGTCATGTCCGTCTCGACGAAGCCGGGGGCGATCGCGTTAACGGTGATACCGCGCGAGGCGACTTCGCGGGCCGTCGCGCGGGTGAGACCCAGCAGGCCCGCCTTCGCCGCGGCATAGTTCGCCTGGCCCGCGTTGCCCATCAGTCCGACCACGCTGGAGACATTGACGATGCGGCCCCAGCGCCGGCGGATCATGCCGCGCAGCGCGGACTTCGTGCATAAGAAGGCGCCGCGCAGGTTCACGTCCAGCACCCGGTCCCAGTCGTCGACGCTCATGCGCAGCAACAGCCCATCCTGGGCGATGCCGGCATTGTTGACCAGGATGTCGATCGGGCCGAGGCCGGCCTGCGCGGCGTCAAACAGGGCCTCTACCGCGCTCGGGTCCGCGACGTCGCCGGCAACCGCCAGCGCCCTGCCGCCTGCAGCTTCGACCGCCGCGGCCACGGCTGCCGCTGCCTCCCTGCTGCCGCGGTAGTTCACCACGACGCCGCAGCCGGCCGCACCGAGCGCCCGCGCGATGGCGCTGCCGATACCGCGGCTGGCGCCCGTCACCAGCGCTACCCGGCCGCGCAGCGCGTCGGCCGCGAAGACGGGGCTCGCAGGCTCGGGCCGATCGGTCATGCGGAGTCGCCGGCCTCGGCGATGGCGCCGGCATCGCCGACGCTGCGAACTTGCGCCGTGCGGGCGATGCGCTTGATCAGGCCGCTGAGCACGCGGCCGGGGCCAATCTCGACGAAGGTGGAGACGCCGGAGCGCAGCATGAACTCGACCGAGCGTTGCCACTGCACCGCCGACGCCACCTGGCGGGCCAGCTCGTCCTTTATTGCCCGGGCGGAGGTGAGCGGCTGCGCGTCGCAGTTGCCGACCACGGGAATGCGCGGATCCTGCAGATCCGACTCCAGCAGCACGCGGCGCATCCCCTCCACCGCCGGCTGCATCAGCGACGAGTGAAAGGCGGCGCTGACCGAGAGCGCGGTGACCTTCGCCGCGCCGCGGGCACGGGCCAGGTCCATGGCGCGGGTGACGGCATCGCGTGGGCCGCCGATCACGATCTGGCCGGCGCCGTTGACGTTGCAGATCTCCGCGCCCGTCTCCTGGCAGACCTCCTCGACAGCCGACTCATCGGCCCCCATGATCGCGGCCAGCGTGCCGGGGTTGCGCTCGCCCGCCTCCTGCATCAGCCGGCCGCGCTCGCGAACAAGGCGCACGCCGTCCGAGAACGGCAGGACGCCCGCCGCGATCAGCGCCGAATACTCGCCCAGGCTGTGGCCGGCGACGAAGGCCGGCGCGCCGTCGACCACGTCGAGCCGCCCGTACGCCGCGGCGAAGCAGGCGATGCTGGTCGTCACGATCGCGGGCTGGGTGTTGATCGTCTGCCGCAGCTGCTCCTCCGGGCCTTCGAAGCACAGCGTGCTCAGGCGGAAGCCGAGGGCGTCGTCGGCAGCGTCGAAGATCTGGCGCGCGGCGGGATAACGCTCGTACAGATCGCGGCCCATCCCCACCGTCTGCGAGCCCTGGCCGGGAAAGACCCAGGCGAGTTCGGGATGCGGCTCGGCATCAGCCGCAACGGATGCGGACGCGGTGAGCATCGCCATCACACAACCTCCGAAGTGCCGCGACGGCCTGCGGGCCGTCCGCCGGCGTCAGCGAGAGTCGGGTCGGCCGGCGAGGTCACTCATTCAGGCTCGGCTTGGCGATCTCAACCGCCTCGCGGCCCTTGTAGTAGCCGCAGGTGCCGCAGGCGTGGTGAGCGAGGCGCGGCGTGCCGCACTGCGGACAGACCGTCGTCTGCGTGGGATTGAGGTGCAGGTGGCTGCGCCGTTTGCCCTGGCGCGCCTTGGGGTATTTGCGTTTTGGCAGTGGCGGCACGGTCTACTCTTCCTCCGCTCGGTTGCCGGCGACTTCGCTGCGCCGCCCTCGCAGCGCGGCGAGCGCGGCCCAACGCTGGTCGCCGGGCGTACTCTCACATTCGCAGCGTCCCCGGGCCCGCTCGGCGCCGCACTGCGGGCAGAGTCCGGGGCAATCTTCGCGGCAAAGCATGGCCATCGGTTGCTCCAGTTGCCACGCCTGCCGGACGGCGTCGGTCAGATCGAGGATGTGATGCTCGTCGATCGAGAAGCTGCCGGGCTCCTCGGCGGGCGGCAGCGCGGCGCCGCTCACGAGATCGATGGTGGGCAAAAACTCCTCTTCAACGTCCAGCGCGACCGGGTACTCGACCGAGCGCAGGCAGCGGCAGCATTCGGACGTGCCGAGCGACGCCAGCCGCCCCCGCGCGAGAATCCCACGGTCGGTGCGCAGAAGCTCAATCGTTCCGCGCACGGCGGCGCGTGCCCGCTGACCCGCATCCGGTCTGAACGAATCCTCTACCGGATAGACTCTGCGCGAGCCGATTGGCTCGCGCAAGAGTTGAGAGACGTTGACTTGCACGCTCGTATTCGATCACTTCAGGACGGCGCCGGCCAGCACGGTGTACCGCCCACTTTCCTAACTATAGGTAGGGCCTCTCGGCAGTGTCAAACGCGCGAACGCCGCGATCGCGGCGGCGGACGCGACCCGTCGAGGCGTTCGCGCCGTCGTGGCGGCGGCAGGATCTGGAGCCCGTCCGCGGTGCTCGATGCCGGCCTGGTCTGTCGGTGCCGGCGGCCAACCGGTGTCGATGCCTTGCACCGTGCTGGACTGTATCGGTACGGTTAAGCCATTCCAAAGCGGCGAAAAACCTGGGCAAACGCCTTGCCGCCGCGCCGCCGCAACCCTATAATCCCGCTCGGACGGCCCGTGCGCCGGCCGTCGCGCTCTCGGCCTCGCCTCAATCCGCGGATCCTCCCGAGGAATTTGATGACCCGCGTGTCCAATCTGTATGCGTTGCAGGAGATCGACTCGCAGATCGATTCCTGCGAGCGAGCACTGAGCGATGTTCGTGCCCGCCAGGGTGAGGACGAAGGCCAGGCGCAGCGGCGCGAGCGGATTGCGGAGCTCGAGCCGCTGCTGCTGAGCGCGGCGCATGAGCAGCGCGAGGCAGAAACCGAGGTCGAAGACCTGCGGGCGAAGATCGCACCGGTCGAGGAAAAGCTGTACAGCGGTCGCATCACCAGCGCCAAAGAGTTGCAGGATCTGCAGGGCGAGGTCGATCAGTTCCGCCGCCAGTTGCAGGGCCGGGAGGAGCGCTTGCTGCTGGCGATGGGTCGCAGCGATGAGTTGCAGGGCGAGCTGGATACGCTGCGCCGGGAGGTCGTCGACGGCGAGACCGCCTGGTTGGCGGAGCAGGGCGAGCTGGCTGAGCAGGCGGACCGGCTGACCCAGGAGATCGCCGCGCTGCACGAGCGCAGCGAGCAGGCCCGCCGGCCGATCGACGGCGAGGCGCTGCGGCGCTACGACCAGTTGCGGCGCTCGCGCCAGGGCCGAGCGGTGGCGCGGGTGCAGGGCGGCACCTGCCTCGGCTGCCGCATCGCGCTGCCCAGTACCCTGTTCCAGCGGGCGCGTAGCGGCATGGCGCTGGTCTCGTGCAGCAACTGCGAGCGCATCCTATACGTGGGTTAGAGCCGAAGCAGAGGGCGGGCCGGGTTGAGCCGGCCCGGCCCTTCTGTTGAGAGAGAGCCGCGGTGGTTCAGGCACAGAAGGCGCTGGGCTACTTCCTCGAAGCCGCGCTGCCACGGGCGAAGGCGAGCGGTGAAGAGGCGCCGCCGGATTCAGTCGCGGAACAGAATCGCGCCTTTCTCGAATTTTGCAGGCGCGAAGGGTACCAGGTCGCCTCGACCTTCATCGACAACGCCGCCGATGGCGCCGAGCGGCCGCAGTTCCAGCAACTGCTGGAATATCTCAAGCACAACCGCACGTCGAGCTGCGTGGTAGTGGTGGACACGGTCGATCGGCTCGGCGCGGACGCCATGCAGGCTGCACGCTTCTTCTTCCAGATCGAAGGATTAGGCTCGCACGTCGTCGCCCTCGACGGGGAAGTCGACCCCGGCGCCAGGCTGATCGAGCACCTCGGCCGGCGTGAGCCGGCCGTACCCGTGGGCGACCGGGTGAAAGAGGCGATGCGCAAGAAGGCGATGCGCGGCGAGGTGCTGGGACGGCCGCCCTTCGGCTACCGCGTCGGACTGAAGCACCGGCTGGAACCCGTGCCCGACGAAGCGGCGATCGTGCGCTACATCTTTCGTCTGTATACACGCGAAGGGCTCGGGATTCGCCTGATCGCCGGTCGGCTGAACGAGGAGGGATACCGCACCCGGCGCGGCGGTAACTGGAGCATGATCACGATTCGGGACATCCTGCTCAACCGCGCCTATCTCGGCACCTACACGCGCTTCGGCGTGCGTGTGCCCGGTAGTCACCCGGCGCTGATCTCGCCCGACGACTTCCGCCGTGTGCAGGATCGCATGGCAAGCCGCCGCACCAGCGGCGGACAGCGCAACGTGCGGCAGTTCCTCCTCTCCGGCCTGGCGTTCTGCGGCTACTGCGGCAACAAGATGATCGGCGTCAGCCGCCACCAGACCTGGACTCGGCGCGAGGGCGGCGGCGAAGGCGCGGCGGAATACCGCTACTACCAGTGCCTCTCCCGCACCAACCAGAACACCTGCGACTACCACACGCGCCGGGCCGACGCGCTTGAAGCTGAGGTGGCGGCGCAGGCCGCGGCGGCGCTGGCAGCGCGCCTGCGCGAGCCGCCGCCGGCGGTAGCGGCGCCCACGGTCGAGGAGGAGGTCGAGCGTCTGCGCCTGCACCTGCACCAGCTCGACCGCCAGTTGGAGGGCTACATGCAGGCCGCCGCCGGCCACCAGCTTTCGCGCGAACGGCTGCGCGAGCTGAGCGTCGAGGTAATGCAAGAGCAGATGGCGGCCGACGAGGCGATCGGGCAGCTCGAAAGCACACGCCGCGTCGCCCGGACCCTGGACGACCAGCGCCGCGCCCGCAGAGAGCTGCTGACGACCCTGCAAGACGGCGCCGGCCTGCCGTTTGAGCAGCGCCGCGACGCGCTGCGGACCGCCGTGCAGCGCGTCACCGTGCTGGATGATGCGATCGTGGTCGAGCTGCGCGAGCCGGCAGCCGGCTCCTGCTAGGGCACGGTGGTCGCTGTTTACAACCACTGGTATACTCAATCCGATCGTGCTAGGCGGGGCGCTGGTGGTGCCCTGTACCCGAAACCCTCCTCAACGCGGGGCGGAATCCCCTGCCTGAGGTCTGCGGTCTCGGAGGACTGTTCGTACCGCCTGTGTTGACCGGCCGCGTCCGGCGCGGCGGGAGACTGCGAATCCGGTCAGGGTCGGAAGGCAGCAGCCGTAAGCAGGCCCTCCCGGGTGCCGCCGGAGTGCGTGGCCCGAGCAGGTTGGTACGCGCAAGCTCTAGAGGCGAGATCGACGGCGGGTGCACGATCGAGCAGTGCACGAAGGGGCGGGCGGCAGGCGCCGTCCGCCTCGTTGCTTTTCGTGCCGCGATCGCGGTGAACGCCGTGCCTCGACACACCCACCCGCCGGCGCGGCGGGCGTCAGGCTCAGCCCCCGCGCGCCGGCCTGCTGCCCGTCCTCGCCGGCCCCGCATCGGCCAGCACTTCCTCATCGATCCGATGATCGCCCACGACATCGTTGCTGCCGCCGAGCTGGCAACAGACGAGGACGTGCTGGAGGTCGGGCCGGGCCGCGGCGTGCTTACCGATCTGTTGTTGGAGCGCAGCGCCCACGTGACCGCCGTCGAGCTGGACGATCGCCTCGCGGAGCAGTTGCGCGGCCGCCACGCCGGTGAATCCCGCCTCACGGTTCTCGGTGGCAGCGTCCTCGACCACGGGGCCGACGAATTGCTGTCCGCGGGCGGGCGGCGTCCGCCCTACGTCGTCGTCGCCAACCTCCCGTACTACATCACGGCGCCGGTGATGCGCCACTTTCTGGAACGCGGGCCGCGGCCCCGGCGGCTGGTGGTAATGGTGCAGCGTGAAGTTGCCGAAACGATCTGCGGCAAGCATGGACTGAGCCTGCTTGCCGTCTCGGTTCAGGTGTTTGCCGCACCGCGGCTGCTCTTTCGCGTGCCGCCGCAGGCGTTTCGGCCGCCGCCGCGCGTCGATTCGGCCGTCGTCCGGCTCGATTGCTTCGCGGAGCCGGTCGTGCCGGAAGGAGAGCTGAGCGGCTTCTTCAAGGTTGTGCATGCCGGTTACCGCCAGCCGCGTAAGCAACTGCACAACAGCCTGGCGGGCGGCCTCTGGCTTCCGGCGGGCGCGGCGCCGGAACTGTTGCGCGCCGCCGGCATCGACCCCGCCCGCCGGCCCGGCACGCTCAGCATCGCCGAGTGGCTGGCACTGTACCGACGCTACGCCGCCATGCAACCTGCATTCGCCACTCGCGCCGGGCAGGACGCGCCTGTTCACGCCGACCAGTCCGCAGACGGGGACGATCGGTGACCGCTGCCGCGCTCGCGCTGCGCGCCTTCGCCAAGATCAACTGGACGCTGGAGGTGCTCGGCCGGCGGCCGGACGGGTATCACGAGCTGCGCACCGTCCTGCAAACGATCGCCCTGCACGACGATCTCTCGTGGTCTGGAGACGGCGGCGCCGATCTCACGATTGATTGCCCCGCCGGCTGGGACCTCGGTCCGCCCGCGGCCAACCTTGCGGCGCGGGCGCTGCGTGCGTATCCAGTGCCGCTTGCCGGAAGGCTTCGTCTACGGAAGCGCATTCCGCCCGCGGCCGGGCTGGGCGGCGGCAGCAGCGATGCGGCCGCCGTGTTGCGCGCCGCCGACGCGTTGTCCGGCCGGCCGCTCGGCGTTCGGCGCCTGGAAACGATCGCGGCCTCGCTCGGCTCCGACGTGCCGTTCTTCGTCGGCGGCGGCACACAACTCGCCTCCGGGCGCGGCGAAGTTCTGCGGCCGCTGCCGGACGCGGAACCGCGCTGGCTGGTGCTGCTGACGCCGCCGCTGGCCGCGGGCGGCAAGACGGCGCGGCTCTTCGGCATGCTCCACGCTGCGGACTTTACCGACGGCGCCGCGACGGGCCGGCTGGTCGCGGCGCTCAGGCGCGGCGAGAGCCCGCGAGTGGAGTGGCTGAGCAATAGCTTCGACTGCCTGGCCGCGGCTGCGTTTCCCGGTCTCGACAGCTTCCGCCGGCCCCTGCGCGAGGTGTGCGGCAACGCGATGCTGTGCGGCGCCGGCCCGTCGCTGTTCGCGCTGCTGCCCGATCGGCGGAGCGCCGGCGCGGCGGCGGCGCGCCTGCGCCGTGCGGGCCTGCCAGCGCGGACCGTGCGCACGGTCTCGGCGGCGGAGTCGACGCGGCAGCGTCCGCCGCCGGACGCCGCCGGGCGTGAACGTTCGTAACGCGATTGCTATACTGGAGGTGCGTGCACGCGCCGAAAGCGCGGCGCGACCGAGGTTTGGATGACCGGCACAATCGTCGATATGCACTGCCACACGACCAACGGCGCGTCAGACAGTGCGCTGACCCCCGCGGAGTTGATCGAGGTCGCCCGGCGCATCGGGCTCACGGGCGTCAACGTCAGTGAGCACGACCGCGTCTGGGATCGTTACACACTCGCCCGCTTCCGCGAAGAGAGCGGCATGTTCGTCTGTCCGGGGATGGAGGTCTCCACCGACCTGGGCCATATCATCGCCATCGGCCTGCCCGAGTATCTGCCCGGCATTCGCAGGGGCACGGAGCTGCGGAAGGCGCTCGACCAGGTCGGCGGCTTCATGATCGTGGCGCATCCCTTTCGTCACTGGTTCGATCCCGTGACCTTCCGCCGCAACGGCAAAGAGCCGCCGCTGATGACGCCGGAGAACATGGCGAAGCTGGAAGTCTTCCAGCTTGTGGACGGCATCGAAGTCTTGAACGGCGCCAACACGCCGCGCGAAAACCGCTTTGCGCTGGAGGTCGCCAACTATCTCGGCAAGCCGGGAACCGGCGGCAGCGATGCGCATTCGACCAGCGGTGTCGGCATCTACACCACGGTGTTCGAGAAGAAGCTCACCACCCTCGAGGAGATGCTGGAGGAGTTACACGCCCGTCGCTTCCATGCGGCGCTGGGGCTGCCGGAGGGCAACCTGCGCCGCTTCACCCTGGACGAATTCGTCACGCCGGAGAGCGTGCGCTAGGCAGTCACATTTTCAGCTCATTTCAGCCGCGCGGCTGCTAGAACGTTGGCATCGGTTGAACAGGTCCGCGGACTCCGGCGAGTGGTTCGTCTCGCTCGACCTGGAGATGACGGGCATCGACCCGGAACACGACGAGATCATCGAGATCGGCGCGATCCGCTTCACCGCGGGCGGGCGCAGCGAACGCTACCAGACGCTGGTCAACCCGGGCCGGCCGCTCCCCTACCGCATCCGAACGCTCACGGGCATATCCGACGAGGAGCTGCAGTCGGCGCCGCCCTTCGCGGTCGTGGCCGAGACGCTGCGCAGCTTTCTCGGCGCCGATCCGATCGTCGGGCAGCACGTCGGCTTTGACTTGATGTACCTGCAGCGCATGGGCCTGCGCCCGCCCGGCCCGGTGTGGAACACGGCGGAGCTGGCCGAGCTGCTGGCGCCGGGCCTGCCGGAGTACAGCCTGCGCGGCCTCACCCGACGCTTCGGCATCGACTTTCCCACCCAGCACCGCGCCCTGCCCGATGCTGAGGCGGCGATGCAGCTCTTCCTGCTGCTGCGCGAGCGGGCGCTGGCGCTGCCGCCGCTCGTGCTCGCGGAGATCGTGCAGCTCAGCGCCGGGACGAGCTGGCCGTTGCGCGCCTTCTTCGCCTCCGCCCTGCAGGCGCTCATGCCTAACCTCTTGCCCGGCGCCGCCTCGGAGATCGTGCTTGACGTAACCGCTGCCCCGCGTCCGCAGACGCAAGCGCTGCAGGCCCACGCGGAACGGGAGCCGCTGGCGACCGAGGAGATCCGCGCGGTGTTCGACTGCATCGCCACGCACCCGCAAGTCTTTGGCGGCTTCGAGCAGCGTCCGCAGCAGGTCGAGATGGCGGAGGCGGTGACGCAGGCGCTCTCACAGGACGAGCACCTGCTGGTGGAAGCGGGAACGGGCACGGGCAAATCGCTGGCGTACCTGCTGCCGGCGGCCTGCTTCGCCCTGCGCAACGGCGAGCGCGTCGTCGTCTCCACCAACACGATCAATTTGCAGGAACAGATCACGGGCAAGGATCTGCCGGCGCTGCGCGGCGTGCTCGCCGCCTGCGGGCCGGACGATGTGCAGGCGATGCTGCCGGAGTTCCGCGCCGTGCAGCTCAAGGGCCGAGGCAACTACCTTTGCCTGCAGCGCTTCGCCAACTTCCGCCGCCAGACCGGCCTCTCGAACGAGGAGGCGCGCTTCGCCGTACGGCTGCTGCTCTGGCTGCAGACGACCGAGACCGGCGACCGCGCCGAGCTCAACCTGCGGCCGGAGGAGGAGCCGATCTGGGCGCGCCTCTCGGCGGCGAACTCGGAGTGCTTCAACGGCCCGTCGTACTACGTCCGCAACGGCGCCTGCCAGCTGCTGCGTGCCCGCAAGCGTGCCGAGGCTGCGCATCTCGTCGTCGTCAACCACGCGCTGCTGCTCTCCGACATCTCCGCCGGCGGGCGCGTGCTGCCCCCATACGAGCGGCTGATCGTGGACGAGGCGCACAACCTGGAGGAAGAGGCCACCGATCAGTTCGGCTTCACCACCGGTCTGGGCGAGTGCCGCAACGCCCTGAATGCGATCGACGAACGCGGCGCCGAGCGCGAGAGCGGCCTGCTGGCCGACGTCGCCGTCGCGCTGCGCCTGCCGGGGCAGGACGCCGCGCAACGCGAGCACATCGACGGGTTGCTCACCTCAACGCGTGAGTTGACCGAGCGGGCGCGCGAGCGCGTGCCCGAGCTGTTCGGGCGCATCCAGGCGTTCGTGGCGGAGCACGCACAGACCGGCGGAGAGTACGACCACCGGCTGCTGCTCACCACCGGCAAGCGCTCGCAACCGGGCTGGCAGGAGGTCGAGCTGGCATGGGAGAACCTGCGCGTGGCGCTCGACGTGTTGCAGGAGGCGCTGGGGCGGCTCGGCGCCGCGCTGACCGATTCGGGCACAACCGCGGTGCTCGACGCGGAGGGACTCGGGGCCAGTGTGGCGGCGCGGGTACAGTCGCTGACGCGGCTTCGGCTCGGGCTGGACGAGATCATCGGCCGCCACGACGCGGAGCGCATCGCCTGGCTAACGGTGAACCGGCTGCACGGCGCCGTGACGCTGGCTTCGGCTCCGCTCAACGTGGGCGAGGTGCTGGAGAGCTACCTCTTCGGCCGCAAGTCGAGCGTGGTGCTCACCTCCGCCACGCTGAGCGCCGCGGGCAGCTTCCGCTACGTGCGCGAGCGCCTGGGATTGGAAGAGGCGGAGGAGCTGGCGCTCGGTTCGCCCTTCGACTACCGCAGCGCCGCGCTGGTGCTGACCGCGACCGACATGCCCGAGCCGAACCGCCTCGACTACCAGCCGGCCGTGGAGCGGGGCGTAATCGAGCTGACCCGCGCCAGCGAAGGCCGCGCGCTGGTGCTCTTCACCTCACACGGCGCTCTGCGGGCGACGTATCGCGCCGTGAGGCCGGCGCTGGAAGCGGACGGCATCCGCGTGCTGGCACAGGGCGTGGACGGCACGCCGCGTGACCTGCTCGACGCGCTGAAGGCGGACCACCGCACAGTCCTGCTCGGCACCGCCAGCTTTTGGGAGGGCGTGGATCTGGTCGGCGAGGCGCTCTCGCTGCTGATCATCGCCAAGCTGCCCTTCCCGGTGCCCACCGACCCCGTGTTCGCGGCGCGCAGCGAGCTGTTCGACGCGCCCTTCAAGGACTATGCGCTGCCACAGGCGGCACTGCGCTTCAAGCAGGGATTCGGCCGGCTGATTCGACAGAAGAGCGACCGCGGCGTGCTGGCCGTGCTGGACCGGCGCATACGCAGCAAGACGTACGGCAAGACGTTCCTCGCCTCGCTGCCCGACTGCACGCAGGCCGACGCCCCACTCGCCCAACTTCCCACGCACGTGCGCAAGTGGCTGCGGCAAGCGAACCGATGAGCCCTCCTGTCCGCGGCGGGCGAGCGCCAGCGCCGCGCATCACGCTGCGCGAGCCGGATCCGGGCGGCATGGCATCCTTGCGCCCCTGGTTCGCGGCCGGCTGGCTGGACGTGCGCGGCCTCGGCGCTCAGTCGGCTCACGAAGCGCCGACCCCGGAAGATTGGCTCGCGGCGGCGGCTGTGGGCGAGACGTCGCTCCTGATCACGCTCGATGCCGCGGTCGTAGGCTACCTGCGCTGCCGGCTCTCGGACCCCGACTGCGGGATCACGGAACTGGCGGTGCGCCCGGACGTACGCAACCTCGGCTACGGCTCGGAAGCCGTGTTCGCGCTGGAGGCGCTGGCAGCCACCGCCGGCGGCCGCCAGGGTGTCGCGCTCGTGCCGCGGGCAAACGGGCTGGCGATCTACTTCTGGCTGCGCATCGGCTACCGCCCGGCCTATCCACGACCGGCGCCCCTTCCGGGCTTCACTGCGATGGTCCGCGACCTGGCGAACGAGGCTCATCGCGGCGCGCGGGGAAGCGGCTCTCGAATAGGCGGACGGAGATCAGGTGGGAGAGCCCGATCGCCAGCGCCAGCGCCCCGGCGATCTCGATGATGTTCAGACCCGGCTGACGCAGCAGCAGCGCCGACAGGATCGAGCTGACGAACAGCGTCACGGCGAAGGTGAAGAACACGGGGAAAGTGCGCCAGCGCCACTCGCGCTGACGCGCCACCGTCCGGCCCGCGAGCGTCGGCCCGCGCGCCGCCGTGGCAGGCGGCGGCGCTGGCAGCTCGGCGCGGCGATCGCGGCGGTCGCGCCGGCGTCGATCACGAGGCATCGTCGCCCCTCGCCTCTCTTGCCCTGCGGCCGCGGCGGGCGCGGGCGACCGCGCGGGCGCCCGTCTGCTCGCGGCGCGCATAGCGTCTTCGCTCGCCGGCCGGCTCCATTCTGCCCAGGCAGCGGTTGCAGCCGAAGACCAGCGCCTGCACCTCGTCGTCGATCCAGGCGTCGCCGCAGTCCTTGGCGGGCACGTCGATGCGCAGGGCGAAGTGAAAGTCGGCGCCGCACTGATTGCACGTGGCGCGGTTCTCGGTCAACGGTTCGGCGCAAACTATGCAGACGTCGTCCGGCATCATTCTCCCGTCACTCGAACGTCTGGCCGGTTCTTGCTGCTTCGAGCCAGCGCCCAACGAAGGCTTGCTCGGCCGACCTGTCCGGCAATCGACCGCGCAGCCGCGCCGCGGTCAGCGCTCGCAAGACCGCGCCCACCGCCGGTCCCGCGGGCACGCCCAGCGCCAGCAGGTCGTCGCCGCGTAACCGCGGCCGCAAGTCGCGCCACTGGCCTATGTATCGTCGCACCAGCTTTGCCTTGGCGCCACCGGCCCGTGCGCCCGCACCGCGGATCGCCGGCAGCTCGATCCGGGCAAGCGCTTCGACCACGTCGGCCGCGTCCGCGCCCGCATGCACCAGTTCGCGCAGAGTGCGTGTTGCCCCAGGCAGGTCGTGAAGCGCCGCAAGCACGTCCTGGCGCAGCTCAAGCCGCCGCACGAGCCACTGCAAGTCCGTACGCGACCAGTCCGCACCCAGGGTGCAGAGGTAATCGGCGAACGCCGGCGCAGCGCCACCGTCGGCTCGCAGGCCGCTGAACCATTCACTCACCGCTTCGGTTTGGCTAAGCGCGGGAAGGACGCGCCTGAGCGCCCGCAACTCGCCCAGCACGCTGAGCATGGTCTCCGGCAGGGGCTCGGCAAAGCCGCGCACCAACTCGTGGGTGATCCTCGCCGGTGTGAGGCTGTCGAGGAAGACCGCATCGCGCCGCGCCAGGCGCAGCGTTTCCGGCTCGACCGCAAAGCCGAGCCGCGCCGCGTAACGCGCCAGGCGCAGCAGGCGGGTGGGGTCGTCGCGAAAGCTCTCGCCGTGGAGCACGCGAAAGAGACGCCGCTGCAGATCTGCTTCACCGGCGAACGGATCGAGCAGCATCCCGGCTGACTCGCCGTCAAGGCGCAGTGCCATGGCATGGGCGGTGAAGTCGCGGCGCGCCAGATCCTCCGCGATGCCGGCCGGCTCGACCAGTGGCAGATCGGCCGGGGCGCCGTACCGTTCTGACCGCGTGCGCACGAGATCGAGCGCCCAGCCGATGCCCTCGAGGCTGGCGGTGCCGAACTGCTCGTGGAACGTCACCTCCGACCGGAACCTGGGTGACAGCTCGCGTGTCAGGGCGGCCAGGTCGCCTTCAAGCGCCAGATCGAGGTCGAGGTGCCCGCGCCCCAGCAGCAAATCGCGTACGCTGCCGCCCACGAGGTACAGCGGCGCAGCCTGCTCGGCGGCCCAGGCGCGGGCAGCCGCGATCACGGCGCGCTCGCCTTCTCTCAGCTCACGCGTGAAGCGAGCGAACAGATCCTGGCGCTGGACTGGCTCCATCCGGGGATCGTAGCATGGCGACCGCCGGCTGGCGGGCGCTGCCGCTTGGTTGACGCGGCTGCGCCAAGCTTCTACGTTCGGTACGTCCGGTACATTTGGATTGAAGGAATGGCGAGTGATTTGGGCAGTTCGCCCGCGCAGACCGCAGCGGCGAACGGCGGTCCCCGCGCTTTCGGCGAAGGAGATGCCAAATGCCACTCGATCCGCAGGCCCGCGCTGTTCTTGATCAGATGGCCGCGCTCGGCGATCCACCGCTCGGTACGGCGACGGTGGAGGAGACGCGCCGCAACATGGCCGCGCGCCGTGCGGGGATGCCGCCGGGAGAACCGGTAGCGAAGACGGAGGATCGCAGCGTTCCCGGCCCGGCGGGTTCGGTCCCGGTGCGCATCTACACGCCGGAAGGCCGCGCACCGTTCCCCGTGCTGGTCTACTTCCACGGCGGCGGCTGGGTAATCGGCGACATTGAAAGCCACGACGCCTCGGTCCGCGCCCTTACCAACCGCAGCGGCTGTGTGATCGTCTCCGTCGACTACCGGCTCGCGCCCGAGCACAAGTTCCCGGCGGCAGCGGATGACTGCTTCGCCGCGACACAGTGGGCGGCGGCGCACGCGGCGGAGTTCGGCGGTGATGCCTCGCGGCTGGCCGTCGGCGGCGACTCGGCGGGCGGGAACCTGGCGGCGGTGGTGGCGCTGATGGCAAAGGAGAGAGGCGGACCGCGTATCGCCTTCCAGTTGCTGATCTACCCCGTGACCGACCACAACTACGAGACCGCGTCGTACAGCGAAAACGCCGAGGGCTATCTGCTCAGTCGCGACTCGATGGTCTGGTTCTGGAACCACTACCTGAACACCCCCGCCGAGGGCAAGAACCCGATCGCCTCGCCGCTTCAAGCGGCCGACCTCGCGGGGCTGCCGCCGGCGCTGGTGATCACCGCCGAGTTCGACCCGCTGCGCGATGAGGGCGAAGCGTACGCGAAGCGGCTGAAGGCGGCCGGCGTGCGCGTAACGGCCACCCGCTATGACGGCATGATCCACGGCTTCTTCGGCATGTTCTTGCAGATCGACAAGGCAAAGCTGGCGTTGGACGAGGCCGCGGCGGCGTTGTGCGCGGCGCTCTCGGCCGCGCCGGCGACGGCTCGCGTGTAAGCCTTGCCCGCGTTGACGGGTCTCTGCCCGCGGCCTATGGTGGCCGTGCGCCGCGCCGGGTTTTCAGCGGCGCGGCCCATCCGCGGCGGGAGCGACGAAATGGACGTCTCAGCCGAGAAGCTGCGCGCGATGTACGAGCGCATGGTCACCATCCGGCAATTCGAGGAGGAGGGCGGCCGGCTCTCGCAGGCCGGCCGCATCCCCGGCGCCTTGCACCTCTACGTGGGCGAGGAGGCCGTCGCCGTCGGCGTCTGCGCCAATCTGCACGACGACGACTACATCACCAGCACCCATCGCGGCCACGGCCATCTCGTGGCCAAAGGCGGGGACCTGGGCCGCATGTACGCCGAGCTGTTCGGCCGTGTCGACGGCTACTGCCACGGCAAGGGCGGCTCGATGCACATCGCCGACCTCGACCTCGGCATGCTGGGCGCCAACGGCATCGTCGGCGGCGGCCCGCCGATCGCCGTCGGCGCCGCCTTCACCGCCAGGGCCCGCGGGCGTGGCCAGGTCGCCGTCTGCTTCTTCGGCGACGGGGCCAGCAACGAAGGCACCCTGCACGAAGCGGCGAACATGGCCGCGCTCTACCGCCTGCCGGTGATCTTCTGCTGCGAGAACAACCTCTACGGCGAGTACACGCCGCAGGCCCGCCACCAGACGGTTGTAGACGTGGCGGACCGCGCCTCGGCCTACAACATGCCCGGCGTAGTGGTGGACGGGATGGACGTGATGGCGGTCTACGAGGCGGCGTTCGAGGCGATCGAGCGGGCGCGGCGAGGCGAGGGACCCACCCTGCTCGAATGCAAGACCTACCGCTACTACGACCACGTCGGCGTCAACGCCACGGCGACCTACCGCACCGACGAGGAGGTCGCTCGCTGGAAGGCGCGCGACGCGATCCAGAGCTTCCGCGAGCGCCTGCTGCACCAGGGCGTGCTCAGCGAGGCCGACGACCAGCAGATCCAGGCGCGGGTGCGTGAGCGCATCGCCGACGCGCTGCGCTTCGCCGAGGCGAGCCCGCTACCCACGGCAGACCATCTGCTCGAAGACGTGTACACGTAACCGCTTCCCATCGCGAAGCGACAAATCGAAAGGCACCTGCGGGCGAGCGAGGAGGTGTCCCGTGCGCGAAATCTACTACCGCCAGGCGATCAACGAGGCGCTGACGCAGGAGATGGAGCGCGACCCCGACATCTTCCTTGCGGGCGAAGACGTGGCCGAGCACCAGGGCGCCTTCGGCACCAGCCAGGGGCTGCTGGCGCGCTTCGGCGAGGAGCGCGTCATCGACACGCCGATCTCCGAGTCGGCGATCATCGGTCTTGCCGTGGGCGCGGCGGCGACGGGCATGCGCCCGATCGTCGAGATCATGTTCATGGACTTCATGGGCGTCTGCATGGACCAGATTCTCAACCAGCTCGCGAAGATGAAGTACATGTTCGGCGGCAAGGCGCGGCTGCCGGTGGTCGTGCGCGCCTCCTGCGGCGCCGGTATGCGCCTGGCCGCGCAGCACTCGCAGAGCCTGGAGGCGATGCTCTGCCACATCCCCGGCCTCAAAGTCGTGATGCCCTCGACGCCGAACGACGCCAAGGGGCTGCTCATCGCCTCGATCCGCGACGACAACCCGGTCTTCTTCCTCGAACACAAGGGGCTCTACCGGATCAAGGGTCCCTGCCCCGAGGAGGCGTTCACCGTGCCGCTAGGCTCGGCCGAGGTGAAGCGGCCGGGTAAGGATCTCACGATCGTCGCGACTTCGCGCATGGTGCATGAGGCGCTTGCCGCCGCTGAGAAACTCAGTGAGCGAGGGGTCGATGCCGAGGTGATCGATCCGCGCACGGTGCAGCCGCTGGATACCGAGACGATCGTCGCTTCGGTGCGGAAGACGCATCGCGTCGTGATCTGTCACGAGGCGGTGCGCTTCGCCGGCATCGGCGCCGAGATCGCCGCGCAGATCGCGGAGGAGGCGTTCGACTACCTCGACGCGCCGATCCTGCGAGTTGCCGCGCCCTTCACGCCTGTGCCGTTCAGCCCCTCACTGGAAGATGCCTGGCTGCCTGGCTCGGAGAAGATCGTCGATGCCGCGGAGCGGCTGCTGCCGGCTCGCGTCTAGCCCTCGCCTGGTCGCCGGCCATCGCCGGCGCCGTTGAACCACGCGCCGAAGGACACCGCCGTTGGCCGCTCGCCCGGAGTCCGTGGGCATCATCGCCAATCCGGCCTCCGGCAAGGACATCCGCCGGCTGGTGGGTCACGCCTCGGTCATCGACAACAACGAGAAGGTGCAGATCGTCCGCCGTGTGCTGCTCGCGCTGGACGCGGCCGGCGTGCGGCGCGTGATCGCCATGCCGGACTACTTCGGTATCGTGCGGCGCGCCGTCGAAACGCTGCGGCTGCGGCTGCAGCTGGAATACGCCCGCATCGAGCTCAGCGGCCGGGAGGAGGATACGACGCGGGCTGCGGGGGAACTTGCGGATGCAGGCGTAGCGACGCTGATCACGCTTGGCGGCGACGGCACGAACCGCGCGGCCGCGCTCGGCACCTGCGACGTGCCCCTGATCCCGATCTCCACGGGCACGAACAACGTATTTCCCGCGCAGATCGAAGGCAGCAGCGCCGGTCTCGCCGCTGCGGCGCTGGCGCTCGGCCTCGTTCGCGCCGGCGAGGCGGCGACCCGGGCGAAGTGTCTGCGCCTGCACCTGCCGGCTGGCTGCTGCTCGCTCGCCCTGATCGATGTGGCCGTGCTCGAACCGGGTTGGATCGGCGCTCGCGCCGTGTATGATCCGTCGCGGCTGCGCCGGGTGCTGCTGACGCGGGCGTCGGCCGTCGCCGTGGGCCTGGCCGGCTTGGGCGGACTGCTGCAGGAGGTGGGGGCCGAGGACGAGCATGGGCTCGACCTGCAACTGAGGGCCGACTCCGGCTGTGGCGAGTCGGTGAACGCGCCGCTTGCGCCGGGCCTCTTCTTGCCGCTCAGCGTGTCCCGGCGGCGGCCGCTCGTGCTCGGAGAGGTGGCGCAGATCGAGGGGCCATGCCTGCTCGCGCTCGATGGCGAACGCGCGATCGAGATCGACGCGGCCGCCGCCGCGAGCGTGGTGCTGCGACGCGACGGACCGCCGGTAGTGAACGTGGAACGGTGTCTCTCGCTGGCAGCGCGCCGCGGCCTGCTTCGCCTCTGACCCCGGTGGACGCCGGGCACCGATGGGGGCCGACAAGGAGACGCGATGGCGACGGAAGTGCTGATGCCGAAACTGGGCATGACCATGGTCGAGGGCACGCTGGCAGCCTGGTTGCAGCCCGACGGCGCGCCCGTTGCGCCCGGCGTCCCGATCTTTCGTATGACCACCGAGAAGATCGACTACGAAGTTGAAGCAGAGGCGGAGGGTGTGCTGCGCCACGCCGCCGCGGAAGAAGCGGTGATCGAAGCCGGTGGCCTGGTCGGCTACATTCTCGCAACGGGCGAAGCGCCGCCGGCGGGGCTCGGCGCCGGCCCCGCGCCTGCGGGCGTCGTCACAACCGCAACGCCCGCTGCCCGGGCGAACGGCAGCGCGGCGCCCGCGACAGCACCAGACAGCTTTGTGGTCGCCACGCCAGCGGCGCGCCGGCTCGCCCGCGAGCTCGGCGTTGATCTGGCCGCGGTGCACGGATCGGGTCCAGGCGGCCGCGTCAGCGAAGCCGATGTGACGGCGGCGCATCAATCAGCCGCGGCCGTCGCGGCAGACACCGGCGAGGTTGCCGCCGGGGTCAAGGCCTCGCCGCTCGCGCGCCGGATCGCCGAGCAACACGGTATCGACCTGCGCACGCTGCACGGCAGCGGGCCGGGCGGCCGCATCGTGCAGGAGGACGTGGAGGGCGCGATCGCGGCCGCGGCCGGAGGCGCCGCCGCGCCGGTGGCGAGCGTGCCATACCGCGGGCTGCGCAAGACGATCGGCGAGCGCATGCACGCCAGCCTGCAGCAGATGGCCCAGCTCACGCTGACGGCCGAAGCGGACGTCACGGATCTGCTCAAGCTGCGCGGCCAGCTCGTCGAGGAGTGGGAGCGAGACGGCGTGCGCGTCGGCTTCACGGATCTGGCGATCAAGGCGGCGGCGAGGGCGCTGCGCGAACATCCTCGCGTCAACGCGTCGCTGGAAGGCGATCAGATCGTGCTGCACGCCGAGGTCAACGTCGGCATGGCCGTGGCCCTGGCGGAAGGGTTGATCGTGCCGGTGCTGCACCGGGCCGACGTCACCCCGCTCAAGCAGCTCGCCGAGCGCGCCGCGGCGCTGGCGGAGCGCGCCCGCGCCGGCAAGCTTGGCTTCGACGACGTATCGGGCGGCACCTTCTCGGTCACGTCGCTGGGCATGTATGGCGTGGACGGCTTCACGCCGATTGTCAACCCGCCGCAGGCCGCGATCCTCGGCGTCGGCCGCATCCGCGACGCGCTGGCGCTGGAGGGCAGTGAAGTGCGGCGCCGCTCGGTGATGACGCTCAGCTTGACGATCGACCACCGCGTGCTGGACGGCGCTCCTGCCGCCGAGTTCCTCGCGCGCATTCGCCACCTGCTGGAGCGTCCTTACCTGCTGCTCGCCGAATGAGCGGCGCCGATCCGAGCCGCTGGCAGGGAGCGTTGAGCGGTGAGTGAGCTATTCGATCTGGTGGCGATCGGCGGCGGTCCGGCGGGCTACACGGCGGCGCTGCGCGTGGCGGAGCTCGGCGGCCGCGCCGCGATCGTCGAGGAGCAGGCGGCCGGCGGAAACTGCGTCCAGCACAACTGCATCCCGACGATGATCTTGCTGGATACGCTTGAAGGCGCGGAGCGGGCGCAGAGCCTCGGCGGCGTTCTCTCCATACACGACGGACCGCCGGCCTTCAACCGCGCCGTGGCGCGCAAGCAGCAGCTCGTGCAGGCGATGACCAACGGCATCCGTGTGCAACTACGACAGCAGAAGGTCGAGTTCTACGACGGCCGCGCTCGCATCGAGCGGCCCGGCCGTGTGGCCGCCGCGCTCAGCGACGGCTCACCGCTCGCGCTCGACTGCCGGACCATCCTGGTGGCCACCGGTGCGCGGCCCGACCTGCCGGCGGTGCCGGGCCTCGACGCGAACGCGATCCTCACCGCCGACACCGCGCTGCGCCTGACCGTCGTTCCCGAATCGCTGCTGATCCTGGGCGGCGCGCCGAACCCCGCCTTCGTGCTGGAGTTCGCCCGCCTCTTCGCCGGCTTCGGTTCGCGCGTTACGCTGATCGAAGAGGGCGATTCGATCCTGCCGGGTGAGGAGCCGCTGTTCGCCGCGGCGCTGGGAGAGACGCTGCGAGCAAGCGGGGTTGAGGTCATGACAGACGCCCGCCTGGCCGGCGTGGTGAGTAACGAGGCCGGCTGCGTCGCCCGCGTAGTGGCTGCCGGCGGCGAACGGCAGCTCGTGGTGGCCGCGATCTGTGCGCCGGACCGCCGCCGGCCGTACTGGGCGGACGTGGGACTGGAGGCGCTGCGACCAGAACAGGCGAACGGCGCCCTGCGCGTCGACGAGCACGGCGAGACGAGCGCTCGCGGCATCTTCGCGGCGGGAGATGTGACGGGAGGCGCAATGACCTCGCAGGCGGCGGCGACGGCCGGCCGCGGCGTGAGCGAACACGTCATGGGCCGCAAGTCGCGGCGCGATGACCGCTTTTCGCCTCGTGCGATCTTCACCGACCCGGAGTTCGCCGCGGTGGGAGTCACCGAAGCGGCTGCGAAGGCCACGGGCCGAGCGGTGCGCTGCGGCACGGCCAACCTGCTCGCCAACGCGCGCTCGCTGACTATGGGCGGGCGCGAGGGCGTCGTGAAGGTCGTTGCGGATGCCGAGAGCGGCCAAATCCTTGGCGTGCACGTGATCGGCCCGGGCGCGGGCGAGTTGATCGGGCAGGCCGTGCTGGCGATGCGGCTCGAAGCCACGGTTGAAGACCTGGCCGCCGCGACGCACTGGCACCCAACACTGTCGGAGAGCCTGACCGAAGCCGCGAGAAGGGCCGCCGGCGATGCCTGAACTGCGGCTCATCGACCTTGGCCGCAGCCGCTATGAGGAGATCCTGCTGATCCAACGGAAGCTGTTGGGGCAGCGCAAGGCGGGCGCCATCCCCGACACCCTGCTGCTGACGGAGCACGAGCCGGTGATCACCACCGGCCAGAACGCGGACTTCCGCCATCTGCTGGTCGCGGAGCGGCATCTGGAACTCGTCGGCGTGCCGCTGCTGCACTGCGAGCGCGGCGGCGATATCACCTATCACGGCCCGGGCCAGCTCGTCGCCTACCCGATTCTTGACCTCAGAGGCTACGGGCGCGACGTGCATCAATACGTGCGCCGGCTTGAACAGACCGCAATCGAGCTGTGCGCTTCCTACGGTGTGACCGCTGAACGACGCGGCGGCGCGCCCGGTGTGTACGCCGTCGCTGGCAAGATCGCCTCAGTCGGCGTCTTCATCAGTCGCTGGGTTACCATGCACGGCATCGCCATCAATCTCGCTCCCGACCCTGTGCACCTCGCCTGGCTCCGGCCATGCGGCCTCCCGGACACGCCGTTCACCTCGATCCGCGCCCTGCGCGGCGATGCCCCGGCTTACACCGAAGCCGCCAGCCGCTACGCGACAATCTTTGCGGAGGTGTTTGGCTGCCGCCTACGGGCGAGCGCCGCGTTCGCAGCCCCGGTCGATTGAGCGGCCCCGCTTCGGGCCTCAGCGCTTGGCCCAGAGCTTGCGGCGAAGCAGGCAATGGGCACAGAACGACGCGGGGCGCGAGAAGCGGGCGTGGCCCTCGCGCACGGTTTCGGTGCGGTTGGAAAGGTGGTCCTCGCAAAAGAGCGCGAGGCACTTGGAACACTGCCCCCAGCGCTCGGCGCTGCAGCCTTCGATGCCGCACAAGCCAAACTGGTTGCGCTGCAGGGCGCGCTCGCGGAAGCGGAGATGCGTCTCCACGTCGGCGTGCTTGTGCTGACAGATCTCGCGGGCGCAGATCGCTTCACGGGCCGGGAGCAGATTGCCGTGCACGCTGCAGAAGGCGCGGCTGCAGTACTGGCACGAGCCTACCGTGGGTTCGTGGCAGCGGGAGAAGAGACCGCCGAGCCGGCATCGCTCCGTCATACGCGTTGCCCGAATCTTAGGCTTCCGACGCGCGGACGGCGACCCTCTGCCGGCGCCTCAGGCGGCGAATCGCGACTGGGCCAGGCGTCGACGGCGCAAAGTCAGCTCGACCGCGCCTGGACGATCAGGCTCTCCCAGGCGTGGAGGCCAAGCGCGCGGTCCCGCGTCAGGCCGGGAGACTCGGTAACGCTCACGACGGCCTCGCCCCGACCGAGGGAAACCGTCACTGCATCGGCGAGCGGCGGCGCCGGGCGCGTGGCCAGTGTCATCTCTACGGTGAAGCCGTGTTCTTCGAGCACCCGGCACCAGGCAACCGCGGAGCGGCTGTGGCCCTGCCGCAGCACTCCCGGCGCCGCGGCATCCGCCGCAAGCAGCACCCCCCCGGGCTGCAGGACACGCTGCGCTTCGTCCAGCACGGGCCGCAGGGCGGGCCAGTCGCGAAACTCGCCGCAGACCAGCAGCCCCGCAAGCGACCCCGGGCGGATCGGCAGACGGTCGGGTGCGCCGCGGATCCAGGGCAGCGGCAGCGTGGGCGAACGGGCAGAGAGCCCGGGCGCGATGAAGCCATCAAACGTGTCGAATGCGGTCTGAAGCGTTGCCAGTCCGCCGGCGTCCAGCGCCAGCGCCAGCAGGCGCCGATTCGAAACGCCCAGGTCCAGCAGGCAGTCGTGCAGATCCGCCAGGAAAGCGGACCCGCGCGCCAGGCCGGGCGCCGTTCGTCGAGCGTGCACCCGGGCCATCAGCGGCGCTGCGACTGGCAGTCGACCAGCTCGGCCAGGCACACCTGCTGACCGTAGCGAGGAGAGGCTGCCTGGAAAACAGATCGGGGGCTACAGGCGCAGCTTGCCGTGCGAGGGCTGGCGGCGGCGTTGGCGCGGGCTCGAGCCGTCCTCCTCATCGAGGAGATCGATGGCGGGGGAGGAAACCATTTCATGCACGAACCCGCAGGAGATACAGGTCGCATACGACCCATACCAATCGCGCTCGACGATCATCGCGCCCCGGCAGCGCGCGCACAGTCTCGGTGGAAACGACTGCATCGACGGTCCCTCCTCGGCACTTAAAGACACCAGACTTCGGTTCTGCACCGCGATGGGCCTTTCGTTTGCCGCCGAGGTTAGTTGACGGGTTCGGGCTGAAAGGCAGGCCCTACTCGCGCTGGCGAGATTCACCCCGGAATGCAGGTCCCCCGGTCCGCTGGCGGCGGATTTGGCAGCGAGTGCGTCAGCCGGATCGGGATGGCGGGTGCCCCGACCAAACTTTGTGACTCCGCGCACAGGTTACAGGCGCATAACAACCCTGTCAAGCTGTGACTGTGAAAAAATGAACGCAGTCGCCTGGCGCCCGCTTTTGGCCGCATGCGATGTCCGCGCCGCTGCATGGCGGTGCTGGACGCCGCGCCCCGCGCGTGGTCAACTCGGAGGCGCAGAGCTGCGAGATCCGGCGGCTGCGCACCGGCGAATCCGCGCGGCTTCCATCCGCAAACTTGTGTCATATTTGTGTCAAGGAGGCGCGCTGTGCCGGACGACCGTGCCGCCCGCCGCGCACTGCTGATCGTCTACACCGGTCGCGGCAAGGGCAAAACCACGGCGGCGCTCGGCCTGCTGCTGCGCGCCGCCGGCCGCGGCTGGAAGGTCACAATGCTGCAGTTCATCAAGGCCGAGACCAGCAACTACGGCGAGCACCGCGCCGCGCGCCGGCTGGGCTTCGAGCTCGTGTCGCTGGGCGCCGGCTTCACCTGGCTCTCGGAGAACCTGGAGCACGACCGCGCCCTCGCCGAGCAGTGTTGGGCGGCCTGCAAAGAGCGGCTGCTCTCTGGCGATTATGACATGGTCGCCCTGGATGAGTTCACCTATCCGCTGAAGTTCGGCTGGCTCGACCTGGACGAGGTGCTGACGACGCTCGCCGCACGGCCCGCGCACGTGCACGTGGTGGTCACCGGTCGTGATGCGCCGGAGCGGCTTGTGGCCGCGGCCGACCTCGTCACGGAGATGACCGAGATCAAGCATCCATACAAGCAAGGCGTCAAGGCACAGCCCGGCATCGAGTTCTAGCCGCCGCCCGCGCCGCCGTAAGAGGGGAGGAGCTGCCGTGACCGAGGATGGCCTGCACCGCGTCGTCGATCGGATCCAGCCGCTGGACGCGACGGCGATGGCCGCCGCCCGTGCACGCCAGGACCGATTGACCAAGCCGCCGGGCGCGCTGGGCCGGCTGGAAGAGCTGTCGATCTGGCTCGCCGGCGTACGTGCTTCGCCGCTGCCGGCGGTGCACGAGAAGGTCATCGTCACTGCGGCGGCCGACCACGGCGTCGCCCGCCGCGGTGTCAGCGCCTATCCGCCCGAAGTGACCGGCCAGATGGTGCTGAACTTTCTTGCGGGGGGCGCGGCGGTCAACGTGCTGGCGAGGCTGGCCGGGGCGCGGGTCCTGGTCGTGGACGCGGGTGTTTTCGCCCAGCCGTCGGACGACCCGCGGCTGATCGTGCGGGCGCCGCAGCGCGGCACGGCCGACATTAGTGTCGGTCCGGCCATGCCGCGCGAGGTGGCCATCGCCACATTGCTGCATGGAGCCGAGCTGGCGCGCGAGCAGGCTGAGGGCGGCACGGACGTGATCGGCATTGGCGACATGGGCATCGGCAACACCACGCCCTCCGCCGCGATCACGGCCGTCTTCACTGGCCTGCCGCCGGCAACGGTCACTGGTCGCGGCACCGGCATCGACGACGTGGTCCTTGCGGCCAAGATCCGTCGCATCGAGCAGGCGATCGCCGTCAACATGCCCGATCCCACCGATGGCATCGACGTGCTCGCAAAGGTCGGTGGGCTGGAGATCGGCCTGCTTGCCGGTGTCTGCCTCGGCGCCGCCGCCGCGCGCCGGCCGGTGATGGTGGACGGCTTCATCGCCACGGCCGCGGCCTTGATCGCGGTGGCGATCGCACCGGAGGCGGGGGCATATCTCGCCGCGGCGCATCGCTCCGCGGAGCCGGGCCACGACGCGGCGCTGGCGCACCTCGGCCTGCGCCCGCTGCTCGACCTGCAGATGCGCCTGGGTGAGGGCACCGGCGCGGCGCTGGGCATCGGCCTGCTTGAGGCCGCCGCACGCGTGCTCAGCGAAATGGCGACGTTCGAAGAGGCTGGCGTAGCCGATTCCGACAGCGCGGCCGCCGTCGAGGGTTAGCTGATGGCCGACGCGGCGGTCGCGGGAGACTCTTCGCATGAGGCGCGGCGCGGCGGCATCGCGTCACCGCTGCTGGCGCTCGAGTTCCTCACGGTGCTGCACCTGCGCCGCCCACCGCTCGTCGATGCCCCGACGCTCGCGGCGGCGCAGGCGTGGTTTCCCCTCGTCGGCGCGGGCATCGGCGGCGTGCTTGCGCTCCTCGACCGGTTGCTTGCGGGCCGGCTGCCGGCTGCGCCCGAAGCCGTGCTGCTGCTGATTCTCTGGGAGGGGCTGACCGGGCTGCTGCACCTCGACGGCCTGGCCGACTGCGCCGACGGCTTGCTGGGCTTGCACGCCAGCGAGCGACGCCTGGAGATCATGCGCGACAGCCGTGTGGGCTCGTTCGGGGTGGCGGCAATCGCGTTGTACCTCCTGTTCGTCTTCGCGGCGCTCGGCTCGCTGCACGGCGCGGCGCGCGGAGCAACGCTCGTCGCCGCGCCGGCGCTCGGCCGTGGCGCAATGGTCGCGCTCGCGGCGGCGCTGCCGTATGTGCGTGCTGACGGGCTTGGCCTCGGCTTCCATCGCGCCGCGCGCGGCTGGCCCGGCGTCGTCGCGCTGATCTTGGCCGTGGGCATCGCCCTGCTTTGCGGCGGATGGGGCGGGCTGGTGCTGCTGGGCGCCGCGCTTGTCGGGGCGGCGGCGGTCGGCAGTATCGCCTGGCGTCGCCTCGGAGGCCTCACCGGCGATGTCTTCGGCGCGGCGTGCGAGCTGGCCCAGGCCGCGGTGCTGATCGCCGCGCTGGCGATGCAGGGCACAGGCTGGGTCCGTCCGTGGCTGTAGTGGACTCGCGCAAGCGCGGACTGGAGGCGGCCGCGGCGATCGGCGTGGCGCTGGCGCTTGATGCGGTACTGGGCGAGCCGCCCGCGGCGCTGCATCCGGTCGTCTGGCTGGGAAAACTGGCGGATGCGGCCGAACGAGGCGCGCCGCGTCGGCCGGCCGCGCAGCTTGCATACGGGTTCGGTATGGCGCTGGCGCTTTCGGCACTGGCCGCTGCCGCGGGAATCGCGACGCAGCGCGGGACAGCACGCCTGCGCCCGGAGACGCGGGTGCTGGTAGTCGGCGCCGCACTCATGCCGGCCTTCGCCCTACGCGGTCTCCTCCGCGCCGGCAGCGCGGTCGAGGGTGCATTGCGGCAGGGCGACCTGGCCTTGGCCCGCGCCGAGCTGCGCTCGCTGGTCAGCCGGGACACCGCGAAGCTCGACGAAGGGCTGATCGCGTCCGCTGCGATCGAATCGCTGGCCGAAAATCTTACCGACAGCGTGGCGGCGCCGCTCGCCGCCTTCGCGCTGTGCGGCCTGCCAGGCGCCTACGCCTACCGCACGATCAACACGCTTGATAGCATGTTCGGGTATCGCGGGCGCTACGAGTGGCTCGGCAAGGCGGCCGCCCGCCTGGACGATGCCGTGAATCTCCTTCCCGCCCGCGTGAGCGCGCTACTGATCTGCGCGGTGGCGCCGTTAGCCGGCGGTTCGCCAGCGGGCGCATTCGAGGCGGTGCGGCGCGACCGGAGCGGCACCGCCAGCCCCAACGCCGGCTGGACGATGGCCGCGTTGGCCGGCGCGCTCGGCGTGCGCCTGGAGAAAGCGGGGCACTACGTGTTGAACGCCGCGGCGCCCACGCCGCGAACGGGCGACATCGCGCGCGCCCGACGGTTGACCGGCTTAGCCGCCGCGGGCGCGGCCCTCAGCTGCGCCGGACTGGCGGCGGCTGTCGCCCGGCTGCGGCGATGACAAACGTGCAGGCGCACGGTGGCCTGCGCCCGGCTGAGCTGGCGGCGCTCGGCGTGGCCGGCGCTGAAATTATCGATTTCAGCGTCAATGTCAGCCCGATCGGCCCGCCGGCCGGCGTGCGCGACGCGATCGAAGCCGTCGACCTCGCGGCCTACCCGGATCCCGACTGCACGTCGCTGGTCGCGGACCTCGCCGCCCGGCTGGATGTCCCGGCCGACCGCGTTCTCGTCGGCAACGGATCGACCGAGCTCATCCAACTGCTAGCGCGTGTCTTCGTGCATCGCGGGCAGCGACCCGTGGCGCTGGCGCCGACCTTCGGCGAGTACGCGGTCGCCACGGAGCTGGCCGGGGGATCGCTCTATCCCTGGCAGGCCTCGGCCCTGCGCGGCTTCCGCTGGAACCTGAAGAACAAGCCGGACGTGTTGCGCCGCGTCAGCCCGCCGCTGGTGTTCGTCTGCAATCCCAACAATCCCACCGGCGTCTATCTCGGCAAAGACGAAGTACGCACGCTGGCCGCGGCGCTCACCGGCGGGCCGCTGCTGCTGGACGAAGCCTACGTCGGCTTCCTGGACGAGCCGTGGAACGCCCTCGACCTGGTCGAAAGCGGCCGAGTGATCGTGCTGCGCTCGCTGACCAAGGACTACGGCCTGGCGGGACTGCGGCTCGGCTACCTGGTGGCGCATCCCGACGTGATCGGCGCCGTGCGCCGCCTGCAGCCGGCGTGGAGCGTGAACGCGCCCGCGCAGGCGGCCGGACGCGCGGCGCTGGCCGACGACGCCTATCTGCCGCGCATGCGCGCCGCCGTGCGCGAAGGCAAAGAGGTGCTTACCACCGGCCTCGACGAACTGGGGCTGGCTTTGCACGCGGGCGCCGCCAACTTCGTGCTGGTTCAGGTCGGCGATGCCACAAAGCTGCGCCTGGCGTTGCTGCGGCGCGGCTTTGCCGTACGCGACTGCACCTCCTTCGGCCTGCCCGAATACATCCGTATCGGCGTACGCGGCACGCAGGATTGCCGTAAGCTGCTGGCCGCGCTGCCGCGGGCACTCGCCGAACTGCACGAACCGACCGGCGGGCGCCTGGCCGTGGATAGCTTGACATAAGGGAGCACGAGTGTGGCAACCCGGCTGCTGCTGACCCGGCACGGCGAAACCGTCGCCAACGCCGCGCGCCGCTTCTCCGGCCGCAGCGACGTGGCGCTCACGGCGCTGGGCCGGCGTCAGGCGAAGGCGCTCGGCCGGCGCCTGCGCGGGTTTGAGATCGACGCGGCCTACGCCAGCCCGCTGCTGCGGGCGCGGCAGACGGCGGAGATTGCGTTGGCGGGGCGAGGCATCGCGGTCACACCCGACGAGGGACTGCGCGAAATCTCCTTCGGCGAGTGGGAAGGGCGGACCTTCGACGAGATCCGCGAGCGCTGGCCGAACGAGTGGACGCGGCTCCGCTCCTTTGACGAGTCCTTCTGCGCGCCGGGCGGCGAGCCCTTCACCGAGGCACAGCAGCGCGTCGTGGAGAGCGCGATCGCGATCGTCGGCCGCCACCCGGACGAAACGGTGCTGATCACGGCGCACGGCGGCACCCTGCAACTGCTGCTCTCACACGTGCTCGGCATGCCGGCGGGCAGCATGTTCCGCATCGCCACGGGCAACTGCAGCCTGAGCATTGTCGAATTCCATGGCGAGCGGCCGATCGTGACACTGGTCAACGACTGCGCCCACACCGCGCCGCGCACCCGCAAGGCGCAGCCATGAGCGCCGAGCCGGGCAGTGTCCTGATGCTGCAAGGCACGGCCTCCTCCGTCGGCAAGAGCCTGCTGACGGCGGCGCTCTGCCGCATCCTGGCACGCGAAGGGCTGCGCGTGGCGCCGTTCAAAGCGCAGAACATGTCGAACAACTCGTTCGTCACGGCGGATGGCCGCGAGCTGGGGCGGGCGCAGGCGGTGCAGGCAGAGGCGGCGGGCATCGAGCCCCTGGCGGAGATGAACCCGATCTTGCTCAAGCCCGAGGCCGACCATCGCTCGCAGGTCGTGGTGCTGGGCCGGCCGTGCGGCGTGCTGCACGGTCACGATTTTCTCACACGCAAGCAGGAGCTGTGGCCGGTCGTGACCGAGTCGCTGGCACGGTTGCGGGCGGATTTTGACGTCGTGCTGATCGAGGGCGCGGGCAGCCCGGCCGAGATCAACCTGCGCGCCGGCGACATCGTCAACATGCGCGTGGCGAGGCATGCGCAGGCGCCGGTGCTGCTCGTGGGCGACATCGACCGCGGCGGCGTCTTCGCCCACCTGGTCGGCACGCTGGCGCTGCTGGAGCCGGAGGAGCGCGAACTGGTGCAAGGGCTGGTAATCAACAAGTTCCGCGGCAGCGCCGAGCTGCTGCAACCGGGCGTCGCCTGGCTTGAGCGGCGCACGGGTCTGCCCGTTGCCGGCGTGGTGCCCTGGCTCGACGGCGTCGGCGTGGCCGACGAGGATGCGGTGGCGCTGGAGGGCCGGCGAGAGCAGAAACGCGCCGCGCTCGATGTTGCGGTCATCCGGTTCCCGCGCATCGCCAACTTTGACGACCTCGACCCGCTCGCCGCCGAAACCGGTGTTTCGGTGCGCTTCGTCTCCGAGGTCAGCGCGTTCGGCACGCCGAACCTCCTCGTGCTGCCCGGCACGAAATCGACGATCGCCGATCTGGACTGGCTGCGGCGCAGCGGGCTGGCCGCCGCCGTGCTGGCCCACGCCGAAGCGGGCGGCGCGGTGATCGGCATCTGCGGCGGCTACCAGATGCTGGGCGAACGCGTGCTCGATCCGGGGCGGGTCGAGTCGGAAGCGGGCGAGGCGCCTGGCCTCGCTCTGCTGCCCGCGGTCACCGAGTTCGAGCCGGCGAAGGCGACGCACCGCGTCCGCGCAACGCTGAGCTGCGATCACGGCCTCTTCGCCCTGCTGAACGGGGCGGAAGTCGGCGGCTACGAGATCCACATGGGCCAGTCGCGCAGCGCCGTGCCGGCGCTGCACATCCGCTCACGCTCGGGCGTGCCCTGCGACGACGCGGACGGAGCGGTGAACGCGGCGGGCAACGTGTTCGGCACCTACCTGCACGGCCTCTTCGACAACGACAACCTGCGCGCCACGCTGCTGCGCTCGTTGTCCGGCGCCGGCGAGGCGGAGGCCTTCGCGCCTTCGGTCTGGGATCGCCGCGCGGCCTATAACCGGCTGGCGGACCACGTTGCCGCCGCGCTGGATATGCGCCTCGTGCACCGCCTGCTGCGGCTCGGCTGATGGGCGAGATCGTGCTCGTGCTGGGCGGCGCCCGCAGCGGCAAGAGCCGGCACGCGGAAGGACTGGCGGCGGCTGCCGGCGCGCCGGTCTGCTACTTCGCCACCGCCGTCACAGGGGACGAGGAGATGGCGGAGCGCATCGCCCGCCATCGGGCCGTGCGGCCAAAGCACTGGCAGACGGTCGAAGCGCCGTACGACCTCGAGCTCAGGCTGCCTCACGAGACGGCCCTGGCCGCTTGTGTGCTGATCGACTGTCTCTCCATTTGGCTGAGCAACGAGCTGCTGCGGCTGCTTGGGAATAGCACGACTGGCGAGACGCTTCCTGCCGAGCGGGCGCGAGCGTGCGAGAGCGATCTGCTGGCGAAACTCGAGCGCCTGCTGGCCTGGGCCGCGGCGCGCGAGGGCTTGACGATCATCGTCAGCAATGAGGTGGGCAGCGGAGTGGTGCCGCCGTACGCGCTCGGCCGGCTCTACCGCGACGTGCTGGGCCGTGCGAACCAGCTCGTTGCGGACTCGGCCACGCGCGTCCTGCTCGTCGTCGCGGGCATCGCCGTGGATCTCCGCCGGCTCGCCGGCCCCGCGGGAGAGGCGCGGCTGTGATCCCGATCGGCGACCGCCTGCGCACGCGCACCGTTCCCTGGGTCAACTACGGGTTGATCGCCATCAACTTCGTCGCCTTCTTCTACGAGCTGACGCTGAGCACGCATCCGCAGGCCGGGATCGTGCGCGGCTTCGTCCACGTCTCACCGCCGCCGCGCGACGTCTGGATCGAGCGCTGGGGACTGATCCCGCACCAGTTAGCGGACTTTCTCAGCGCGCCCGGATCGCACGACTGGCGGGTGCTGGAGCGGCTGATCACCTCGCAGTTCATTCACGCGGGCTGGCTGCACATCCTCGGCAACATGATCTTTCTCTGGGTCTTCGGCGATAACGTGGAGGACGCACTGGGCCACGTGCGCTACCTGCTCTTCTACCTGCTCTGCGGCGTGATCGCGGCACTCACGCAGGTGTTCTTTACACGCAACGCGCTGGGGCCGCTGGTCGGCGCCAGCGGCGCGATCGCCGGCGTGCTGGGCAGCTATCTCGTGCTCTATCCAGGCGCCGCCGTCTCAGTCATCATTCCGATCGTGATCATCCCGTTTTTCACCCGCGTGCCCGCCTGGCTGGTCATGATCGTCTGGTTCGTCACGCAACTGATCAGCCTGGCGCCCACGGCCAACGCCACCGGCGGCAACGGTGGCGTGGCCTACGCGGCCCACATCGGCGGCTTCGTGGCCGGCTTCCTGCTGGTGCGGCTGGCGGCGACGCGGCGGCGAAGTCTTCCCGGTTGAGCGCGCCTACGCTTCCAGTAGCTCAAGCAGCCGCCGGCGTTGGATCTTGCCCGTGGCCGAGCGTGGCACGGTGGGCACGAAGCGGATCGCTTTCGGCACCTTGAAGCGCGCGATGTGCTCGCCCGCGTGCGCGATCAGCTGCGCCTCGCTCACCTCCATTCCCGGCTTGAGCGCGACGACGGCCTCCACCTCCTCGCCGTAGATCGGGTGCGGCACGGCGATGGCCACGGCTTCCTGCACGGCCGGATGGCTGAGCAGCGCCGCATCGACCTCGTGGGGCGAGATCTTCTCGCCGCCGCGGTTGATCAGCTCCTTGATCCGGCCGGAGAGGAAGACGTACCCGTCGGCATCCAGATAGCCGTTGTCGCCGGTACGGAACCAGCCGTTGGTGAAGGCAGCAGCGTTGGCCGCGGGATTGGCCAGGTAGCCGCGCGTCACGTTCGGGCCGCGCAGGCTGACCTCGCCCTCTGAACCGCGCGGCAGCTCCTTGCCGGCGTCGTCCAGCACTGTGACCTCTACGCCATAAGGCAGGCCCACGGAGTTTTCCTTGCGCTGCGCCGGCGGCAGCGGGTTGGTCGCGATCTGGTGCGCGGCCTCGGTCATGCCGTAGGCCTGCAGCACCGGCACCTCGAACAGCGCCTCGTAGCGCTGCTGCGTGGCCGGCGCCAGTGCCGATGAGCAGGAGCGCACGAAGCGGAACTGCCGGCCCTTGCCCGCGTCCGCGGGGCCAGCGTTGTTCAAGAGGATCGTGTGAATCGTCGGCACGGCGCTGTACCAGGTCGCGCCGCCGCCCGCGCCCGCCTCGTCCCAGAAGCTGCTGGCGCTGAAGCGCGGCGGCGCGATGATCGTGCCGCCGCTGAGCAGCGTGGCGAAGGTGCTGGCGACGAGTCCGTGCACGTGGAAGAGCGGCATCACGCAGAGCGTGACATCGTTTTCCGTGAGCTGGTAGGAACTGGCGACGTTGCGCGCCGAGGTCAGCAGGTTGGCGTGCGTGAGGGGCACTGCCTTCGGCCGGCTCGTGGTGCCGGAGGTGTAGAGCAGCAGCGCATCGTCGTTGGTATCGATCGCGGCGCCCGGCTGGGGCGGCCCGATCGGCGTGCCCTCGATCGATACATGGCCGCCGGCGAAGCGCAGCAGGGCGCGGCGCTCGGGCGGCACGGCGGTGCCGCTCAGCGCGCTTTCACTGCCGGCCACGGCGAAGGTGAGCACGGCGTGAGAGTCTTCGACGGCGAAGTCGATCTCCTCTGGCTTGAGCTGGGGGTTGATCGGCTGGCAGGCAGCGCCGGCCTCCAGCGCGCCCAGGTAGCCAAAGAGAAACTCCGGGCCGTTGGGACCGATGAAGGCGACGTGATCGCCGTGGCGCACGCCCAGGCGCCGCAGCTCGGCCGCGGCCTCCGCCACGTGAGCGCGCAACCCGGCATAGCTCAGGGCAAGGTTTCGCTCCGGCGCAAGTACCGCCGTCTTGGCGGCGTCGCTTCGTTCCAGCAGATCGATCAGGGTCCGCGGCTGAGTCGCCATCGTCATTGCACTCCCGTTCGTCACTGAAGTTGAGCGTGAAACGTACGTGGGCGTAGCGCAACGGCTCAGGGTGCGCCGGCGGCAGCCGAGCCCGGCCTGCGCAGCAGGCGCACGCGGTCGATGCGGCGGCGATCGACTTTCTCCACGCGCAGCTCGAAGCCGTCGCCGGCGAAGAGATCGCCCTCGTGCGGCTCGCGTCCGAGGTTGAAGAAGATCAGCCCGCCGATCGTGTCGGCCTCGTCCTCGTCGAGCTTCAGGCCGAAGCGCTCGTTCACGTCGGTGACCAGCACCGTGCCGTCGATCTCCGCCTCGCCATTGGGCAGCTCGACGATATCGGGCGCGATCACCTCGAACTCGTCGCGCACCTCGCCCACGATCCGTTCCAGGATGTCCTCCATCGCCACGATGCCGGCTGTGCCGCCGAACTCATCGAAGACGACGGCGATGTGCACCTCGGCGCGCTTCATCGCGGCGAGTAACTGATCGATATGCATACTGTCCGGCACGAACAGCGGCCGGCGCATCAGCCTGCGCAGGTCGAACACGTCCTCGTTGCCGGCGAGCCAGGCGCCGAGCATGTCGCGCACGTAGAGGATGCCGATGATGTCGTCGATCGTCCGCCGGTACACGGGATACTTGGTGTGCCGCGTCCGGCGCACCGCCTCATATACCGCATCGCGCCCCGCTTCGACCGGCAGACCGACGACCTCGGTGCGCGGCACCATCACCTGGCGGGCGCTCAGCGCCGAAAACTCCAGCACGCCGAACAGCATCTCCTGTTCCTCCGCGTCCAGCACGCCGGCGCGCGTGCTGGCGGCCACGATGATCTTCAACTCCTCCGGCGAATGCGCCTCGGTGCCATCGCCGGCCGGCCTGAAACCCGCGGCTCGCAACACGGCCGAGCCTGCGGCATTGAGCAGGGCGATGAACGGGCGGAAGACGGCGATGAACAGGCGCATCGGCCGGATTACGGCCAGGGCCACCCGCTCGCTGCTCTGCAGCGCCACCGTCTTGGGCACAAGCTCGCCCGCGACGATATCCAGTGCGGTGATCAGGGCGAAGGTGATGATAAGGGCGATCGCGTGCGCCGTCACCGGCGCCCAGCCGCGCGGCACGAAGTCGAAAGCCGGTTCCAGCATCGTCGCGATCGTCGGCTCGGCCAGGGCGCCCAGCGCCAGGCTCGTCATCGTCACGCCGAGCTGGACGGCGGCGATCAGTTCCTGGATGTCGTTCAGCGTGTCGAGCACCAGGCGGGCGCTGCGGTTGCCCTCCTCGACCAGCTTGACCATGCGGCTCTTGCGCAGGGTCACGAGCGAGTATTCGCTGGCAACGAAGTAGGCGTGCACAAGCTCCACGAGCACGACGACGAGGAGCTTGAGGAGATCGCCGTAGAAACCGCTCATGCCCGCCGGGCTTCGTTCCGGCTGCGTGCGCCGGCATCTCGAACCACGTGGAATCCGGCTCAGTATAGCAGCCGGGTCGCCGTCGCCGGCCCGCCGCTCGCTTGACAGCGCGTGAGAGCAACGGGGATGATCAATTTCGCGTCTCTCCCGTGGGAGGGCGGAGCGGGGGAGCGAAGCGATGACGGCAGCCACGGCAGAGGCGGCGCTCGATGCCTTCATCGAGGCAGCTATGCGGCAGGACATCCCCGCCGTGCTTGGCTCACTGCTGCCCGAGGCGCTGCCGCAGCTAGGCGTGCTGAACCTGGCCGGCATCGGCACGCTCCAGAGCCACGAACTGCTGGAACGCCGCGCGGCGGGCGCGGACACGGTGCTGGTCGTCCGCCTGCATGCCGACGAGGACGTCGAGCTGAAAGTCACCTGGCGGGAGAGCAACGGCGCCTGGAAGATCGCCGGCGCCTCGCGCGTACAGCCAGCGGCGGGCCGCGGCGTGATGGAGCAGGCCGCCGGCGCCATCTCGGCCGATCTGCGCTGGCTGGCCGCGCCGACCGAATGGGGCGTGCGCGCCCCGGTCGGATCGCACGGACTCACGCTCGATGCCATCAACATCGGCAGCTACGGCGTGATCCCCGCGCACAGCGCCCACGCTACGCAGCGCCCGCGCGGCGCCGCGGTCAACGCCGACACGCCCGGCATGGGCATCTCGATCTTCGAGCAGGCCGAAGTCTGGTCGCCGATCGCCGCCTCGCTCTACGAGGAGGCGATCCAACGCCGCTGGAGTCCGGCCACGGACGTGCCCTGGGAGAGCCTCGCGGAGCTGGCGCCGGAGGATGAAGCCGCGATCTGCCAGCTCTGCACCTCCATCTCGGAACGGCAGATGCTGGCGGCGGACGTGCCCGCCGGCTGGGAGCACCGCATCAGCTACGACTTCCACGAGGTGAAGCTCTTCCTCGCCACGCAGATCTTCGATGCGGCACGCCACGTCGAGGCGTTTCGCAAGCGGGCGCTGGCGAACGGCGGCGGCCTTGGCCGGCAGAGCCCCGGGAACGTCGCGCGGCTGATCGCCGAGGCGCAGGTTTTCTCCGAGTTTTCGCTGCTGCTGCACGTGCTGGTCGGCGCGCAGACGGCGCTCTGGCTGCGCATCGGCGCGGCCTGCGCGCCGGGCCCGGCGGAGTACCGGCTCTTCGCCCTGGCGCAGCAGGATGCGGCGAGGCACCTGGCCTACGGGCTTAGCCACCTGCGCTTCCTGCTGGAGCGCGAGCCGGGCCGGGCCGCGGAGCTTCAGCGCTACCTCGATAAGGGTGAAGGTATGCTCGCCTCCGATCTGGAGCGCGACCAGCCGCTGCGCGACGCGCTGGCGCGTCTGTTGCGTCCTGATGGCGCCGGGGCGGAGGCCGGCAGCGCCCGGCTGGACAAGCTGGGTGAGCGGTGGATCGCGGAGTACCTCGCGCGGCTGCGCTGGGCGGGCCTGGCGGAGCGCGAGCAGCGGCTCGATGCGCGGCTTAAGGCCGTGATGACCAACGTCTGAACCCGCGCCGCCGAGGCGGCCAACGGTATCATTCAACGCATGAACAACGCACGAATCATCGGGCGGAATGGGGTGAACAACCATGCCAGTGTTTCCATCGGTCGAATGGTTCAACGACGTGCGCGAGATCATCAACCACGACGAGGCCTACCGACATCTCGGCACCTGCGACGCGGAGATGGGCGTCGAGGTCGGGGACAAGTTCTTCAAGCTGACGTTCGAAGCCTTCGAGTGCACGGGAGTTGAGGAGATCGCGCGCCAGCAGGCCGACGATCTCGACTTCACCCTGGTGATGCCGTACGAGGGCTGGAAGGAGATGATCGAAAACATCAAGCAGAACGGCCGCGCCGACCTGCATCACACGCTCAACACGCTCGACCTCGCGGCGCCGGATGAATTCGCCCGCGCCAAAGACTACTACCGCCGCGACCTGTTCTACCGCTTCAACCAGTCGTTCCAGAACTTTTTTGACGCCTCGGCCAAGATCGACACGCAGTTCGCGGAGGCGGGCGTGGCCCGCTGAACCGCTCGCCGCCCGCGCGGGGCCGAGCCTGATCACTCCGCGTAAAAGTCACGCAAGGCGGCTTCCACGCCGGCAGCGATACCCGGCCATTCCGCGCCGGGCGCGCGGCGGATCGTGACGAAGTCCTTGAGCAAGAAGACGCCGCCCACGCCGGGCACGGCGAACAGCGCCCGTGCCAGCGGTGAGAGGAACGCTTGCTGCGGGCTGCTGTAGGTCTCGCCGCGCCCCTCGGTCACGAGGCGATTCAGGCTGAACTTCATCGTCTCGGGGTTTGGCGTGGCCTGCGCCGTGATCTGGAGCGCGCTCACCACAGACTCACCATCGGATCACCATCGCCATTCTCCCTGTGCCCGCGCTCAGCTCGGCGCCAGCGTGGTGAAGACGACGATGCGCTTGTCATAATCGTGCGTGCGCGGGCTGAACGTGCCGGTGCAGGTGATCAGGTTCAAACCCTGGTGCTCGGCGTTGCGGAAGATGCGGTCGATGCTGCTGTTGTCCTTCGCGTCAAAGGTTTCGCTGGCAGTGACGCTGAAGGTCAGCGTCTGGCCCTCCACCGACACCACCTGCACGGCGTCCCCGGGCTGTAGCAGGTGTAGATTCCAGAACACCGCCGCACCATAGTTGGCGAAGTCCACATGCCCATCGATCACCGCGCTGCCCCAGTCACCCGGATGCGTGCCCTTGTCCCACCAACCCACGTCGCGCGGATTGTCGGGCGATGCCATTGCACCGTTGGCGTCTTCGCCCAAGGGCACAACGCGCGCATCGACGCCGATCCTGGGGATGATCAGCCGCGCCGGCGGCGGTGAGGGCGGCGGCGGCGTGGGCGAAGGCGAGGGCGAGGGCGACGCCGTGGGCTCCGGCGTGGGCGTCTCGGTCGGAGCCGGCGTCGGTGGCGGCGAAGGAGACGGGCTCGGTGCAATCGGTGTAACCGGAGACGCGGTTGACGTAACGGCATGAGGCGTGGTGACCGCCGCGGCGCCGTTGCTCGCCGTGGGCGGCAGCGTGGCGGCCCTGCCCCTGCTCGGGGAGGCGGCGCACGCTGTGAGCCCCAGCGAAGTGCCAGCGACGACGAGGCAGGCGAGCGCGACGGAGGCGCGGCGGGGATTGGGCATTTTCCGGGCCTCGTGGGTAGAGGCGGTACAGCGGGCGCCGGCGGACAGGTGGGGCAGGCGTCCGCCCGCCCCACCTGTCCGCCGTTGTGCCGGGCGGCGTGTCCGGCGTCGCTAGGCGCGACGCCGTGCGAGCAAGGTCAGGCCGCCGGCGCTCAGACCCAGCGCCGCGGCCAGCGCGAGCAGCGCGGCGAGCGTGGCGCCGTTCCGGCCCTGCGCGCCGCTGCCGGTGTTGGGCAGCACCACCGCAGGCGCGGCGGCCGGCGCAGCCGCCGGCTTCTGTGCGGCCGCTACGGACGGCTTCTGCTGGCTCGTGCCGCCGAGGCCGGTCTGCGGCGGCCGGTTGGGAACCACGGCCGTGGGCGCCACGGTCGGCGCCGTCGTCGGCCGCGCGGTGGGCGGCGGCGGCGGTGTGCTCGGCGCCCTGGTGGGCGGCGGTGGCGGCGTCGGCGCGGTCGTGGGCGCCGGCGTGGGCGTAGCCGCGCTCACGGTCAGATTAAGGCTGACCGCCGTACCCTGCACCGCCGGCAGCGTGCCCGTCGGTGTCGCGGGCTGCCCGCCCACACTGAAGCTGACCGTGGCGCCCGGCGTGGTGCAGCCCTGGATCGCCTGCACGTCCACCGTGTACTGCCCGCTGGCCACGCTGCCCGTGCCGCAGGTCACGCCGCCGACGCTGGCGGTCACGGGCGCGCCGTTGGCCACGGACCCGCTTGCGGAGGTGACGCTGCCGAAGAAACGGGCCGACGGAACGGCGGAGGGTCCGCCGGCGTTGCTCGCCGGCGTCGGCGAACCTCCGGTTTGGGCGAAGACGCCGCCGGCGCTCGTCAGCGCCAGCCCGCCGGCGAGAGCGAATGCCCCCGCGAGTGCCGTGAACGCCAGTAATCTGCCTGGTAACCGCATGCAACCCTTCCCTGCGCGAGTCTTGCCGGCCGGCTCGTGCGCGCCGGCACGGTCTACCCCGCCGCGCGGCGGGGCCGCGGGTGCGCCCCGCGGCTTTGGGGAGTATAGCGGCATGACCGGCAGCGGGCTACTCCATGCAGCCCGACGTACCTAGCCAAGCCTACTCCGGTTAGAGCGATGGCACGGTCTGCGTCGCGTGAGCGGCGAAGCGGATTTGGATGCGGCAGGGTTGCGACGTATCATCAGGCCGTGTCGTGGCGGCGCAGTCCGCCGCGTGGAACGGCGATGGACATCCTCGCAGGCACGATCGCGGTGCTGCTGGGCGCGCTCGCCGCCTACCATGCGACCGGCGCCCTGCGCCGGAGTCCCTTGCCGGCGACCGCGAACGGGCTGGCCGCGCTGCTCGGCGTGGCGCTGGTCTTCTGCGGCCTAGAGTTACTGCTGGGTACACCGGCGGGGCTGCTGGTGATTCCGGTGCTGGCCGCGCGACGCGCCCTGGCGCTGTACAACGCCTGGCTGCTGCGCGGCCGTTGGCGTCGGGCGGATCTCTGGCCGGCCGCGGGCGACCTGGCGCTCGGGGCACTGGCGGTGGCCGGCGCGGCCTGAGCGCGGCCGCCGCTCGTGCCGACGATAATGCTGGCGAGCGGCCCGTCCCTGCGCTGCTGGGGCGGCGCATTCGAGAATGAGGCATGGATTCAAGACCGGCGCGGGGCCATGCGCGCGGGCAGGCGACGGAGTTCCGTCGCCGGTTTTGAAACCGTCGGTCAACGGCGAGGAGGGCGCTGCAAAGCGGCGACGTGCGGCCGGAGAAGAACGCGATCTACGTTGCCCTGGGCATGCTCGGTGCGAGCGCGGCGCTGTCGCTCGGCCTGGGCGGACTGCTGCATTCGTTCTTCCACTTTTCCGTGCACGACGTGCGCCGCCTCGTGCACGGGTTCGGCCCGCTGGGCGCACCCTGCGTTTCGCTGATGATCGCGCTGATTATCGTCTTCGTGCCGATTCCCACGATTCCCATCGAAGTCGTGGCCGGTGTGGCCTACGGCATCGTGGCCGGCACGTTTCTGGTGCTCGTCGGCCATCTGCTCGGCGCCCTGATCGCCTTCCTGATCGCGCGGCGCTTCGGCCGGCCGCTGCTGCGCCGCTGGCTCGGCGATGCGGCCGTGAGCAAGCTTGATCCGTTTGCGGCGCAGTCCGGCTACTGGTATGTCTTCTTCATGCGCCTGCTGCCGCTGTTTGACTTCAAGCTGGTGAGCTACGCCTCCGGCCTGACGCCGATGCGCACACGGACCTACATGCTCGCCACGGCGACCGGCATCTTCCTGCCGATCCTGATCCTCGACGCGATCGGCGCCACCGCCGCGGCGCGGCCGCGCGAGGCCGCCGTGATCGCCGCGGCCTACAGCCTGGCGATCGCGGGCACGATCGCCTACTTCCTCGTGCCGCGGCGCAAGCGCGTGGTGCACGTCCGCATCGAGCATCCTCTGGACGCGCCGGTGGTGCGTTTTACCGGCCACCTGCGCGAGCGCGGCCGCGAGATCCCCGCCGGGGCGCTCGTCGCTGCGCAGCTCGGCGCGCAGATCCTCGCCAGCACGCAGACGCGAGACGCGGGGCTCTACGCGCTGGATGTGTGCGCGGCGGATCACTGCGCCGCCGCAGGCACGCCGCTCAGTTTCAGCATCAACGGCCGGCCGGCTGAGCAGACCGCAGTGCTGCCGGCGACCACGGGCACGATTGCGCTCGACCTGAATATCGCCGATGCCACCCGGCATGTGGAGCTGGTGCGCCGGCCGGGCGACGAGCGCGGCGGCGCCTTCCACGGCGAAGCCGTCTGATCGCGGCCCACCAACCTTCGCTGCTGCGCTCTTGTTCTACGCCGCCATTTGGATCGCACTATACCGGTTATGTAGTGGTCGATGCCCATCTCCACGCGCTACGGCGAGGCTACGTCCGGCGCGACCTGGAGCGCGACCGCGGACGGCCGCGCCGGCCTATCGCCGCCTCAGCGACGCCGGAGCGAGTCCAGCCACCGCGTTCGGCGACGAGCCACGCGTCCACCACATTGACGCCGTGGAGCATCTTCCGAATCCGTCGCGATCACAGCGCGGCGGGTCCGCCGCTGAGATTCCGCACCGCGGGCTCCCAGTTCAGCGATCGCCGCCGGTCGATCAAAGCGCGGCGCTCCAGCGCGGCCGCTCAGGCGGTGGACCGGCCGGGTTTGCGCGACGGCTATGCTACACTCAACCCCGCGGAGCCGCGCGGATGCCCGCGATTCGCTGCCGTGTTCCGGCGCGGGAAAATCGAGAACGTTTGAAATTATGTCGAGCTGAGACTGCGGCCCGCGCACCGTCCGCGACGAGTGGCGGTTGGGAAAGGGTGGAGACGGCGGACTCATGACGCAGCAGCAGAAGGCCCTGGCCTGGATGATCGGCGCCTTGCTCGCGGTTTCGCTGGGCGCCTTCGCCTTTTTGGGCGGCTATTTTGTGCGCAAGACCACCGAGCCGGCCTCGGCATCGGCGCCGGCAGCGGTCGCGGCAGCGGCGGCGACCGCCGGCGCCGGCAGCGCCTCGGCCTCGGCATCCGGCAACGTCGACTTCGGCGTCTTGCAGGAGATCGACAACGTCCTCAAGGCGAACTACGTCGATCCCAGCCGCCTGCAGGACCAGCAGGCGTTGAAGCAGGGCGCGATCGACGGCCTGCTGAACACGGTGGGCGACAGCCACCAGGTCTACGTGCGGCCCGAGGATGTGCAGTTCGAGGAGACCGATCTCTCTGGTCAGTTCGAGGGCATCGGCGCCACCGTGCAACAGAAGAACGGCCAGGTCTCGATCGAGAGCCTGATCCCCGACTACCCCGCCTTCAAGTCCGGCAAGCTGAAGCCCGGCGACATCATCCTCGCCGTCGATGGCGCGTCGATGCAGGGCAAGACGACCACGGACGCGGTGAAGGCGATCCGCGGCCGCGCCGGCACCAACGTCACCATCAGCGTGCAGCACAACAACGGGCAGAAGGAGGACGTAACCCTGACCCGGGCACAGATCCTGATCACCAGCGTGCACGCGGACGCACTCAAGGACGCCAATGGCAACCCCGTCACCGACCTCGGCTACCTCCGCCTCTCGCAGTTCCAGCAGTCGACCGACAAAGAGGTTGCCGACTATCTCAAGAGCATCCAGGGGAAGGGCTACAAGGGGCTGATCCTCGACCTGCGCAACAACCCCGGCGGCTATTTGCAGCAGACGGAGAACATCCTCAGCGACTTCCTCAAGCCGGGACAGACCGTGCTGATTACGCAGGACCGCAACGGCAAAGAGAAGGCGGACAAGTCTGCCGCGCAAAGTGTGAGCAGCGACCTGCCGCTGGTGGTGCTGGTGAACAAGAATAGCGCCAGCGCCAGCGAAATTACGGCCGGCGCGATCCAGGACAACGGCCGCGGCAAGGTGATCGGCGAGCAAACCTTCGGCAAGGGCACGGTCAACCAGTTCTTCCCGCTGCCCAAGGACGGTGGCGAGCTCTACGTCAGCATTGCCCGCTGGCTGACACCCAATCACGACCAGATCGAGGGCAAGGGCATCACTCCCGACATGGTCGTGCACCTGGCCGACAACGACGATCCGCAGAGTTATTTCAACGCCCAGCTCTACGCGGCGATCGACTACCTGCACAAGGCAAACCCGTAAGTGGCGGAAAAACGCAAGGAAGGCGGCAGGGACTCGCGCAGCGGGACGATAACCGTCAACCGCAAAGCCTTTCATGACTACGAGATTCTGGAGAAGGTCGAGGCCGGCGTAATCTTGACCGGCACCGAGATCAAGTCCGCGCGCGAAGGGCGCGTCAACATCCGCGACGCCTACGCCCGCGAGGATCACGGCGAGCTGTGGCTATTCAACGCGCACATTTCGCAGTACGACAAGGGCAACCGCAACAACCACGAGCCGGAGCGGCCGCGCAAGCTGCTGCTGCACCGCTGGCAGATCCGCGATCTGTCAGACAAGGCGCGGCAGCGCGGCGGCACGATCGTGCCGCTGGCGATGTACCTCAAGCGCGGCATGGCCAAGCTGGAGCTGGGCGTGGCTCGCGGGCGCAAGTCGTACGACAAGCGCCAGGCGATCGCATCGCGCGACGCCCAGCGCGAGATCGCCCGCGGCCTGCGTCACAGCGATCGCTAGCCGGGCAGGGTTGAGTGTGCTATACTCAAGCTGCGGCCGGCCCAGCGCGCCGGCACGCCAGGGGGACGACAGGGCTCGACAGGGAAAGACGGACTGGGGTTGCAAGCCGAGGTGCCATCGGCCTCGTAAAACTGGTGGCAACGCTGTAACTGGCGAAAATCAGTACGCTCTCGCCGCTGCATAGCGGCGACGTCCGCCCCCTCCTCGGCCCGGTGGGAGGGGATGCGGGCGCCACAATGCCGGGCTGCCGCGTCGCGTCACGCCGATAGCGCCCGCGAAAGACCCATCGGCTCGCCCCAAAGGAGTTCGGCAGTAGACGCCGGCGGGGCCAAATCAAACTGCTGCCTACGCTTGTAGTAGACCTCAGACGGGTTTCAACTGGACGGGGGGTTCAATTCCCCCCCGTCTCCACCACCAACAAACGGGCCGGCGACACTGCCGGCCCGTCCTGCTGTCGGAGTGACCGGCTCAGCGCCGCTTGAACTCCCGTTCCAGCGTAGCCGCGCTCAGGTGCACCATCGTCGGCCGCCCGTGCGGGCAGGTGCGCGGCGCCTCGCAGCCCTCCAGTTCCAGGACCAGGGCGCGCATCTCCTCCAGACTCAAAACTTTGCCGGCGCGCACGCTGCCGTGGCAGGCGAGCGTTTTCAACAACCGCTCGTGCGAGGGCGCCTCGTGCTCTTCGTCCAGCGCGTCGAGCAGCCGCGTCAGCGCCCGCGCCGGGTCGGCCCCGGCCAGGATTGCGGGCAGCGCCCGCAGCAGCAGCGCCCGCTCGCCAAACGGCTCCACTGAGAATCCGTGCGCGGCCAACAGCCCGCCGTAACCGGTGAAGACCGCGGCCTGCGCCGGTGTCAATTCCACCGGCACGGGCGCGAGCAACCCCTGCACCTCGACCGCCGTCCCTTCGCGTTCCCGGCAGATCTGCTCGTAGAGCACGCGCTCGTGCGCCGCGTGCTGGTCGATCAGGTACACGCCCGTCGGGCCCTCGGCCACGACGTAGGTCGAACCCGTTTGGCCGACCACGCGCAGCAGCGGCAGGCGCGGCGCCTGCTCCCGCAGGCCGTCAGGCTCTTCACGGGCGCCGGTGTGGTCGTCCGGGCGCAGCAGCGTCTGCCAGAGCGGCGCCTGCGCCGGCTGCGCTGCGTCGAGCACCGCCGGCCCGCCGAAGCCGATCGCGCCGGCCTGGCTCATCGCGGTGTCCGGCCCCAGGGTGAAGTCGGGCACAGGCGCCTGGGCGATCAGCGTGCGCCGCACCGCGGCATGCACCGCGCCGAAGACGGCGCGCTCGTCGCGGAAGCGCACCTCGGCCTTGGTAGGGTGCACGTTGACATCGACATCGCCAGGAGGCAATTCGACCAGCACGACGGCGATCGGGTGCCGGCCGACGGTCAAGAGCGTGTCATACGCCTGCTCGATCGCAAACGCGAGACGGCGTGGCTGCACCCAGCGACGATTAACGAAGAGCATGATGCCGCCGCGCGTCGCCCTGCTGAGCGAAGGCGGACTGATCAGGCCGCGCACTCGCGGCGCCAGATCGCGGGCGCCTTTCTCTTCATCGACGATCGCCAGCATTTGCGCCGCCAGCTCAGCGCCCAGCACCCGCGCCGCCGCATCGCGAGCCTCGCCGCTGCCCGTGGTGTGCAGCACCTGCCGCCCGTCGATCGTCAGCAAAAGGCGCAGTCGCGGATAGGCCAGCGCATAGGGATGCACGACCCCCGCGACCTGCACGGCCTCGGCGGCGGGCGAACGCAGGAACTTCAGCCGGGCGGGCTGGTTAGCGAAGAGGCCGCGCAGTGCCACGGTCGTGCCCTGCGCCTGGCCGGCGGCTTTGCGCTCGACGAGCCGCCCGTCGCGGAACAACGCCCGGCAGCCCACGCCTTCGCCCTCGGCATGGCTGCTGAACTGCACCTCGGCAGCCGCCGCGATCAGGCTGGGCAGCGCCTCGCCGCGGAAGCCCAGCGTGGTCAGTGTGGCCAGGTCGCCGGCGCTGCGCAGCTTGCTGGTGGCGTGGCGCTGGAACGCCGTTTCGACCTCGGCGGCCGGCACGCCGCGGCCGTCGTCGGAAACGCGGATGAGCTCCAGCCCGCCGCGCGCCAGCTCGATGCGGATCGCGCCTGCGCCGGCGTCGATCGCATTCTCGAGCAGCTCCTTCACAGCGGATGCCGGCCGCTCGATCACCTCACCCGCGGCGATCGTCGCGGCGACGTCGGGCGGCAGCACGCGGATGGACACGCCGGCGCTCCTTCTGGCCGAGTGTAGCACAGGCGTTCAACTTCGAATTCGTGCCACTTGACAAGCCCGCCGCGCGAGATATCGTAGTGCGACAACAGGCTGTCGCGATCGCGCCGCAGCGGACGTGCGCCGTGGTGCCGGCTCCCGGTCCTGACCGACGCGCCCCATCCGGCAGCGCCCGTAGCCGGCAACGTCTTCCTGCGCGCCAACCACGTCGCTACTCGCGGCGCGCGGCCTCGCGCAGCTCGTAGAGCCGGCGGATCGCGTCCAGCGGCGTGAGGGCGTCGATGTCAAGGGCGCGCAGCTCCTCGACAAGCGGCGAGGGCTGCGCCAAGAGGCTGAGCTGCACGCCGGTCGGCGCCCGCTGCGCGGCGCGGCCGTTCCGTCCGGCCGCGGCGCGCGGCGCTTCCAGCTCGGCAAGAATGGCCTCGGCGCGCTGCACCACGGCGCGCGGCAGCCCGGCAAGCTGCGCCACGTGTACGCGGTAGCTGCGGTCGGCGCCGCCGGGCACGATCGTGTGCAGAAAGACGACCTCGCCGTCCTCCTCGCCCACGGCCACGCTGCAGTTGCGCACGCGCGGCAGCGTCGCCGCCAACCGGGTCAGCTCGTGGTAATGCGTGGCGAACAGCGTGCGCGCCGCCGACCGCTCGCGGTTGTGCAGGTACTCGACCACGGCACGGGCGATCGCCAGCCCGTCGTAGGTGCTGGTGCCGCGCCCCACTTCGTCAAACACGATCAGCGAGCGCGGCGTGCAGTGGTTGAGAATCTGCGCCGTCTCCACCATCTCAACCATGAAGGTCGAGCTGCCGGCGGCAAGGTCATCCTGCGCTCCGACGCGGGTGAAGATGCGATCCGCCACGCCGATCCGCGCGGAACTCGCCGGCACGAAACTGCCGATCTGCGCCAGCAGCACGATCAGCGCCACCTGGCGCAGATAGGTCGATTTGCCGGCCATGTTCGGACCGGTGAGCACGATGATCTGCTCGCCGCCGGCGGACAGCTGCGCGTCGTTCGGCACGAAGGCGCCGGGCAGCACGCGCTCCACCACCGGATGGCGGCCGGCGCGGATCTCGATCGCGTCGCCGTCGTCTACCAGCGGCCGGCAGTAATCGTGCAGCGCCGCGATCTCCGCCAGGCCGGCGGCCACGTCCAGTTCGGCGATCGCCTCGGCGGCGGCGCGGATACGGCCGGCGTGCGCCGCCACCGCCGCGCAGAGCCCACGGAACAGCTCCGTCTCCACCGTCTCCAATCGCTCCTGTGCGCCGAGCACCCGGCCTTCGAGTTCCTTCAATTCCGGCGTGACGTAGCGCTCCGCGCCGGTCAGCGTCTGGCGGCGCTGATAGTCGGCCGGCGCCGCGTGCTTGTAGGCGTTGCTCACTTCGATGTAGTAGCCGAAGACGCGGTTGTAGCCGACCTTGAGCGAGCGGATGCCGCTGCGCTCACGTTCCCGCTGTTCCAGCTCGGCCAGCACGCCGCGGGCGTCGCGCGAGACGGCGAGCAATGTGTCAAGCTCCTGCGAGAAGCCCGCGCGGATCACTTCGCCTTGCCCGAGCGTGCCCGGCTCGTCGGCCAGCCCCGCGCCGATTATGTCCAGCGCTTCGGTTAGGTCCGGCAGCTTCGGCAGCGCCGGCGGCGGCTCGGCGGCCAGTCGCGCGCGGATCGCCTCGACCTGCTCCAACCCGCGCCGAAGCGTGGCAAGATCGCGCGGGCTGCCGCTGCCCGCGCCGATGCGAACCGTCGGCCGCTCGATGTCTCCGACACGGGCCAGGGCGCCAAGCAGGCTCGCTCGCGCCGCGCCGCGCGCGAACGCCCACTGCACCGCGTCAAGGCGCTGGTTGATTGCACCCACGTCGGTGAGCGGCCGGCCCAGCCGCCTGCGCAGCAGCCGCGCGCCCATCGGCGTCTTCGTGCCGTCGATCGCCGCCAGCAGCGAGCCGGCCTTGCCGCCGCTTCTGCCCGCTTCGAACAGGTCGAGGTTGCGCGCCGTCTGCGGATCGAGCGGCATCCAGCCCTGCGAGCTGCTCGTCGCGAGTTGCATCACCTGAGACAAAACGGCGGGCTGGTTCTCGGCCAGGTAGCGCAGGATCGCGGCGGCGGCGCAGATCGCAAGCGGCTTGCCGGCGCAGCCGAACCCTTCCAACGTCAACACGCCGAAGTGACGCAGCAGCTCGTCCTGCGCCCGCTCGTCGTCGAGCGCCGCGCCGCTCAGCGCCGTCGAGGTCGGCAGGCCGGCAGGCAATTCGGGAAGCGCTCCGCAGGTCAGCAGCTCGCGCGGGTCGAGTCGCAGCAGCTCCGCGCCAAGTTCGGCCGCATCCAGCTGGGCCGTGATGAACTGCCCCGTACTCACGTCGATGCTTGCCAGGCCGGCGCGTTCACCGTCCGAGACGGCCGCTGCCAGGTAGTTGTTGGCGCGCAGGTCGAGCAGTTGCTCGTCCAGCACCGTGCCCGGCGTGACCACCCGCGTGACTTCGCGCGGCACGAGGCCCTTGGTCGTGGCCGGGTCGGCCATCTGTTCGCAGACCGCAACCTTGTAGCCCCTGGCGATCAGCTTCGCCAGATAGGCATCGACGGCGTGATACGGAATGCCGGCGAGCGGCACGCGGAGGTCGCGGCCCAACACCTTCGAGGTGAGCGTGATCTCCAGCTCGCGGGCGCAGAGGCGGGCGTCGTCCTCAAACGTCTCGTAGAAGTCGCCGAGGCGAAAGAAGACGATCGCGTGCGGATAGCGCCGCTTCACGCCCAGGTACTGCCGCCAGATCGGCGTCGTCATGGCGACAGGGTACAGAGAAACCCGCGAGGAGCGTAGGGCGAAGGGCGAATTATGCCGAGGGGCGAGACCGCTACCACGGCTTCGGTCCGGGGTCGAGGCCGAGGAACACACGGCCGGCGATCGAGTAGAACTCGGGAGCGACGAGGACGCCGCCCGCGGCCACGGTATTCCATCCGTCGACGGCGACCGCATCCTGCCAGGCGCGCGCAGACGAAACCAGCGCCTCCGCGTTGCCCAGGCAGGTTTGCACTTCCGGCTGCCCGCGCAGCAGCGTTCGGGTGCCGCGTGGCATCTTCACCGTTGCTAACTCGGTGAAGGCGTCGATCGCCGCGCGGGCGATCCCGAGGGCGACCGCGCCGAAGTGCGGCCCTGCGAACATACTGCGGGCGTCCGATCGCGGCCCGGACCTTGGCGGCGCCCCCGGCGCTGGCGCAGGCGCCGCGAGTCCCGGCCAGCGATCGCCGAGTTCGACCGGCTGTGCCCGTCGCGCCGGAACGAAGACGCCGTCGATCGACCGAGCGTTGCCGCCGGTGCCGCGCAGTCCGGACACATGCCACGAGTGATGGATGGTGCAGTCGGGCGTGCGCACGAACACGCGGACGCGGACGGGCTGCCCGCTTTCATCCAGGCGCTGAGCTTCGCCGTCAAAGGCATCGCAGCCTTGAACCATCCAGTCCGACTCGGCCGAGCCGCTGCCGGCGAGCAGCGTCGAAGATTGCGGTGGGGCCGCGGAGGCGGACCGCCGGGATCAGTGCCCGGCAGCGGGCGCCGGCGCGGCGACGAGCGGCACGAGCGGCTCCGGCAGGGCGGTTACGCGCGGCCGGGCCATCGCGTCGACCACGCGGATGGCCGCGGGGCTGCGCTCTTTGCAGGCGCCGCACTTGATGCAGAGGCCCTGGTCGATCGCGTAGTGGCCGCCGCTCTCCTTGATCGCGTTGGTCGGGCAGATCGCGGCGCCCGCTGTGGCTTCCGTATCGCGCTCGGGGATCACTTCGTAGCGGATCAGGCCGCGGCAGACCTGAGCCGGGCAGCGCCGCTCCTGGATGTGGGTCAAGAACTCGTCCAGGAAGTTCTTGAGGCAGTTCTGCACGCATGTCGGCGCCGCCTGGCCGTGCACGCAGTTCGACCAGCGCAGCGTATCGACGATCAGGTGCAGCAGGTTGATGTCGCCCATGCGCCCGCCGCTGTCCTGGACGCGGCGCAGGATCTCGGTCATGCGCTGCGTGCCGCCGTGGCAGGTGGTGCAGCGGCCGCAGGACTCGTCCTCGGCGAACCAGGAGAAGTACTGGCAGAGATCGACAATGCAGGTCGTGTCGTCACAGAGGATCAGCCCGCCGGAGCCCATCAGCACGCCGAAGGCGCGGAACGGCTCCGGCTCGAGCACCAGGTCGATCCCTTCCTTCGGCAGGATGCCGCCGAGCGGCCCGCCGGGCTGAATCGCCTTCAGCGTACGCCCCGGGGGCACGCCGCCGCCGTTCTCGTAGAGGATCGCCTTGATCGGCGTGGCGAACGGCACCTCCAATACGCCCACGCGCTCGATGTCGCCGGAGAGGCTGACCATCTTGGTGCCGGGATTCTTCTCCGTGCCCCGCTGCCGGTACCAGTCGGCGCCGTTGCGGGTGATCAAGGGCACGTTCGCCAGCGTCTCGACATTGTTGACGTTGGTCGGCAGCCCCCAGAGGCCGGCGTTGGCGGGGAACGGCGGCTTGATCCGCGGCATGCCGCGCGAGTCCTGGATCGAGGAGATCAGGCCGGTCTCCTCGCCACAGACGTAGCTGCCGGCGCCGCGCACCACGCGGATCTCGAAGTTCAGGCCGCTGCCGAGGATGTTCTCGCCCAGCAGGCCGCGGTCGTGCGCCTGCCGCACCGCCTGCTGCACGCGCGCCACGGCGAGCGGGTACTCGTCGCGGATGTAGATGTAGCCGATCTCGGCGCCGCTCGCCTGTCCGGCGCTGATCATCCCTTCGAGGATCGGGTGCGGGTCGCCCTCCATCAGGTTGCGGTTGACGAAGGCGCCGGGGTCGCCCTCGTCGGCGTTGCAAATGATGTACTTCGGCGTGCGCCGCGCGACCTTGAGGAAGTCCCACTTGCGGCCCGTGGGGAAGGCCGCGCCGCCGCGGCCCCAGAGGCCCGAGTCGTTGATCAGCTTGATCAGCTCGTCCTGCGACATGGCCAGCGTGCGGCTGAGGCCCTGGTAGGCGCCGGCGGCGATCGCGTGGTCGATGTTTTCCGGGTCGATGATGCCGCAGACCGCCATCAAGTGCCGAACCTGGCCGCGCCAGAAGATGTGTTCCTCGATCGGCGCTACGCCGGGCACCGAGCCGCGGAGCGTGCCCACCGCCAGCTCTCCGCCGCGCTCGCCGCGCACGATCGTTTGCTCAAGCAAGCCTTCGACCCGCTCCGGCGTGACCTTGCCGTAGAGCACGCGCACCCCGTCGGGCCAGGTGACCGTGAGCATCGGCTCGACGAAGCAGAGGCCGTTACAGCCGGTGATGCCGATCTCGCACTCCAGTCCGCGCGCCTGCACGAGCGCCCGCGCCCGCGCCAGCGTCGCTTCGGCGCCCCAGGCGTTGCCGCAGGTGGCGATGCTGACCGCGACCTGAGGCTTCTGCGGCCGGTCCACTGCTGCCCAGGCCGCGTCGGCGGCCGCGCGAAGCTCTGCAAATGAAGCCATCTCTGTACTCGCATCGCCGGGAGGGACGGGGCCGGACGTACTGCCGCCGCGCAATTCCTCGCCGTCCGCTAGAGTTGGTAGTCGCCTGCCTTCAGTCGCCGCGCCAGCTCTACGGCGTCGGCCACCTGCAGCCGCCCGCGAACGGCGCCGTTGTACCAGATCTGCGGCGCGGCCTCGCAGGTGCCGTTGCATTGGCCCAGGTGCAGCCCCAGCGCGCCGTCCGGAGTCTCACCCTCCATGCCGACGCCCAGCACCGTCTCGAAGACGAGGCGGATGTTGTCGCCGCCCTTGAGCCGGCAGGCCGGGCCGCTGCACCACATCACCTGGTTGCGCGGCGGCGGCGTGGTGCGCAGCTCGGAGTAGAAGCTCAGCGCCCCGAACACCGCCGAGGCGTTCATGCGCAGCTTCTTCGCCACTTCGGGGATCGCGTCGGCGGGGACGTAGCCGAACTCGTGCTGGATCGCGTGCAGAGCCGCCAGCAGGTCGCCCTGATCGGGCTCGAACGGCGCCAGCAGCTCGCGGCAGCGTTGCAAAACCTTGAAATCGGGCATCCATCACCCCGGCGCCGGCCGGCGCTTGTTCCATCGGTCACGAGTATAGACGCGGCGCTGCGCACAGGCCAGAGGGCTCAACGGCCCCGCGCCAGGACGCCGCGGGCCACCCGGCCGGTCCGGTCAGCTCGCGGTCATGCCGCCGTCTACCGGCAAGGCGTGGCCGGTGACGAACGAGGCGCCGTCCGAACAAAGCCAGACCACGGCCGCCGCGATCTCCTCCGGCCGGCCCATGCGGTTCAGCGGGTGCGCGGCGTCGAGCTGCCGGCGGCGCTGGGGGTCGCCGCTGCCCAGCGCCCGCGCCACCATCGGCGTGTCGATCACGCCGGGGCAGACCGCGTTCACCCGGATCCCCTGCCTCGCGTACGCCAGGGCTGCGCTCTTGGTCAGGCCGACCACGCCGTGCTTGCTGGCGACGTAGCCGGAGAGGGTGGGCGAACCCTGCAGCCCGGCCACCGAGGCGGTGTTGACGATCGCGCCGCCGCCCTGCGCGATCATCTGCGGAATCTCGTACTTGAGGCAGAGGTAGACGCCCTTCAAGTTCACGGCGATCACACGGTCGAATTCGTCTTCGCCGTAGTCGACCGGCAGCGTCACCGGGCCTTCGATGCCGGCGTTGTTGTGGGCACAGTCGAGGCGGCCGTAGAGCGCGACGGCGCGGTCGATCAGCGCCTGCGCGTCCTTCGCCCGGGAAACGTCGCAGCGCACGAACGCGGCCGCGCCGCCGGTGTCCTCGATGCGGCGCACGGTCTGCTCGCCGCCCACCTCGTCCACGTCGGCGACCACAACCTTCGCGCCGGCTCGCGCAAAGGCGAACGACGACTCGCGGCCGATGCCAGAGCCGCCGCCGGTAACGAGCGCGACCTTTCCCGCGAGTTCGTCAACCATGCCCGGACCTCCGCGTTGGTTTTGTCACTGTGGCGTTGCCATTCGTCTGGGACGGCGGCGCGGTTGCATCGCTGCATCAGCGCCGGCCTCGCTGCATTACCAGATCGTGGCGCCGCCGTCGACGTTCAGCACCTGGCCGGTGATGAAGTCGGCGGCATGCGAAGCGAGGAAAACGACGGCGCCCTTCAAATCGTCCTCGCGACCCAGCCGGCCCTGCGGTGAGAGCGCGGTCATGCGATCTTCCACCGTCTTGACGAGGTAGTCGGTCATCTTCGTGGGGAAGTAGCCGGGCGCCACGGCGTTGACCTGGATGTTATATCGCGCCCACTTCACCGCCAGGTCGCGGGTGAGGGCATCGACGCCGCCCTTCGCCGCGTTGTAGGAGACGGTATCCTGCAGCTCCGGCGCGAGGCCGAGCTGGCCGGTGATCGAGCTGACGTTGACGATCTTGCCGCCGCCGCGCGCGATCAGGTGCGGCGCCGCCGCCTGCGACATCAGCCAGACGCCGGTAAGGTTGACGCGCAGCACCATCTCCCACTTGTCGAGCGGAAATTCGAGTGAGGGGGCGCCCCAGGACGTGCCCGCGTTGTTCACCAGGATATCGAGGCCGCCGAACCGCTCGACCGTGGCCTCCACGCTGCGCCCCACACCTGCGGACTCGCCCACGTCGGCCTCGAGCGCCAGCACGTCGATGCCGGCGTCGCGCAGCTCCGCCTCGGCCGGGTCAAGCCATTGCCGCCGCCGGCCGGTGATCGCGACCGCCGCCCCGGCTTCGCCCAGGCCACGCGCGATTTCCAAACCCAGCCCGCGCGAGCCGCCGGTGACGATCGCCACCATGCCCTTCAGGTCGAACAGCTCCTGCACCTTCATCGCCATCTCCGCCCGCCCCGTATGTCCGTCCACCGAGACGGTAGCGAAGCGCAGCCCTGCTCACAAGCGCGGGCGCGGCGACGGCCCATGCGCCGATTCTCCCAGGGATGTCGCGCGCTACGTGAGCCAGCGTGTGCGTGCCGCCGCCGGCGCCCGCCTGCCCTCGCGCTGCTGCGCGGCGTAGCCGAGCTGCACCAGGCCGACGATGCGCTTGCCCTCCGGCACGCCAAGCAGCGCGCGCGCCGGCGGATAGCCGATCACGCGGTTCGTACTCCAGAAGGCGCCGAGGCCCAACCCGCGTGCCGCCAGCATCAGGTTCTGGATCGCGGCCGCCGTCGCCGCGTAGTCCTCCTCGCGCACCGCCGGGTCGGCGTGCTCGGTCATGGCCACGGCGATCATCACCGGCGCCGCCAGCGCCTTCCGGTAGCCCTCGTCCGCCGCGCGGGTGACCTGGTCCTCGGAGAGCGTGCCTTGCGCCCGCAGTCCCGCCGCCGTCTGTTCGCGCCGCAGCGCTGCCAGCCGTTCCAGCGCGGCGCCCTGCACCACGACGAACTCCCAGGGCTCGGTCAGCCGGTGGTTCGGCGCCCAGACCGCGGCCTCGAGCACGCGTTCGATCAGCTCCCGCGGCACCGGGTCGGGGCGGTACGCCTTGATCGTCCGGCGCGTGTGAATCGCTTCGATCACGTCCACCTGATTCCTCCGCGGCGCAACGTCGGCCGCGACTCATTGTAGCGGCAGCGGTGTGCGGGCGAAGCGGCAGCGTTGGTCCGCCTCGCCGCCGGCCGTCGCGCGGCCAGACCGGCCGGCTGGGCGCGGTCTGAGAGGTCGGGCGCCGCTCGCTTGCTCGGGTCTGCATACGGCGCCGTGTCCGGCCGATAGCTC
>Ga0070730_10000214_pt1 | contig 73378 bp, 70 predicted proteins | sample Coa_R1_3_FD_66447 | JGI IMG/M metagenome (GOLD analysis project Ga0070730, IMG submission 66447) | Surface soil microbial communities from Centralia Pennsylvania, which are recovering from an underground coalmine fire - Coalmine... | ecosystem: Environmental > Terrestrial > Soil > Unclassified ... | reverse complement strand
CGCGTCGGCCATCTGGCCGACCTCGTCCTTGCGACCCACCGCCGGCACTTCCACCGCGTGGTCGCCAGACGCCAGCCGGCCCATCGCGTCGGTCATCTTGGCGATCGGACCCGCGATCGCCCGGCTCAGCAGCCAGCCCATCAGGATCGAGAGCGCGATCGCCAGGCCCGCACCGGCCCATAGGGTGGCGTTGGCGAATTCCTGGCTCTGGTCTTGGCCCTTGGCGTCCTGCTTAAGGAGCTTGGCTTCCTGTTCGCCATAGGCCTTCAGCAGCGCGCGGATCTTGTTCAGGCGCCCCTTCTTGCCGAGCTTCTCCAGCGCTTCCGGCCGGGTGGCCGGGTCCTTGGCCAGGCTCACCTGTTCGTCCTGGTCGGCGAAGATGCCGTCCATCTCGGCCTTGATCGCGCCGGTCGTCGCCTTGTCCTCAGGCGCGGCCTTGATCCAGGCGGTCATGGCGGCGTCGTACTTGTCCTTCGCCGTGGCCACCGCCTTGAGGAAGCTCGCGTCGCCGGTGATCGCGAAACCGCGCACGCCGTTCATCCGCTCGATCAGCTGCAGCTCGACGTCGTGCGCCAGGTTGAGCTGGGCGACCTCCTCGTCATTGGCGACCACCGCCGCCTTGATGCTGTGCAGGTTCAGCGCCAGGCCCACGCACATCACGGTGACGATGGTCACCACCCCGGCGAAGCCGAGCGTGAGCTTCTTGGAGATGTTCAGGTCGTTGAGGGACATGAGGCGGCGTCTCGAAATCTGGTCCCGGCCAGCGGCGGCGGGATCTCGAGCGCCTCTTCCCAAATGCGGCTGAAATATTGGTTAAAGATGGGAAATATGGGAACCGGCGGCTAAGCGGCGAAGGGCTCCCCGCTGGCGACCAGCAGCACCCGCGCCGGCCCGGACGGCGCCAGCAGCACATAGCCGGAGGCCGCGTCGAAATAGACCCCGTCGCCCTTGGCGAGCGCCAGCGGGGCGTAGAGATGGCTGCGGAATTCGACCGCGCCTTCCAGCACCAGCAGATAGGCCTCGCCGGGGTGCGCCGCCGCCGCGCCATGGGCCTCCGCCGTGGCGGCCGTGACCTCGACAATCACCGGCGAGAAGCTCTTTGACAGCAGGTCCGCCGCCGCCGCCTGGCCCGCCGCCGGACCGACCCGCACCGGAGCGCCATCGCCGGTCTTGGTCACCGAGCGGCGGCCCGAGGGCGCGGCCGTTCCCTCCGCCTCGCGGGTCATCAGGCCTTCCAGGTCGACCTCCAGCGCGCGGCACAGGCGCACCAGCTTGTCGTAGTTCAGCGCGTTCTGGCCCAGCTCCACCCGCGACAGCGTGGAGATCGGCACGCCGCTCTCTTCGCTCAGTTGCGCCAGGCTCCAGCCGCGCGCCAGCCTCAGCTTGCGCAGCGCCGGTCCGAGCTTGTCTGAAAGTCGCGACCGCATCCCAGCCGATTCCCAATTCACGGTGAAGCTGGGAATCGTAGGCTGATTCCCGCTTTGGCACAGGCGGCCGCGGATCAGGCGAGGATGTTCAGCTGCTGGCCCAGCGGCGCCGCCGGGGTTTGGGACCCTGCGCCCGAGGCCTGCGACACGCCGGCCAGCGCGCCGCCGAGGGTGACAGCCGGCGTCTGGGTCCTAGGCGCGGACGGCGAGGCCAGATGGTCCTTGGCGTCGACGCCATAGGGGCCGTCCTTCGGGTGCGCCGGGTCGATGTGCTGCTTGGCGAGGTCGACCTCCGTGCAGTTCTTGCACGAGTAGCCGTTCACCGTGACCGGGTTCGGATAGTTGACGGTGGTCATCGTTCGCTCGGGCGGCGGACCTTTCGCGGCCCCATCACCCTAGCCCGGCAGTCTGAACAATTCGGTTATGGCGCCGCTTTCGCCGCGCGCAGGCGCTCGCCCGACGCCCAGGTCGCGTGCGTGCCCGAGGAAATCCGCTGCGGCAGCCGGAGGCGGCAGACGGGCCCGGCCGCGATATCCTTGGCGTCGATCAGCACGCACTCGGACGCGTCGGCCGCCATGTCGGTGACGAAGCTGACCAGATAGCCGTCGTCCTCGTCCGTCGCCCCGACGCGCGGCGCGAACGGCGCCTCTGACCCATAGCGGTGCTCGCCGAAGCTCAAGGACTGCGAGCCGCCGGTCTCCAGATCGTGCTTGACGATGCCGGTGAACAGGAACCACCCCGGCTTCGAGGTGGTGGAATAGAGGTAGCGGCCCCTGCGCCCGGCGACCCTTTGGTTGAACGAGCCGAACTCCAGGATCTGGTCGTCCAGCAGGCCTTCCGTCACCGCCCCGGTCTTCAGGTTGAAGCGCCAGCGGTAGAGCCTGGGCTTCATCGAGTGCTCGTCGAGATAGGCCATGATCTGGCCGAGCTTGGGCCCGTAGCCCGCCAGCGGCGGCGGCTGCGGGTCCTCCTGGAAATAGCCGTCCAGCACCACCTCATCGCCCTCCTCGTAGGCGTTCATGAAGTGCAGGACGAAGCAGGGCTTCGCCTCGAACCAGCGGATGTCTTCCGGCTGGCCAAACCGCGGCGCGATGGCGAACCGCGTCGGCAGGTCCCGATAGAACCGCGCCGCGTGATAGCCCTTGGGCAGCAGCTCCGGGTCCCAGAACAGCGGCAGGTCAGCGAAGATCGAGAACCGCTCCGTGAACGCCATGTCGTGCGGCAGGCGCGGCCCGGGCAGCGGGATCGGCACGTAGTGCTTCAGCCGGTTGTCGGCCCCCACGACGCCATAGTGCATGTAGGGCGCCTGCTTGGAATAGTTGAAGAACAGGAGCTCGCCGGTCGCCTCGTCCACCTTGGCGTGGGCCGAGATTCCCTCCGCCGGAACCCAATCCTCCGTACCCAGATTATCCAGCGTCAGCGGGTCCAGCCGGTAGCCCTCGCCGCACTGGTAGAAGGTCGAAAGGATCTTGCCGGCGTGCACCACCACGTCCGTGGACGACGAATCCTTCAGCGACCCCTGCGCGCCCCAACCCGGGCGTTTCGAGTTGGCGGGGTGCTCGGCCAGGCCGGCCCACAGCGCCTCGCCGGCCTGCGCCTCGGCCTCGAAGCCCTTGGTCCGCACGAAGCGGTTGCGGTAGCTGGCCTTGCCGTCCCGGAACGCCATGGCGTGGATCATCCCGTCGCCGTCGAACGGGTGATAGAAGCCGATCGGCGCATGCACCGGGTTTTCGGTGTTGCGCACATAGACCCCGTCGATGTCGCGCGGGATTTCGCCGCCGATGACCGCCAGGTCGGTGGCGTCATACTCCTCGAAGTTCGGCGTCCAGGCCCCGGTCATATAGGGGTGGTCGGTTTCGCCGAGCGTGGACGCGACGCGGTTGACCAGGGTCGTGGGCACGAAAGCCTCCTCTCGGGCGGGCCGCGGCACACTGGCGCCGAAACGCAAACCGGGCCAGCTTGCGGCCAGATTCAGCGAGGGTGAGGCGACCATGGTCAACCGGGACATCGATACGGACGCCGCCCAGGCGCACGAGATGTTCCAGTCCTTCGACTTCATGGAGGGCCTGCCGGTCACCGCGCCGGTGACGCCGGCGCGGCTGAGCCCGCAGGCCTTCCTGCAGCGGGTCTATCCGGGCGTCCTGGTGGCGATCACCATCGCGCTCGCCGCCGACTGGCTGGCCGGCCACTACAAGGCGCCGGTGATGCTGTTCGCGCTCTTGTTCGGCATGACCTTCCACTTCCTGCACGAGGAAGGCCGCTGCATCCCCGGCATCGAGTTCGCGTCCAAGGCCATCCTGCGCACCGGCGTCGCCCTCTTGGGCGCGCGGATCACGGTGGAGCAGATCGTGGCGCTGGGCCCCGTGCCGATCGCCATGGTGGTGGCCGGCGTCACCACCACGATCCTGATGGGCCTGCTGCTGGCCCGGGTGCTGGGCCTCAGCCGCAGCTTCGGCGTGCTGTCGGGCGGCTCCGTCGGCATCTGCGGGGCCTCGGCGGCGCTGGCCATCGCCTCGGTCCTGCCGAAGAACAAGGAGAGCGAGCGCGACGTGATCCTGGCGGTCGTGGTGGTCACCGGCCTCTCGACCATCGCCATGATCCTCTACCCGATGCTGGTGCCGATCATCGGCCTGGACAACGCGCGCGCCGGCTTCTTCCTCGGCGGCACCATCCATGACGTCGCCCAGGTGGTGGGCGCGGGCTACACCATCTCCCAGAAGACCGGCGACGTGGCGACCTATGTGAAGCTCCTGCGGGTGGCCATGCTGCTGCCGGTCGTGGGCACGATCGCGCTCGTCCTGTCGCGCGGCCGCGGCGGCGCATCGGGCGCCAAGGTGCCGCTCCCCTGGTTCCTGTTCGGCTTCGCCGCCCTGGTGGCGATCAACAGCCTGGGCTTCCTGCCCAAGGCGGCGGTGACCGGCGCCACCGACATCTCCCGCTGGCTGCTGGTCGTGGCCATCGCCGCGCTCGGCATGAAGACCTCGTTCAAGGCCCTAATCGCCGCCGGCTGGCGCCCCGTCGCCACCATGGTGCTGGAGACTCTGTGGATCGCGGGCCTCGTGCTCGGCATCGTCGAGTTCGCCACCTAGCCGGCAGGCGCCGTTCGCTCCGCGCCTACGGTTCCGCTTTTTCATTCGCAGAACGTCGCTACGAGAAGCCTTCGGAAATCATTTGTTGATAGGCAGTCCGGCGAGTTTCGAGGATTCCCCGTTCGGACATGCGGTTCCGGTCTATCAGCACCAAGCTCCTTGCCGGCCTCATCGCCTCGATGACGCTGCTGCTGCTTGTCGACACCGCGGTGACCTTCGCCGCCAACCGCCGCCAGGCCGAACAGCGCCAGGTCGCCGACCTCGCCCTCTACGTCCAGGAGCGCACCCGCACCGAGCAGGAGCTGTTCGACGCCTTGAGCGCCAAGCAGGCCGCCGCCAGCGATGCGCTCCGCCGCCGCCTTGCCCTGATGCGCCCGGGCCCGCAGGTCGACCGCCAGTTCGACGCCTGGTTCCCCGTCAAGGGCGACGGCTCGCGCCGCAGCCGCGACAGCCTCTACGACGGCGAACAGACTTCCGTCGGCGACTCGATCTACGGCGTCGGGGCCTTCATCGGCCGCGCCAACGACCTCACCGAGGACGAAAAGCGGGTGCTGACCGCCGCCACCCTGGTGGTCAACCGGGTCGGCGAGAGCGACCTCGCCAAGTTCGAGAACTTCTTCTTCCTGACGCCCAAGAACCGGCTGATCCTGTTCGCGCCGAACCGCGCCGAAAAGCTGACCTTCTTCCGCAAGACCGCGCCCGGCGACCTCGACTTCGACCACACCGACCAGAGCTCCTACCCGCTGCCGGCCAACGACCCCACGCGGCGGATGCGCTGCACGCCGCTGTCGCCGCTCCTGCAGGACAAGACCAAGCGGACCCTGATCTCCGGCTGCGTCAGCCCGGTCTATGTCGACGGCCGCTATGTGGGCGCCTGGGGCACCACGGTGATGGCCGGCTCGTACCTGACCCAGGTGCTGCACAACACGCCCAAGGGCGCGACAAGCCTGATCGCCTCGGACAAGGGCGAACTGGTCGCCTTCCCCGGCTTCACCGCGCCTCAGGCGCTGAACCGCGCTTCGGTGGCTGCGCTGGAGAAGACCTACGGCCTGGCGCCGCTGGTCGCGCGCATCCACGCCGACGGCAAGCCCTCCGGCGTCGTCGAGAGCCCCGACGGCAAGACGCTGGTCGCCTATGGGCGCCTGCAAGGCCCGCAGTGGATCCTGCTGGTGGCCTTCCCCAAGGCGACCGCGCTGTCGGAGTCCTGGTCGGCGCTGCTCTCCAACTTCGCCGGCAAGTTCCTGATCGTCGGCATCGGCGCGGCGATCCTGTTTGGCATGGTGCGCCAGCTGGTGATCCGCCCACTGCAGCTGCTGGGCGACCCGGACACCGAGCGCGCCGCGCCGGAAGCCGGCCGCGACGACGAGATCGGCCAGCTCGCCCGCACGCTGCGCGACGAGCGCCTGCGCGGCGACGAGATTCAGGCCGGCCTGGAAGAACGCGTGCTGGCCCGCACCGCCGAGCTGCGCCGCGCCAACGCCGCCAAGACCGACTTCCTGGCCAACATGAGCCACGAGCTGCGCACGCCGCTGAACGGCGTGGTCGCCGTCTCCGACCTGCTGGCCAGGGAACAGACCACCGACCGCGGCCGCCAGATGGCCGAACTGGTCCGCGCCTCCGGCCGCCTGCTGGAGCAGGTGCTGACCGACATCCTCGACATCTCGCGGATCGAGGCCGGCCAACTGCCGATCAACCTGGCGCCCTTCGACCTCGCCGCCTGCGTCGCCACCATCGCCGCCCTGCACCGCGCCAGCGCCGAGGCCAAGGGCCTGACCTTCACCGTCCACGTGGACGAGTCTGCCAATGGTTGGCGCCTCGGCGACGATGTGCGGATCAGCCAGATCCTGTCGAACCTGCTCTCCAACGCCGTGAAGTTCACCACTGAGGGCCAGGTCGCCCTGGACGTCGGCGTGGCCGGCGATGGCGCCATCCGGTTCACCGTCAGCGACACCGGCGTCGGCTTCTCCGCCGACTTCCAGGCCAAGCTGTTCAGCCGCTTCGAGCAGGCGGACGGCTCGATCACCCGCCGCTTCGGCGGCTCGGGCCTGGGCCTGGCGATCTCCAGCTCGCTCGCCGAAATGATGGGCGGGACGATCGAGGCGAAATCGGAACCGGGCCAGGGTTCGGTCTTCACCGTCACCCTGCCGCTCGAGGCGGTGGCCGCCCCGGAGGCCGCCGGCGGCGACGCGGAGATCGCCGGCCATGACCTGGGCGGCATGAAGATCCTGGTCGCCGAGGACCATCCGACCAACCGCACCGTCGTCTCCCTGATCCTGGAGCCGTTCGGCGTCGACCTGACGCTGGTGGAAGACGGCCGCCAGGCCGTCGAGGCCGTGGAGCGCGAGACCTACGACCTGGTCCTGATGGACCTGCAGATGCCGGTGCTGGACGGCCTGAGCGCCGCGCGCGAAATCCGCGCCCTGGAGGCGGCCCTGGGCCTGGCGCGCACGCCGATCGTGGCGCTCTCGGCCAACGCCTTGCCCGAGCACATCGCCGAGACCCGCGCCGCCGGCATGGACGAGCACCTCGCCAAACCGATCCGTCCCGACGCCCTGATCGCGCTGCTCAGCCGCGCCGAGGAGCTGAAGGCCAGCCAGGCCGCGTGAGCGCGTCAGGCGACGTGACAAAGTGGTCTGGCCCCGGCTCCTCAGGATGGGCTAACGTCGAGGCCTCTGTTCTGGGGCGACACATGGGGCTTAAGGTCACTCTTCCGCAGACGGTCGGCGCGGTTCTGGCGGCCTTCGCCTGCGCCGTCGGCGGCCCGGCCTGCGCCCAGGTGCTGCAGATCGGCGACGACGGCGCGGTCACCACCTACGCAGGCCCCGCCGTCTACACCTCCGAAGGCGTGACCTCTCTGATCCCGAAGGCAGCGCCGCAGACCGCCGCCCCGGCCGAGATCGCTCCCCTTGAAGTCTCCAGGGCCATCGACGAGGCCGCCCAGCGCCATGCGGTCAGCGCGCCGCTCGCCCAGGCCGTCGCCTGGGAGGAATCGCGCTTCCACCAGAACGTCATCTCGCCCAAGGGCGCGCTCGGCGTCATGCAGCTGATGCCCGACACCGCGCGCAGCCTCGGCGTCGACGCTAACGATGTCCGCGCCAACATAGATGGCGGAGTCGCCTATCTTTCGCATATGCTGCAGCTGTTCGAGGGCGATTTGCCCCGGGCGCTGGCGGCTTACAACGCCGGGCCAGGGGCCGTGCAGCGCTATGGCGGGGTCCCGCCATACGCCGAGACCAGGGCCTATGTACGCGCGATACTCGGACACCTTCCTACCGCCCCCATTGGCATTGGCAGCGGCGCCGCAGTGCGCGTGGAGTAAGCCATGAAAGCACGCGCGCCCCTGATCCTCGCTGCCGCCGTAGCCTACGCCGGCGCCGCCCATGCCCAGACGGGCGGCGATCCGGCCGGCTCCTCGCCGCTGCTCGCCGCGCTCGACTGGGTGCAGGGCACCCTGCTGGGCAACCTCGCCACCACCGCCGCGGTGATCGCCGTGGCCGCCGTGGGCTTCCTGATGCTCACGGGTCGGATGGACTGGCGCCGTGGCCTGACGGTGGTGATCGGCTGCTTCGTCATCTTCGGCGCCGTCTCCATCGTCGCCGGCATCCGCTCGCTGGCCGGAGGGCTGCACTAGCCATGGCGCGCCTGGCTTCCGATCCCGTCTTCGCCGCGCTCACCCGGCCGCAGATGATCGGCGGCGTCACCTATGCCTACGCGGTGTTCAACCTGATCGTCACCGTCGAGGCCTTCCTGATCACCCGCTCGTTCTGGGCGCTGGGCCTGGCCGCCGTGCTGCATGCCGCGGGCTATCTCGGCTGCCTGCGGGAGCCGCGGTTCTTCGACATCTGGATGACCAAGCTTCGCACCTGTCCGCGGGTGAAGAACTTCGGCTTCTGGCGCGGGAACTCCTACCGCCCATGAGCCAAGGCCCCGCCCACGACCGCTACGTCACCACCGGCGTCGCCAGGACCCTGGCGCCGCGCGAGGCCAGCGTCGGCGACCGCCTGCCCTACGCCGGCCACCTCGACGAGGTCACGATCCAGACCCGCGACGGCCTCTTGATCCAGACGCTGCACCTGGCCGGCTTCCCCTCCGAGACCGCGCCGGACGAAGAGCTGAACTATCGGAAGGCGATCCGCGAGACGGTCCTCCGCGGGGCCGCGTCGTCGCGGCTGGCCCTCTACCACCACGTGGTCCGCCGCCGGGTGACGCCCGCCTTCCCGGACGCCCCGGACGAGGGCTTCGCGGCGCGCCTCGACGCCGGCTGGCGCGAGCGGCTCGCGGGGCGGCGGCTCTACGTCAACGACATCTTCCTGACCCTGGTCAGGCGGCCCCTGCAGGGCGGCGCGGGCTTCCTCGAACGCCTGGTGAGGGCCCCCAACGCCAAGACCGCCGACCTAGACCGCGAGCTTCGCGCCCTGCACGCCGCGCGCGACGCCTTCGCCGCCGCGCTCGCCCCCTACGGCCCGCGCACGCTCTCGCTCTACGACGGGGCCGGCGGCGCGCGGCGTTCCGAGCCCGCCGAGTTCCTCAGCCTGATCCTCAACGGCGAGCTGAAGCCGATCCTGGCCCCCACCGGCGACATGGGCCACGCGCTGGCGGCGCGGCGCCTCTCCTTCGGCCTCGACGCCATGGAGTTCGGCCCGATGGCCGACGAGCCGGCGTTCGGGGCGATGATCTCGCTGAAGGACTACCCGGCCCGCACCGCGCCTGGCCTGCTCGACGGGGTCCTGCGGCTGCCGATGGAGCTGGTGCTGACCGAGAGCTTCGCCTTCGTCGAGCGCCAGCAGGCGCTGGACCGCATGGGCCTGGCGCTGCGGCGCCTCCGCGCCGCCGACGACGACGCCTACAGCCTGCGCTCCGAACTGGCCGAGGCGCGCGACGACGTGGGCGCCGGCCGCGCGGCCTATGGCGAGCACCACCTGACGATCCTCGCCAAGTCCGAAACGCTGGCCGAACTCGACGGCGCGGTCGCCGACGTGCAGTCGGCGCTGGCCGAAGCCGGCGCCATCGCGGTGCGCGAGGACACCAACCTGGAGCCCGCCTTCTGGGCCCAGTTCCCGGGCAATTTCAAATACATCTCGCGCCGCGCGCTGGTCTCCGCCGCCAATTTCGCCAGCCTCGCCAGCTTCCACAACCATCCGACCGGCCAGGCCGACGGCAACCACTGGGGCCCGGCCATCGCGGTGCTGGAGACCACGTCGTTCGGCCCCTACCACTTCAATTTCCACAACGCCGACCTTGGCAACTTCACGGTCATCGGCCCGTCGGGCTCGGGCAAGACCGTGCTCCTGACCTTCCTGCTGGCCCAGGCCGAGCGGCTGAAGCCCCGCATCGCCTATTTCGACAAGGACCGCGGCGCCGAGCCCTTCATCCGCGCCATCGGCGGCCGCTACGACGTGATCTCACCGGGCGAGCCCACCGGCTTCAACCCCCTGGCGCTCGCCGACACCCCCGCCAACCGCGCCTTCCTGGCCGACTGGCTGGGGCAGCTCCTGACCGTCGACGGCGGCAGCCTGGACGCCGAGGACCGGGCGATGATCGCCGAGGCCGTCGACGCCAACTACGCCCAGGCGCCCGGCCACCGCCGCCTGCGCTATCTGCGCGAGCTGTTCCGCGGCGCGCGCCGCCCGCACGCCGGGGACCTCGCCGCGCGGCTGGGCGCCTGGTGCGAGGGCGGCGAGCACGCCTGGCTGTTCGACAATGCGTCCGACCGCCTCGACATCGACGCCCGCATCCTGGGCTTCGACATGACCAGGATCCTCGACGCGCCGACCATCCGGACGCCCGCCATGATGTACCTGTTCCACCGCCTTGAGCAGCGGCTGGACGGCTCGCCCGCCATCATCGTCGTCGACGAGGGCTGGAAGGCGCTGGACGACGCGGTCTTCGTGCGGCGGATCAAGGATTGGGAAAAGACCATCCGCAAGCGCAACGGCATCGTCGGCTTCTGCACCCAGAGCGCGTCCGACGCCCTGGAAAGCCGCATCGCCTCGGCCATCGTCGAACAGGCCGCGACCCAGGTCTTCTTCCCCAACAGCCGCGCGCGGCCCGAGGACTATGTGCAGGGCTTCGGCCTCACCGAGCATGAGTTCGAACTGGTCCGCAACCTCCCAGACACCTCCCGCTGCTTCCTGATCAAGCGCGGCGACCACAGCGTCGTCGCCCGCCTCGACCTATCCGGCCTGGGCGGCGAACTCGCCGTGCTGGCCGGCACGGAGCGCGCGGTGCGGCGCCTCGAAGCCCTGCGCGGCGAACTGGGCGACGAGCCCGACGCCTGGCTGGAGCCCTTCATGACGGGAAGGAGCGCGGCATGACCCGGTCCTGCGAAGCTCCGCAAGGAGCGAAGTAGGATGGCCTCCTGCTCCAGCCTCGTCGGCCAAGGCGTGATCCGCGGCGTGCTGGGCGCCGTCGACTGCCAGACCCGCAGCTTCGCCGAGGCCGGCTATTCGTCGTTGACCTCGGCGTCCTCGACCTTCCAGGTCGGCCTGACCCTGCTCTTGACCATCTACGTCGCCCTGGTCGGCTACCGGATGCTGTTCGCCTCGGGCGGCGCGCGCCTCTCTGACGCGCCCGGCATCGCGCTGAAGATCGGCGCCATCCTGGCGTTGGTGACCAGCTGGGCCACCTTCCAGACCCTGGTCTTCGACCTCGCCGCCAAGGCGCCGGCCGAGATCGCCGCCGCCGTGGCCGCGCCCCTGCAGGCCAGTGGCGGGTCCTTGGCCGCCGATCCGGTGGGCGGCCTGCAGACCGCCTACGACGAGCTCGTCGCCGCCGCCGCGGCCTTCGGCAAGACCGCCGGCCCAGCGGCCCACGCCTATTCCAGCCCGGCCGCCTCGGCCGCCGAGTCGCTGTCGGCCGCGTCGGGCGTGCTGTTCATGACCACCGCCGGCGCCATCGCCGCCGCCACCCTGGCGATCGGGGTGCTGACCGCGGTCGGGCCGGTGTTCGTCGCGCTGTTCCTGATCCCGGCCACGCGGGGGCTGTTCATGGGCTGGGTGCGCGCGCTCGCCGCCGCCGCCATCGCGCCCCTGCTGAGCTGGCTGACCGTGGTCGTGATGCTGTCGGTGCTGGAGCCCTGGCTGGTGACGCTCGCCCAGGAGCGCGCCGACAACACGCTGGATCCCAACACCGCCATGAGCGTCGCCAGCCTGGTCTTCGTGTTCGGCGCCGGCCAGGCCGCCCTGCTGATCGCCGCCGGCGTCGTGGCCTTCGGCTTCCGCCTGCCGGGCGAGGCCGCCGCCCAACGCCCGGCGCCCAACACCCAGGCCCCGCAGCCGGTTCAGGTCATCGAGCCCGAGTCCCGCGCCCAGCGCCTGGCCTTCGACCTGCAGCGCGACCAGGCCGCCGCCGCCGCCCGCCTGCGTCCGATGCATCTCGCCACCGTCACCGCCGCCGCCACGAGCAGCGGGACCGCCGCCGGCCCGAGCTTCGCGCCCTCCGAGCGCCCGGCCCGTCTCGGCGACGCCTATCGCCGCCCGGCCGTCGCGCCGCGTCCAGCCGGAGGCCGCGCATGAGACCTGTCCTCGTCGCCGCCATCCTGGCCTTGAGCGCCGCCCCGGCGCTCGCCGTGGAGCCGCATCCCGGCCCCGGCGATCCGCGCATCTTCGAGGTGCAGTACGATCCCGGCGACGTGGTCGAGCTGAAGGGCGTGCTGGGCTACCAGTTCTCGCTGGAGTTCGATCCCACCGAACACATCGAGACGGTCGCCATCGGCGACGCGCTCGGCTGGCAGGTGACGCCGAACCGCAAGGCGAACCTGTTGATCGTCAAGCCGATGGCCAAGCGGCCCGACACCAACATGACGGTGGTCACCAACCAGCGCCGCTACAACTTCCAGCTCAGCGTGCGCGAGCATGCGCCGGCCAAGGCGATCCCCTACTCGGTGCGCTTTATCTATCCGCCGGTCGCCATGGCGGTGGTCGAGCCGCCGCCGCCCCCGCCGCCGCCGGTCGACCGCAACCACGCCTACAGCTACCAGGGCTCGACCAAGGCGCTGCCGACCCAACTGTTCGACGATGGCCAGTCGACCTATTTCGCCTTCGCCGCCGACGCCGACCTGCCGGCCATCTATGCGGTGGAGGCCGACGGCGGCGAGGCGGTGGTCAATTCGCACATGCTGGCCGGCTACACCGTCGTCGACCGCATCGCCCCGGGCTTCGTGCTCCGCCGCGGCGCCGAGGTGACCAAGGTGTTCAACGACGGCTGGAAGGGTCAGCAGACCAGCGCGCTCAGCCCCAAACCCCGAACCGCCGACAAGCCCTGGTGGCGCAGATGACCGACGAAACCCCCGACACCGAGCTCAGCGAAGTCTACGAGCGCGCCCACTGGGTGCGGCCGCAGGTGAGCCAGCCCTCCTCGCCCTGGACCGTGGTGCTGGGGGTCGGCGGCGCCTGTGTCGTGGGCCTGGCGGTGTTCACCTCGCTCTCGCATGCCCGCGAAGCCAAGGCCTCGACCCAGAAGCCCGCCGTGGCGTCCAACGTCGCGCCGGGCTGGGCGCCGGGTCTGCAGAAGATCATGGACCAGCCCGCGCCGCCGTCCATGGCGGGCGCCGCGCCCAGTCCCCCGCCGCCCGTCGCCGCGCCGCAGGCGACGCTGCTGCCGCCACCTTCGCAGACCGACCTGCCGGAGACTCATTGGAAAGCGCCCGCCGTGGTCGTCGACCTGAGCGAAGGCCCAAGCGCCGCCCCCGCCGCCTTCCGCCTCGCCCAGGCCGGCGCGCCGACTCCGGCGGCCGGAACCCCGACGCCCGGCGTCGCCGGCGCGCCCGAAAACGCCGTCTCGGCGGAGGAGCGCTTCGCCGCCCGCGTCTCCGGCGCCGGCGCCGAGACCGCCCGCGCCACCCAGATGCGCAACGTCTCCCGCGTGGTGCCGCAGGGCTTCGTGATCCCCGCGGTGCTGGAGACCGCCATCGACAGCGACCTGCCGGGCTCGGTCCGCGCGGTGGTCAGCCGCGACGTGCGCGGCTTCGACGGCAGCCAGGTGCTGATCCCGCGCGGCTCGACCCTGATCGGCCAGTACAAGTCCGCCGCCGCCATCGGCCAGACCCGCGCCTTCGTGGTCTGGTCACGGATCATCACGCCCACCGGCGTCTCCATCGACGTGGGCTCGCCCGCCACCGACCAGCTCGGCCGCGGCGGCCTGGAGGGCAAGGCCGACACCCACTTCTTCCAGCGCTTCGGCGCCTCGATCCTGCTCTCGGTGATCTCGGGCGGCATCGACGCGGTCGCCAGCCGCAACGGCGGCACGACCAATGCGCTGGTCATCGGCTCGCCCACCCAGGCCCAGAACGTCGCCTCCATCGCGCTGCAGAAGCAGATCGACATCCCGACCACCATCCGCGTGGCCCAGGGCGCGGCGGTGCAGGTCTCCGTCGCCCGCGATCTCGACTTCACCGGCGTCGCGCCGATCGGACGCTAGGATGTCCGCGGGCGTCTACCTTGAGGCCTATCTCACGCCGCTGGCGCCCTGGCTGTCGCGGCCCGACGTCACCGACGTGCTGATCAACCGCCCGGGCGAGGTCTGGATCGAGACCGCCGACGGGACCATGAGCCGCGAGCCCGCCGACCAGCTCACCGAAGTGGCGCTGACCCGCCTCGCCCGCCAGATCGCCGCCGCCAGCCACCAGGGCGTCAACCGCGAACAGCCCCTGCTTTCCGCCACCCTGCCGGACGGCGCCCGCGTCCAGGTGGTCTCGCCGCCCGCCACCCGCGGCGGCCTGGCCATGGCGGTGCGCAAGCACCTGATCAGCGACATGAGCCTGGACGAGCTCTCCCGCGACGGCCTCTTCGAAGCCGCCGCCCGCACCGACCCGGCCCGCGACGCCGCCGCCAACGCCGACCTGGAAGCCCTGATCGATCCAAAGAACGGGCATGCCGACCTGATCGGCTTCCTCAAGCTCGCCGTGAAGCGCCGCAAGACGGTGGTGATCTCCGGCGGCACCGCCAGCGGCAAGACCACGCTGCTCAATGCCCTGGTGAAGGAGATCGCCCGTTCCGAGCGCCTGGTCGTCATCGAGGACGCGCCGGAGATCCGCCTGGACCACCCCAACGCCGTCGGCCTGGTCGCCGTGCGCGGCGAGCTCGGCGAGGCCCAGGTCGACGCCGACACCCTGTTGGCCGCCGCCCTTCGGCTGCGCCCCGACCGCATCCTCTTGGGCGAGCTGCGCGGCCGCGAGGCCTTCGCCTGGCTGCGCGCCGTCAACTCCGGCCATCCGGGCTCGATCACCACGGTCCACGCCGACAGCCCGGCCGGCGCGCTCGACCAGATCGCGCTGCTCGCGCTCACCTCCGGCATCGACCTCGGCTGGGACAAGGTCCGCACCTACGTCGAGCGCGTCGTCGACGTCGTCGTCCAGCTCGACCGCACCAATGGCGCGCGCCGCCTCACCGAAGTGCTCTTCCGGCCCGGCCGCAGCGCTGATTGAACCAAACAAGAAGAACCACGGACGGACACAGACGCACACGGACCCGCCATGCCCTTCGCGAGCGCCGCTCGCCTTCCGATCATCGGCGGAGCCTATCGGAAGATGGCCTTCGGCCTTTCAAGCGGCAGGACGCGTCCGTGTGCGTCTGTGTCCGTCCGTGGTTGAATCCTTCTTCCGTGCTCTTCCGCGGTTCCCTTCGAGACCGCCTAGCGGGTCCCGTACATCCGGTCGCCCGCGTCGCCGAGGCCCGGCAGGATGTAGCCGTGGTCGTTCAGCCGCTCGTCCACCGCCGCGGTCCAGATGCGCACGCCCGGATGGTGGCCCTGGAACTTGGAGATCCCCTCCGGCGAGGCCAGCAGACAGGCCATGCGGATATCGCGCGCCCCGGCCTCCTTCAGCCGGTCGACGGCGGCGATGGCGGTGTTGCCGGTGGCCAGCATGGGGTCGATGACGATCACCTGGCGGTCCGCCAGATCGGCCGGCGCCTTGAAGTAGTATTCCACGCACTCCAGCGTCGCCGGGTCGCGGTAGAGGCCCACATGCGCCACCCGCGCCGCCGGGACCAGGTCCAGCATGCCGTCGAGCATCCCCATGCCTGAGCGCAGGATCGGCGCGAACACCAGCTTCTTGCCGGCCAGTTGCGGCGCGGTCATCGCCTGCATCGGCGTCTCGATCTCGACGCTCTCCAGCGCCAGGTCGCGGGTGACCTCGTAGCAGAGCAACGCGCCGATCTCCTTCAGGAGCTGACGGAAGCTCTTGATCGAGGTGTCCTTCTTCCGCATCAGCGTCAGCTTGTGCTGCACCAGCGGGTGGTCGACGACGGTGACGCCTTTGATGGCCATGGCTTCCCTCTAGAAAACGGTGCCGTCGCTGATGACGGCGATCGGCGGCCCGCCGTCGGCGCGCAAGCTCTTGGCGATCCGCCGCCCCGCCGCCCAGGTGCCGCCCTCCAGCACGCGGGCCAGCGGGAAGGCCTCGGCGGTGACGCCCAGGCGTTCGCGGACCATCGGCGCGATCTTGTCGAGCAAGGCCACGGTCAGCGCCCGCCAGCCCACGACCAGGGTCCCCTCGACCGGATGCCGGCGCCCGGCGTCGCCCGGGTCGGCCAGGCTCAGGACGCCGGTGTCGAAGAAAAGGCCGCCGTTGCGGTATTCCGCCAGCCCGGTCAGCCCGTCGATGTCCGTCACCGCGATCCCGGCGGCCTCCAGCGGCTCGATCAGCGAATAGGAGAGCCACTGCGAAAGCTTGTGGATCGGCATGTAGCCGTCGGTCACGTCGTCGCGCTTGATCGCGGGATGCCGCCAACAGTCGCCGAGCGGCACGCCGGCCAGGCTCAGCCGCCCCGGCCAGATCGGCCCCAGCGCCTGCAGCAACACCTCCAGGATCACCGGCGCCGGCAATCTCCCATCCACCGCGCGGGCGGCCATCACGTCGAACAGATCGCCCGGCCGCCCCACCGCCGCCCCAAGGGCGCGCAGCAGAGCCGCGCGGCCCTCCAGGCCCACCAGCGGATTGTCGGCGCCGGCCTGGAAGCCCGTCGCCAGCACTTGCGCGGTCACGCCGGTCAGGCTGTCGGCCCGCAGGGGATCGCTCGGCTCCGCCGACAGCGCACCTGACTCGAACAGCCGGAAGGACGCGATGCCCAGGCCCTCCGAACGGCTGAGCGTCGCCCCGGTCTGCTGATCGCGGTAGCGCCAGTCCATGCCCGCCCCGGCATCCAACAGCACCGAGGTGATCGCCAGGTCGAACGCCGCGCGCGCCCGGTCGGCGGGCTCGCGCCAGCCGCCGTCCAGCTCGGCCCAGAGGTCACGACCCGCGACAATGAAATGCCGCCACCGCGCGTGGAATGGAACCTTGAGGTCCGGATAGGCGTCCCGCACCACCTCCGCCGTCAGGTCGGCGGCGGCCTCCAGCCTCGCCGGATCGACCCGCCATTCGGCGACCTCGCCCGCCAGCGCCGCGGCCAGCATCTCGTGCGACCGCTCGCGCACCGCATGGGCGGATAGCAGTGATCTCGCCGCCAGTGTGTCTGCGCTGTTCGACATCAATCCAAATCTAAGCTCGTCATCCTCGGGCTTGTCCCGGGGATCCATGGTTCAGCCGCCGCTTGCCGTCGATCATGGGCCGCGCCGCGCGGCCCACACCCACCACCTCGCCGCCGAGGGATGGATCCCCGGGACAAGCCCGAGGATGACGAGCAAGAAAATGGCGGCCGACGGAGGAAGAAATCAGAATTCCTTGAGATCGCGGCCCACGACCTTCTTCAGGTCGGCCTTGCTCGGCGGCTTTTCGGGCGTGAAGTAGCCGGCGGCCTTCTTGGCCTCCATCTCGACGCTGGCGTCGTCGGGAACCAGCCAGTCGGGGATCGGCACGCGTTCGCCGATCTCGACGCCGCCCTTCACCAGCGCGTCGTACTTCATGTTCGACATCGAGACGAACCGGTCGATCCGCCGGATGCCCAGCCAATGGATGATGTCGGGCATCAGCTGCTGGAAGCGCGCGTCCTGCACGCCGGCCACGCATTCTGTGCGCTCGAAATAGGTCGCCGCCTGGTCGCCGCCCGGCTGCCGCTTCCTCGCATTGTAGACCAGGAACTTGGTCACTTCGCCAAGCGCCCGGCCTTCCTTGCGGTTGTAGACGATCAGGCCCGCGCCGCCGGCCTGCGCCTGCGCCGTCGCCTCCTCGATCCCGTGGGTCAGGTAGGGGCGGCAGGTGCAGATGTCGGAGCCGAACACGTCGGAGCCGTTGCACTCGTCGTGCACCCGGCAGGTGAGCGTGTACTTCCTGTTCCCGATCCGCGCCGGGTCGCCGAACATGTAGAGGGTGATGCCCCCGATCGGCGGCAGGAAGACCTTGATGTCGGGCCGGGTGACCAGCTCGGGATACATGCCCCCGGTCTGTTCGAAGAGCGTGCGGCGCAGCTGCGTCTCGTCGACCTCGAACCGCTCGGCGATGCCCGGCAGATACCAGACGGGGTCGATGGCCGCCTTGGTCACCGCCACGTCGCCGTTCTCGTGCACCACCGTCCCGTCGACCTTCAGCCGGCCCTTGGCGATAGCCTCGTGGATCTCCGGCAGGTCGATGCGCGCCTTGGTGACCGCGATGGTCGGGCGGATGTCGACGCCCTCGGCGAGCTCCGCGGCGAAGTCCTCGGCCACCCGGTGGCCCCAGGGATCCAGGCTCACGATCTTGCCCGGCTCATGCCATTGGGCGTGCGGACCGATCGGCACGACCGGATAGGTGTTGTGCAGTTCCGGCCGCGTCTCGGCCGCCATGGCGCCCGACGAGATCGCCAGCGCCCGGTAGATCGAATAGGCGCCGCCGTGCGCGCCGACAGCGTTGCGGTCCGCGCCCGAGTTCGGGGTGGCGATCACCGGGCCGCGCTCGCGGGCGGTCTTGGCGTCCCAATGGATCGGGAACCGGCTCTGCGACCCACCGCCCGGGTGCGAGGTGAGCCGGATGTGGGATGTCCTGTTGGCGGACATGATCTTCTCTCAAACCTCCAGAATCGAAAAAGCCCCGCGCCGTTCGCCGGCTTGGGGCCTTTGAGCGGGGATCAAACACCCGCTGATTTCACTTGGCAAGTCTTACGGCTTTGCTGTCGGGCGCCCAGGCCGCTGATTTGGCTGCGCTTTGTCTCGCAAGCTCGACCGGGGCGGCAAGGCGGCCTAAGGGTTGCGCGTGACCCGCCGAGCCTACCGCGCCGCCCTGCTCCACATGCTGGACGACCCCTGCCGCGCCCCGGCGGCGGAGGCCTACGCCTATCACCCGGACGGCCTGCTGATCGTCGAGGACGGCCATGTGGCGGCCTTCGGCGCCTATGCCGACCTCGCGCCGGCCCTGGCGCCGGGGACGCCCATCGAGGCCTTCCCCGGCAAGCTGATCACGCCGGGCCTGGTCGACGCCCACATCCATTATCCGCAGACCGACGTCATCGCCGCCTGGGGTTCGCAGCTGCTGGACTGGCTGCACAGCCACACCTTCCCCGCCGAACAGGCCTTCGCCGACCGCGCCCACGCCGACGAGGCCGCCGGCTTCTTCTGCGACGAGCTGCTGCGTCACGGCACCACCAGCGCGCTGGTGTTCGGCACGGTCCACAAGACCTCGGTCGACGCCCTCTTCGACGCCGCCTTGGCCCGTAACATGCGGCTTACCGCCGGCAAGGTGCTGATGGACCGCCATGCGCCGGCGGGCCTCACCGACACCGTCGAGACCGGCCGGGCCGACACGGAAAGCCTGATCCGCGCCTGGCGGGGCAAGGGGCGCCTTGGCTATGCGGTCACGCCCCGCTTCGCCGTCACCTCCTCGGACGCCCAGCTCACCATGGCCGGCGAGGTGGCCGCGGCCCATCCCGACGTCCTGATCCACACCCACATGAGCGAGAACCTCGAAGAGATCGCCCGGGTCGGCGAGCTCTTCCCCGGCGCGCAGGACTATCTCGACGTCTACGCCCGCCACGGCCTGGTGACGCCGCGTTCGGTCTTCGCCCATTGCGTCCACACCACCGACGAGGCGCTGCGGCGCATGAATATGGCCGGCTCGGCGGCGGTCTTCTGTCCCTCGTCCAACCTGCTCCTGGGCTCGGGCCTGTTCAGCCTGAAACAGGCCTGCGCCTGCGGGGTCACCGTCGGCTTGGGCACCGACATCGGCGCGGGCGCCAGCTTCTCCCTGCTGCACATGATGGGCGAGGCCTACAAGGTGGGCCAGCTCGGCGGCGAGGCGCTCGACCCGCTGCACGCCTTCTATCTGGCCACCCTGGCGGGCGCCCGGGCCATGAAGATCGACGCACACGTCGGCAACCTGGCGCCCGGCAAGGAGGCCGATTTCCTGGTCATCGACCTGGCGGCCACGCCGCTGCTCGCGCGCCGCACGGCCGCCGCCCGGACCATCGCCGAAAAGCTCTTCGTGCTCAGCCTCCTGGGCGACGACCGCGCCATCGAGCGGACCTACCTCGCCGGCGCCCTGGCCCACAGCCGCGACAGGCTCTAGGCCGGTGGAGGCCTTCCGCGTCGAAACCCCACTCGGCCCCATCGAACTTCTCGGCCGCGACACCGGGGCGCCCGTGCAGCTGGTCATCACCGGCGCCTTCGCCTCGTCCAACACGCTCGAGCTGAACCAGCAGCGTTTTCCCGAGCTGGACGTCTGGCGCACCCACCTGCCGGGCAACCATTCGCCGCCGCTCGTCGCGACCTCGGTCGGGGTGTTCGCTGCGGCGATCTCCCACGCCCTGCGCCAGCGCCTGGCAGGCCGCACGGCCAGCGTGATCGGCCTGTCGGTCGGCGCCCTGGTCGCCATGGCGCTCGATCCCGCCCTGGTCGGCCGCCTCCTGCTGGTCGAGCCGCCCCTGCGCCCCGACCGCGCCTGGCCGCTCGCCCAGCTTCTCGACGCCATGCCGCCCGGCGGCGAGGACTTCGTCTGGCAGGTGTTCGGCCTCGCCGAGGGGCGCGCCGAGCCGCGCGACTACACCGGCCTCGTCGAGCGCCTGCGGCGGCCGGCCAAGGTCGTGCTGGGCGGCGACGCCCTGCTGCCCGAGCGCGAGCGGACCGGCTGGCCAAGCCTGGTGGACGCCGACAGCCGCCGCCGGCTCGCCGCCCACCCGGGGATCGAGGTCGAGGTCCTGGCCGGCGCCGGCCACCACGTCCTGAAAGAAGCCTGGCCCCAGTTCGAACCGATCATGCGCGCCTTCGCCGCCGGCTGAGTGGAAGCATATCTGCGAACCACACGAACGGCTTCGCGCCTTGAGACTCCGCGCAGCGGAGGCTCAGTCGATTCAACCGCAGAGAACGCAAAGATCGCAGAGGTAGAGCATGATCGCGATGGCCGCGCGGCCATCGCGGCCTCTTTGCGATCTTTGCGTTCTCTGCGGTTTGAAAAAGGACGGTCCCGCTGCGCGGGCCTCTAGGGACCAGACCCGTTCGTGCGGGCCGCGGCGGGTGAGGTTAAACGCCACCTCCAACCTGCACGATTGGCGCTAAACCGCCCCCGTCAGCGCCTGGATCGCCACCAGGAGGTGATAGAACGAGGTGGCCGGCGCGGGCTCGTCGACGAAGGTCCCGTCGGCCCTCAGCTTGTCGCGCCACACCCCGCGGGCCGGGACGTCGAGGTACTGCGCGAGCCCGCGCGCCGCCCGCAAGGCCTGCGCCTCGTCGCCCAGCACGACGGCGGCCTTCAGGTGCTCGGTCTGCGGCCACAGCCGCGCGTCGCCGTCGCGCACCGAGAAGTCGTCCCACAGCGCGTTGACCGCGACCTCACGGACCGGATCGACCCCCTTCAGCCCGGTCTCGAACAGCCGCCGCGCCGCCGCCAGCGCCCGCTCGTCGCGCCGCGAACGGCCCCAGCGGTCCAAGAGCCAGGCCCATTCGAACTGGTGGCCGGGCTCGACCAGGCCGCCCTCGCCCTCCAGCGCCCGCCACCGCTCATCGAAGAACTCGCGCAGCGCCCCGGTCGCCGGGTCGATGAACCGGCGCAGCGCCAGGTCCGCCAGCTCATCCGACAGCGTCGCCCAGGAGGGTCCGCCGAGCGGTTCCCATGCGAGCGTGCTCTCGAACAGGTGCATGTGCCAGTTGGCCTGGTAGGGATGGGGCCCGTTCTCCCGAAAGCCGCCGCCCGCCACCCGCCGGTCCTGCAGCGCATCCAGCACGCCCGCCGCCTGCGCCTCGAACGACGAGGCCGGGTCCGCCGCCTGCAGCGCCGCCATGGCCAGCAGAACGAAGGCCTGCTCGTAGTTGTCGGCCTCGGTGTCGAGCGGCGTCCCGTCCGCCGCCACCCGGTTGCGGAACAGGCCGTCCGGCCGCCGATAGGCCGCCACGAACCGTGTCCAGCCGGTCTGGGCCACGCCCAGCCACCGCGCGCCGTAGCCGCCCTGCGCCGCCTGCGCGAACACGAACACCTGCCGCGCCTGCGCCCGCGCGCGCCGCGGGGCCTCCACCGGGTGGCCTTCGAGGTCGAGCGTCTCCTGGAACAGCCCGCCTTCAGGATCGACGCCCGCATCGGCCCACAACGGCAGCGCCGCCTCGCTCAGCCAGGCGCGATACCAGTGGGCGGCGTCGGACAGGGTGTCGAAACGGACGGGCATGGGCGCCTTATGGCCGATTTAGCCGCCGTTGCCAGCTTCGGGGGGCCGCCTGAGGCGTCGCGGCCCTAGGCGTCGCAGTTGCGCGCTGCGTGCGCCACGTGGAAGGCGCCGGAATGCGACAGCACGATCCAGTCGCCGCAGCGCGCGATGATCGGGCCCTCCGGCGTGCGCACCTGCACCGCGGCGCTTTCCACCACCGCGCAGGCCTCTTCGCCGAGCCACCGCCAGAGCGCCCGCCAGCTCGCCTTGTCGCTGGGCGGCGGCACGCGCAGCGCCGCGCCGTGATCGAAGGGCGGATGGAGCTGAATGGCGCGCATGGACCGTTGGAAACCCTTGGCTGGCCGTCGAATCGTCTTGAGGTCCGAATTCGCGGTGCTTCGGTGACCAAGTGCTTAATTGCCGCCTGCGCCGCCCCCCGACCGCATCGGATACGACCCTGGCTTGCGGCGAGGGGGCGCCTGGACCCAGGCGCCGACGCAGGCGCTGAGTCGGGCGCCAGACAGAACGCGGTCGCCGAACGCGTTATTTCCTCGCGAGTTGCAAATTGTCGCACCTCGGTTTTCGGGCGCCCTTTTAATCACAGAAATAACTAGCTTAACTTATGGTAGAGCCATCGCGCGGGGTCCGGGGGGATTTTCGCCCGCCAGAAGGCATCGGCCGGGGGAGACAAGAATTGGCAGATCCGTCAACAAAAGCGCCCGATCCCATGGATGTGGCCCTGGGCGCCGCGGTGCGCATCCGCCGCCGCACCATCGGCATCTCGCAGGAGGCGCTGGCCGAGCAGTGCGGCGTGAGCTTCCAGCAGATCCAGAAATACGAGAACGGCGCGAACCGCATCTCCTTCTCGCGCCTGGTGCAGATCGCCCGCGCCCTGAAGTGCCGGGTCGTGGACCTGATGGATGTGCTGGACGGCCCGGACCGCGAGATGACCGGCGACCTCGACCTCTTGACCCGCATGCGCACGCCGGGCGCGATCGAGCTGCTGGCCGCCTATGAGGTGATGCCGCCGGAGGCCCGCACCTCGCTGGTCGGCCTGCTGCGCGCCCTCACCGCCCAGGCCGAAACCCCCGCCAAGACCCGGGTGGTCGCCTAGCTACTCCGCCAGGACCCTGTCGATCACCGCCTTGGCGCCGGGGCCGGCCCAGTCGGCCTCGCCGGAAATCCGCCCGCGCTCCAGGCCGTCCTTGCCCAGGATGATCGTCGTCGGCATGCCGTCGGCGTTGGGCTTCAGCGTCCAGGGCAGCTTGGCCTCCGGATCGTTGTAGAGCTTGAGCGGCGCATTGGCCGCGATGAACGCCTTGGCCGCGGCCAGCTGGTCCGGCTTGTCGATCGACACCGCCACCACCTCCACCGGCTTGCCCGCATAGGCCTGGGCCAGCTTGGCCAGCGTCGGCATCTCAGTCTTGCAGGGGCCGCACCAGGTCGCCCAGATGTTCAGCACCACCACCTTGCCCTTGAAGTCGGCCGGAACGAGCTTCTTGCCGCTGGCGTCGAAGAACGGATAGGCCGGGGGTTGGGCGCCGTCGGCGGCGTGCGACAGCTTCTTGGAGACGTCGTGGGTCTCGGGCGCGGTGGCCACGGCGCCGGAGCTCGCCCCGGAGCTTCCGCCGGAGGTCGCCACCTCGGTCTGCGTCACCGGCTTGGCCGTGGACTGGGCGATGATATAGACCAGCCCCGCGGCGCCTATGGCGGCGGCGCCCCACAGGGCCCATCTCAGGACCCCGCCCTTGGATTTCGCCCCCTCGGTTTTCGCCTGGGACTCTTCGCTCATATGACGAACTCTTCTTCTGACGCCCCGAAGTCGCCGCCCCCCGATACCGCAAAGGCGGGGCAAGCGATGTGGGGCGGCCGTTTCTCGGACAAGCCGGCCGAGCTGATGCAGGCGATCAACGTCTCCATCGGCTTCGACCGGCGGCTGGCCGCGCAGGACCTGGAGGGGTCCCGCGCGCACGCGGCGATGTTGCAAAAGACCGGCGTCATTACAAGCGAGGACGCGGCGGCGATCCTCGGCGGCCTCGACGCCATCGCCGCCGAGATGGACGCAGGCAGCTTCCCGTTCCGCGAGGAATACGAAGACATCCACATGAACGTGGAGGCCCGCCTGCGCGAGCTGATCGGGCCTGCGGCCGGGCGGCTGCACACCGCGCGCTCGCGCAACGACCAGGTGGCGCTCGATTTCCGCATGTGGGTCCGCGAGGCCTGCGACCGGACTGCAGCCCAGATCAAAGCGCTTCAACGGTCGCTGATCGCCAAGGCCGAGCCGCACGCCGCGACCCTGATGCCGGGCTTCACCCACCTGCAGCCGGCCCAGCCGGTGACCTTCGGCCACCACCTGATGGCCTATGTGGAGATGTTCGGCCGCGACGCCTCGCGCTTCGCCGATGCGCGGACGCGGATGAACGAAAGCCCGCTGGGCGCCGCGGCGCTGGCCGGCTCGCCCTTCCCGATCGACCGGAAGATGACCGCACACGCGCTCGGTTTCGACCGCCCCACGGCCAATTCGCTCGACAGCGTCGCCGACCGGGACTTCGCGCTCGAAGCCCTGGCGGCGGCCGCCATCACCGCCATCCACCTCTCGCGCCTGGCCGAGGAGATCGTCATCTGGATGACGCCGCAGTTCGGCTTCGTGCGCCTGACCGACGCCTTCACCACCGGCTCCTCGATCATGCCGCAGAAGAAGAACCCCGACGCCGCCGAGCTGGTGCGCGCCAAGGCGGGGCGGCTCTTGGCCTCGTTCACCCAGCTGGCCGTGGTCATGAAGGGCCTGCCGCTGACCTATTCGAAGGACATGCAGGAGGACAAGGTCCCCACCTTCGAGGCCTTCGACGCCCTGGAACTCAGCCTGCGGGCCATGGCGGGCATGATCGCGGATATGCAGCCCGCCATTGAAAACATGGAAAAAGCCGCGGGCGCGGGCTTTTCCACCGCCACCGACCTCGCCGACTGGCTGGTGCGCGAGCTCAAGCTGCCGTTCCGCGACGCCCACCACATCACCGGCGCCGCGGTGAAGCGCGCCGAGCAGCTCGGCTGCGACCTGCCCGCCCTGCCGCTCGCCGAGCTGCAGAGCTTGGAGCCCCGCGTCACCGAGGGCGTTTTCAAGGTGCTGACGCCGCAGGCATCGGTGGCCAGCCGGATGAGTTACGGTGGGACCGCACCCGACCAGGTGCGCGCCCAGATCGAGCGTTGGAAGGAAATCCTCGCATGACCCTTCGTCGTCTTCCGACTTTCGGCGCAGCCGCGCTCATGGCGCTCGGCCTTTGCGCCTGCGGCAAGCTCGGCCAGCTCGAAAGGCCCGGCCCCCTGAACGGCGCCGGCCACGCCACCACCCGCCAGGCGGACGAAGCCGCCCGTCAGGCGCAGGACCCGCAGCGTCCGGTCGACACCGTCGATCCGCGCGACCGCAGCGTCGATCCCGCCCCGCCACGCGCCGCGCCGATCGAAAGCTCCGGCCAGAACCCGTTCGGCTCGGGCCCGCCCGGCGCGTTCGGCAACCCCTTCACCAACCCGCGATGAACCACTTCGAGCTCGTCGCCAGCCTAGAGGGGGAGAGTTCGGGGGGCGCCGAGCTCGCGTGTGAAGGCGTACCCCTCGCGACGATCGCGCAAGCCGTGGGCACGCCGGTCTACGTCTATTCCTCCGCCACCCTTGAGCGGCATTTCACCGTCCTGCGCGACGCGCTCGTGGGCGCCGGCCTCAAGGACCCGCTGATCGCGTTTGCCGTAAAGGCAAACCCCAACGTCGCCGTCCTGCGCACGCTCGCCGCCGTCGGCGCCGGCGCCGACGTGGTCTCCGAGGGCGAGATCCGCCGGGCGCTGGCCGCCGGCGTGCCGCCGGACCGCATCGTCTTCTCCGGCGTCGGCAAGACCGAGGCCGAGGTCGCCTTCGCGCTGGAGACCGGCGTCGCCGAGATCAACCTGGAGTCGGAACCTGAGTTGACTCTCGTTAACCGGGTGGCCCAGCGGATGGGCAAGCGCGCCACCGTCGCCATCCGGGTCAATCCCGACGTCGAGGCCGGCGGCCACGCCAAGATTTCCACAGGCAAGGCCGAGAACAAATTCGGCGTTTCCATGGTCGAAGCCGAGCGGCTCTACGCCAACGCCGCCAATATGGCCGGCGTCCGCCCGGTCGGCGTCGCCTGCCACATCGGCAGCCAGATCACCGACCTCGCGCCCCTGGAAGCCGCCTTCCGCAAGATGCGGGGCCTGGTCGAGCGCCTGCGCGCCGAGGGCCTTTCCGTCGAGCGCCTCGACCTCGGCGGCGGCCTGGGCGCGCCCTATTTCAACGCGCCCACTCCACCGGCGCCTGTCGACTACGCCGCGATGATCGCCAGGACCATGGCGGGCCTTTCGGGCATCCAGTTCGCCTTCGAGCCCGGCCGGATGATCGCCGCCAACGCCGGCGTGCTGGTCGCCCGGGTGCTGCACGTCAACGCCCGCCCCGAGGGCCGCAAGTTCCTGGTGCTGGACGCGGCCATGAACGACCTCCTGCGGCCGGCCATGTACGACGCCTTCCACGACATCCGCCCGGTGAAACCCCGCGAGGGGGAGCCCGAGACCTACGACGTGGTCGGCCCGATCTGCGAGACCGGCGACACCTTCACCCGCGACCGCACCCTGCCCCCGCTGCAGGCCGGCGACCTCGTCGCCTTCATGACCGCCGGCGCCTATGGCGCGGCCATGTCCAGCGAGTACAACTCCCGCCTGCTGGTCCCGGAGGTGCTGGTGAAGGGCGACCGGTTCGCGGTGGTGCGCCCGCGGCCCACCTACGACGACATGCTGGCCAAGGAGCAGTCCGCGCCCTGGCTGTAACGAAAACCGACCGGAGGAACGCCCCGATGTCTCCCATTCCCAAGCGCGGCCCAATGGGCGGCATCGTGGCCGTCACCGGCGCGGCGGGCTTCCTCGGCGGCTGGGTCGTGCGCCTGCTGCTCGACAAGGGCTACCGGGTCCGCGCCTGCGTGCGCGACGCGAGCGATGACAGCCGGGTCGGGTTCCTCAAGGCCATGCCCGGCTACGCTTCGGGCCGCCTCACCCTGCACAGCGCCGACCTCGACAACCCCGGCTGCTTCGACGAGGCGTTCAAGGGCGCCAACGGCGTCGCCCACATCAGCCACGTCTCGGCCTACAACGACCCCGACTATGTGCGCCGCACCTGCGACCACATCATCGCCTCCATCAACGGCTCGGGCAGCGTCACCCGCGTGGTGGTCACCTCCTCGATCGCCGCGGTGATCTCCGAGATGGACCTGCAGGAGATCGTGCGCCGGCCGGTGTTCTACGAGGACCGCTTCCCCGACGAGACCAACCCCAAGCGCACGCCGGAGCGCGGCCAGGGCTATTCCATGGGCAAGCTGATCGCCGAGCGCGCCTTCGCGGAAGCCGCCGAGGCCTCCGGACGCTGGGACGCCATCACCTGCTGCCCCGGCGACAATGTCGGCCCCATCCAGTCGGCGCACCAGAAGGACATGGGCCCCTGGCAGCACCTGATCGAGCAGATGCTCGAGGGCCACTGCCGCCAGACCGACGTCTACCGCCCCTGGATGACCGTCGACGTGCGCGACGACGCCGCCTGCCACATCGGCCTCCTCGAAAGCGCCGAGGTGTGGAACGGCGAGCGCTACATCGCCTGGTCCACCGACACCCGCAACGTCGAGGACATCTGCGCCGACATCGGCCGCCTGCTGCCTGAGCTGAACCACGACACCCCGCCGGTCACCGACCCCTTTCCCGAGCGCATCCAGGCCCGCGAGGCGGAGTTCCGGGCCATCTGGGCGCTCGGCGACCTTCGCAACGACCGCATCCGCGCCGTGACCGACGTCACCTTCCGCCCCCTCGACGACTCGATCCGCGACTGCGTCGAATCCCTGCTCTCCATCGCCAAGGTGCGGCCGAAGGTGCGGGCCGCCGCCGTGTGACCGGGCAGGGTTCATGGCTTTGCGCGACGGCCACGCTGGCTTATGGATTCGTTATGATCAGGATGGGCGGCTAGGGATGGCGCCGGTTCACAGGACAGCCAGGGGACGGACCTTCGCAGCGTCGGCGGCCTGCGTGGCGCTCCTCGCGCCCGGCCTCACCCGCGCCGCGCCGGCGCCCGACAGCGCGAGCACCGTCTCGGAATTGACCGTCACGGCGTCCAAGACCGTCGATGAGCTCACCGTCACGGCGCCGAAGAAGTGCCTCAAGCCCACGCTCTCCGACCACTGGGCCCACAGCCCCAGGGTCGTCTCGACCTTCCCCGCCAAGGACGCGGTCGTCCGTCCCGGCATCCTGGTCATCCGCGTGACCTTCGATCAGCCGATGGCCTGCGCCGGCATGTTCAAGGACGACCCACCGCTCAGCGATCCCTGCCCCGGGTTCAAGCATGACCTGCTGTTGAGCCTGGACCGCATGACGGTGCGGACCGCCTGTGTCGTCGAGCCGGGGCGGCACTACGGCGCCCTCATCCGCAGGGGAGATGACGACGACAGCTCGACCTTCCTCAGCCTCGCCGGCGCGCGGCCGAGCGAGTACGAATTCCGCTTCAAGACCTCCGACGCCGCGCCGGTGACCACGGTCTGCGAAGCGCTCACCGAAGACGAGCAGACCGCCCGCGAGCTCAGCCAGCGCCGCAAGCTCGACTGCGCGCCTCGCCACGCGCCCTGAACGCGTGGCCGACGGCGCCCCTACATGTCGCCGCAGTTCTGCATGTAGACGGGGGCGTGCTTGGTGCGCGCCCAGCCGTCCTTCGTCTTGGTGAACTCGGCGACCTGGGTGCCGGACTGGGCGTGCTGGAACTTCGGGTCGAAGCCGTTGTAGGCGACCATGGCCACCACGTGGCCCACCACGCCCTTGGCCTGCTCGTCCGGCGTCACGGTCCGCTCGGCCTTGCAGGCGACCTCGAAGCTCTCGCACTTCTGGTCCGAGGCCTTGCTCTGGCACAGAGCGTCGGTGGCGATGATCTCCTTGCGCCACTTCAGGATCTCGTCGTCGAGACCGGTGAACTTGCCCTCATCGCCCTTCGCGACGGAGGTGACCGACGAGCCGGACGGGCTGCAGGCGCTAAGGCCCGCGCTCAGGGCGCCGCCAAGGATCAGGAGGGCCGCAACCGCGGCCGCGCGTTTCATCAAGTTCGGGCTCCGTAGGTCTGTCGTCGGATGGGTCTTAGGGCAGGAACGCCCAGGGTAGCGCCCAGATGCGGCGCCGGCGTGGCGTCTCTCTAGTCGAGCGCGCCGATATAGGGCAGTCCGCGATAGGCGCCAGCCGCGTCCATGCCGTAACCGACCAAAAATCGGGCAGGCGCCTCCCAGGCGACGAAATCCGGCTCGATGGCCCGGGGTTTGGGCCCCCATAAAGTAGGAGGGGGTTTGCTCGCGAAGACGCAGGTCCTGACCTCGCCGGCCCCGGCGTCCTTCACCAGCCGGGCGGCCTCGGAGAGCGAGAGCCCGGTGTCGAAGACGTCGTCCACCACCAGCGCGCGGCGCCCGGCCAGCGGCCGCTGCAGGTCGGCGCGGACCTCGCAGCGCCCCAGGCTCGCCCGCGCGTCGCCATAGGAGGCCAGCCAGAGCGCGTCGAACGCCAGGTTGCGGCCGAGCCGCGACAGCGCCCGCATCAGGTCCGCGCAGAACCACAGGCCGCCCGTCAGCAGGCAGACGGCCACGGTCTCGTCGTCCACATGCGGCGCCATCCTGGCCGCCAGCGCCGCGACGCACTCGGCCACCTCGGCTTCGGACAACAGGACGGTCGGCGTCGGAATGGTCATTTGGCGGCGGGCGCGGGTTTGGCCCCATCTGGGGCAATGGGGGGCGGCGCCGCGGCGGTCTTGCCGGCGGCTGAGGGCTTGGCCGCGGGTTCGAAGGTCACCTGCAGGTCGTGGATCGCCGCCGGAGGATCGACCAGGGTGATGGCGAAGTAGCGTGTCGCATGCGCCGGCACCGCGGCGTCGATCGGCCGGGCGACCTTGGTGGCCACCGGCTTGCCGAACCGGTCGAGCAGGCTGACCCTGAGCGCCGGCGCCTCGGCGGCGTCATCGCGCAGGTTGTGCAGCTGGCCGGTCACCGACAGCACCGGGCGTCCGCCCTGGAAGGCGGGCTCGGCATGCACCTTTTCGATCGTCAGGGAAGAGACCGGCAGACCCAGGCCCGCATAGGCCTTCTGGCTGGCCGGCAGCAGATTGACTACCTGGGCGCGGAACACGATCAGGCCGGCGATCAGGGCGACGATCACCACCGCGCTGCCGCCCCAGACCAGCACCTTGCCGTTGGCCTCGCGGGCCGCGGCGGCCTTGCGCTCCGGCTTGCGCGAAACGGGCGCCGGCGGCGGCTCGAACACGATCTCGTCAATGGCCGGCGGCGGGGGCGAAGGGATGGGAGCGGGCGCCGGTTTGGGCGGTGGCGGCGCGGGCTCTTCGGCCCTTTCCGGGCGCGCGGTCCAGCGCGCTCCGCAGTTGGAGCACTTCACGGTCCGCCCACCGGCGGCGATCCGTGAGTCGTCCACGAAATAGCTGGTGGCGCACTCTGGACAGGTCAGTATCATGACAGTCGAATCGGACGCTCCCGAAGCCTCCTATCCGAGGTCGCCGATTTCGGTCTCCATGTCCAGAAACCCCGTTGCCGCTGCGGCAGGCCGCACCGCCGAAGATGTCGTCCGGTTCGACGGCGTTTCCATGCGCTACGGCCGCGGCCCCGATGTCCTGACCAACCTCAACTTCGGCCTCGCGCCGGGATCGTTCCACTTCGTCACCGGCCCTTCGGGGGCGGGCAAGAGTTCGCTGCTCAAGCTGATCTACCTCGCCGCCCGGCCATCGAAGGGGGCGGTGCATCTGTTCGGCCAGGACACCACTCAGGCGCCCGCCAGCGCCAAGCCGGGCCTGCGCCGCCGCATCGGCGTGGTGTTCCAGGATCTGACCCTGCTCGATCATCTCTCGACATTCGACAACGCCGCCCTGCCCCTGCGCATCGCCGGGCGCAAGCCCGCCGACTACCGCAATGACGTGGCCGAGCTGCTCACCTGGGTCGGCCTTGGCCAACGCATGCACGCCATGCCCGCGACCCTCGCCGGCGGCGAGCGCCAGCGCCTCGCCATCGCCCGCGCCGTGGTCAACCGCCCCGACATCCTTCTCGCCGACGAGCCCACCGGCAACGTCGACCACGAGATGGCCGTGCGCATCTTCCGCCTGTTCGTGGAGCTGAACCGGCTGGGCACGACCGTGCTGATCGCCACCCATGATCAGGACCTGATCGCCCGCTCCGGCCGGCCGGTGCTGCTGCTGGAAAACGGCCGCATCACCGCACGCTCGGCGCCCGATCCCCGGCCCTCGGGCGCTGTGCCCGCATGAGCGAGATGTTCGATCCCGCCCGCTGGCGCCCGGCCCCCTTCCTGCCGGAGAAGGAGACCCGCGACGGGTCGCTGATCTTCGTGGTCGCCGTGCTCTGCTTCCTGGCCTGCCTGACCGCCATGGGCGTGCTCGCCGCCAACCGCGCCGCCGCCGGCTGGACCGGCCAGCTGAACGGCGAGGCCACCGTCATCGTGCGGCCCAAGGGCGGCGAGACCCCCGACGCCGCCGCCGCCCGCGCCGCCGAGGCCCTGGCCGGAACCCCCGGCGTCACCGAGGCCCGCGCCTTGGAGCCCGCCAAGGCCTACGACCTGATCCGCCCCTGGCTCGGCGACGTCAGCGACCTGGAGGACCTGCCGGTGCCCAGGCTCGTCGCCGTCACCCTCGATGGCCGCCACCCGGCCAACGCCAAACAGCTCAACGCCGCCCTGCAGAGCCAGAACGTCGACGCGACGGTCGATGACCACTCCGTCTGGATCAAGGACATCCAGCGGGCCGGCGGCCTGGTGCGCTGGCTGGGCGTCATGGTCTTCCTGCTGATCGCCGCGGCGGCCGCCGCCGTCGTCGCCTTCGCCACCCGCGCGGGGCTGGCGGCGCGGCGCGACGTGGTCGAGGTGCTGCATCTGGCCGGCGCAGAGGACGGCTTCATCGCCCGCCTGTTCCTCACCCGCTTCGCCCGGATCGCGGGCCTCGCCGGGCTGATCGGCGCCGGCGCGGCCGCGGCGTTGGGCGCGGGCCTGCGCATCGCCGGCGGCGGCGAGGGGCTGACGCCCGCCCTGCCGCTGGCCTGGAGCGACCTGGCCGCCGTGCTCCCCTGCCCGCTGCTGGCCGCCCTGGTCGCCGCCGTCGCCGCCCAGGTCACCGCCATGGCGCTGATCCGGGACATGCAATGAGGACCCTGGCGGCCCTCTTGGTGATCGGCCTGATCTGGGTCGCGGGCCTGTTCGCCTTCGCCGGGCGCGTGCAGCGCTCGACGCCGAGCCCAGAGCCTGCCGCGGCCGACGGCATCGTGGCGCTGACCGGCGCCAACTCCAACGAGCGCATCGCCGCCGCCGTCCAGCTGCTGGCCGACCACAAGGGCCGCCGCGTCCTGGTCAGCGGCGTCAACCGCGAGGTCAGCCGCGAGCAGCTGCGCGTCGCCTCGGGCTCGGTGCGCCGCCTCTATGACTGCTGCGTGGACCTGGGCTTCACCGCCGCCGACACGGTCGGCAATGCGCGCGAGACCGCCGAGTGGGCCAAGGCCATGCGGTTCTCTAGCCTGACCGTGGTCACCAGCGACTACCACATGCCCCGCGCCATGCTGGAGCTGCGCGCCGTGCTGCGCCCGCCGACGGTGACACTGCAGATCTACGCCGTGCCGACCCAGGGGCTGAAAACCCGCCACTGGTGGCGCTCGCCGGGCGCCGCGCGCTTGATGGTGGTGGAGTATTCCAAGTATCTGGCGATCCTCGGCCGCGAGGCGGTGCTGGGGCTTGGCCCGCGCACGACGCCCGCGGCGGCGAATAAGGGCTGAAATTGCTCCTCGTCCGATCCCTGCTGTTCACCGTGGCCTTCTACGTCTGGTCGGTGTTCTGGGTGCTGTTGATCCTGCCGCTCGTGCTGGCGCCCAGAATCTGGATCGTAAGGTCCTGGCGACCCTGGTCGCGGGTGGTGATGTGGCTGCTGCGGGTGATCTGCGGCATCCGCGTGGAGTTCCGCGGCCAGCAATACATGCCGGCGAAACATGCGCTCATCGCGCCCAAGCACCAGTGCATGTTCGACGTCTTCGCCCAGTTCTCCGTCCTGCCCGACAGCTGCTTCGTCACCAAGCAGGAGCTGATGTGGATCCCGTTCTTCGGCTGGTACGCCTACAAGGCCCGGATGATCTCGGTCGACCGGTCGGGCCAGGCGGCGGCGTTGCGCAAGATGGTCGCCGACGCCAAGGACCGCTTCGCCGACGAGCGCCAGCTGGTGATCTTCCCGGAAGGCCACCGGGGCGAGCCGGGAGTCGCCGGCGACTACAAGCCCGGCATCGCCGCCCTCTACCGCGAGCTCGACGTGGCGGTGCATCCCATCGCCACCAACGCCGGCGTCCACTGGCCCGCCCACGGAATCCTCAGGCGGCCGGGTGTCATCGTCTACGAGTACCTGGAGCCGATCCCGCCGGGCCTCAAGCGCGCCGAGTTCATGCGCATCCTGCAGGACCGCATCGAGACCGCGTCCATGGCGCTCCTGCCGCTCTGATCCTCATCCCTCCTCCACCAACCCCAGCAACGCCTCCATCGATCGGTCGCGGATGCCCTCCTGGCGCAGGTGGTCCACCAGGTCGCGCAGATAGTCCTCGTTCCGCCCGGAGAGGCCCACAGCCCCGCGGATCAGCTCCGCCTGCCGCTCGAGGCTGAGCGCGCCGGCCCACTGTGGATGATGCACGTCCGACAGGAACACCACCGCCTCGACGCGCCGCCCATCGGCCAGCCGCACAAAGCGGCGCCCCTCGATGTAGGTCTCGGTCGGCTGCTCTCGCTCCAGCAGATAGGCATAGACGCCCGCCCAGTCGGCGTCGGCGATCCGGTAGGCCATGCCGCGCACCGAGCCGCCGGGCGCCAGCCCCAGCACCAGGCCGGGCCGCTCGTAAGTGCCCCGGTGATGCACCGAATAGATGCAGAAGGCCCGCCGGCGGCCGGCGAGCGTCGCGGGAACCCGCTCGGCGAAGGCGAAGCCCGGGCGCCACATCAGGGACCCGTACCCGAACACCCAATGCTCGTCCGCCATCGCGCCCCGCTGTAAGAAGCCCTCATGTCTCTGCCCGATCCCGTCACGCCCCGCAAATACCGCCGTCTCGGCCTGATCCTGCCGTTCGCGGCGCTTGGCGTTCTGGTCGTAGGCTGGAGCGTCGCCTGGTTCTGGGCGGAAGCGCAGACCGCCAAGCGCATGGACGCCGCCGTCGAGGGCTGGAAACAGGCTGGCTACCAGCTCGCCTGGAAGGACCGCGCCATCGGCGGCTACCCGTTCCGCATGGACGTGACGCTCACCGACGTCACCACCCGCGCCCCCGGCGGCTGGGGGCTGGAGGCGCCCCGGCTCGAGGGCGAGGCCTACCTCTTCAGCATCACCCACTGGCTGGTCGCCGCGCCGGCCGGGATCACCTTCGTGCGGCCGCTCGGCGGCCCGGTGGCGGTCAAGGGCGACCTGATCCGCGCCAGCCTCACCCACCTGCAGCAGCGCCCGCCGAGCTTCTCCTTCGAGGGCGTCAAGCTGGCCTTCGCGCCGGCGGCCGGCGCCCAGCCCTTCGGCCTCGCCAGCGCCGATCGCGTCGAGTTCCACCTGCGCGCCGGCCCCGACGACGAGGGCGGCGTCTTCGCGAGCCTCGAGGGCGGCAAGGCGGGCCCCTCCGGCGTCCTGGCGGAGGTGGCCGGCGGCAAGCCCATCGCCATGGTCTGGAATTCCACCCTCTCGAAGATGAGCGCGTTCGGCGGTCCCAGCTGGGCCCAGGCGGTGCGCCGCTGGACGGCCGGCGGCGGACGGATGACCGTGCGCAACGCCGGGATCACCGCCGGCGACGCCAACCTCGGCGTGACCTCGGGCACGCTAAGCGCCGGCTCCGACGGCCGGCTCGCCGGCGTCCTGCAGGTGACCCTTCGCCAGGCGCCCCGCGGCCTGACCGCGCTGGCCGACAAGGGCGTCATCGACGCCGGCGCCGCCCAGTCCGCCGCCGTCGTCGTCCAGGCGCGGCAGGGCGCGGGCGACGCCGCCCAGGCCGCCATCGACTTCCAGGCCGGACGCACCACGCTGGGGCCCGTGGCGCTGGGCGCCGCGCCCAAGGTCTACGACCCGCGCTAGGATCGCCTCGATGCTGGGAAAATCGCGCTGGGGACCCGGTGGTAGCTGGGGGCGGGCTTGAACCGCCGACCTGTGGGTTATGAATCCACCGCTCTAACCAACTGAGCTACCCAGCCGCACGAACCGGGTCCCCGAGCGCGAGGCGCGGGTTATAGGGTCTCACCCCCCAAGCTTCAAGCGGCTGACACCGTCTCCACCGACGGCCCCGCCAAACGCCAGCCGCCGCGCGGCTTCAGGACCCACTGGTAGTAGGCCGCCGCCGCGGCCGCGCAGGCGACGCTGACCTCGAAGCTGAGCGCCCCATCCTGCAGGCTGGCGGCGGCGAAGACGACCAGCAGCACGATCGCCAGCAGCGGCGGAGCAGGCCACAGCGGAAGCTTCCAGCCCGGCGCGGCGGCGCGCCGCTTGCCGTGCAGCAGGCAGGCCAGCGTCAGCGCGATATAGACCAGCGTCACGCTCGACCCCGACAGCGTCAGCAACAGCTTCATCGGCACGAGGCAGAAGACCGCCGACAGGGCGCCGGCCGCCAGCGTCGCCACCCACGGCGCGCCGGTCCCCGGATGCACGGCCGTCAGCGCCCGCCCCGCCGCACCCGGCCAGACCCCGTCACGCGCCGTGGCGTAGAACTGCCGCCCGGTCATCAGCACCAGCGCGATCACCGCGTTCAGGATGGCGAGCGCGATGCCGGCGCTGACCGCCCGCCCGAGCGCCGCGCCGCCGGCGTGGCTGGTGAAGTCGGCGATCATCCCGTCGCCCGCCGCCAGCAGGCCCTGCAGGTCGCGCGCGCCCGCCAGCACCGCCGACAGCGCCGCCATCTCGGTCACCGCCGTCACCGCCAGCGCCCAGAGCACCGCGCGCACCAGCTTGCGCCGCACGTCGGTCACCTCCTCGGCCAGGTAGATGGCGCTGCCATAGCCGTCGTAGGCGAACAGCCCGACCACCACCCCGGTCGCGAGGCCGCCCAGCCCGACCGCCTCCAGCCCATGCCCCGACGCCGCCAGCTTCAGCGGCTGGCCGATCAGCGCGCTCAGCGGGCGAACCGCGTGGCCGGCGCCCAGAGCCGTCACCAGCCCCAGCGCCACGAACTCCACGGCCAGGAACGCCCCGGTCACCGCCGCGCTGGAGCGGATGTTGAGGATGCCCAGGCCCGTCCCGATGGCCAGCGCCGCCAACGCCGCGCCCAGCGGCGAGACCCCTGGCCAGACCGCCGCCAGATAGTCCGCCACCCCCAGCGCCAGCACCGTGGCGGCCAGGATCATGTTGAAAAGATTGACCCCCAAGACCGCGAACCCCGCCGCCGGCCCCAGCACGCTGCCCACAATGGCGTACTCCCCGCCCGCCGAGGGGAAGGCCGAGCCCAGCTCGGCGTAGGTCAGGGCCATGCACAGCGCCACCAGCCCCGCCGCGGCCATGGAGATCAGCGCGCCCGACCCCGCCGCCTGGATCACACCCGGCAGGATCACGAACACCGACGAGGCCGGCGTCTCCGCCGACAGCGTCAGGAACAGCGCGCCCATCACGCCCATGTCGCGGGCCAGCGGGCGCACGGCGGAGGCGGTGGAATCGGCGGCGCGGCTCATGCAGCGGCGAGGTTAGTGGCGCTTGAGCATGTCCGACCAGCGCCAATCGCCCTCGCCCATCACCAGCCGCCCGCCGCCCGGCCCGTCGTTCAGCGACAGCAGCACCAGCCCGTGCACCGGCTGGGCGCGGCAGGCTTCCGGCGCGAACGCGATCTCCCACATGATCGCCTCGCGAACCGCCGCCAGGCCCGCGCCGTCCTGGCCGTGACTGCGGATCCAGTCGCCGTTCCAGACGAACATCGCCCGGCCGCTCTCGCTCCTGGCTTCAGCGACGGCGGCCTGCACCAGCGAATTGCGCCGCAACGCCGCCTGCAGCTGGCGGACCATGTCGCAGCGCCCGCCGGCGCCGGAACCGGCGGTGGCCGCGGAGGCCACCTGGGCGTCGCTCGCCTCGTCGTCGCCGTCGGCGCTCGGGGAGGGTTTGCCGGACGGCAGCGGCCGCGCGTCCGGCGGCGGCGCGCGCACTTGCCGCGCTATGCTGCGGGGCGGCGGCGGCTTGGCCGGCGGCGGCGGGTCGGGCGTCGGCGCGGCGACCGGATCGGCCTGCGGCGCCTCGGCCAGCTGCACCACCATCGGCGCCGGCTCCTCCACCTTCGGCGGCGTCCCCTGCAGGGTCAGCAGCAGGGCGAGCGCGCAGACGTGCGCCGCGACGCTGAACGCGCCGACCGCCGCCGTGCGCCGCCGCTGCGACCCGCGGCGCGTCACGTCAGGTGAGGACGATCAGCACCACGCGGCGGTTCTGCTTGCGCCCGTCGCGCTTGTTGTTCGGCGCCACCGGATCGTCCGCCCCATAGGAGATCGTCGAGATGCGGTTCAGCGCCACGCCGTGCTCGTTCAGATAGCGCCGCACGGCCTCGGCCCGCTCTTCGCCGAGCTTGTAGTTGACCTCCTTGGAGCCGGTGGCGTCGGTGTGGCCCTGGATCTCCACATAGACGTTGCGGTTGTCGCTCTTCAGCTTGTCCACGAAGGCGTCGAGCCGGGCCTGGGCCTCGGGCGACAGCTTGGCCTGGGCGACCCCGAACTTCATGGAATCGTCGGTCAGCACCTCCTGATAGAGGAACTTGCCTTCCGCCAGCTTGCCGGCCGCGGTCGCCCGCTCCAGCGCGTCCTTGGTGTTCTGGTCGAGGGTCGCCAGGTGGGTGTCGTGCTCGCCGACCTTGGCGTTCACATCGGCGACCTTGTTGTTCACGTCGTCGACCCGGGTGGAGACCTGCCCGACCTGCTCGTTGACAAACTTCTTGGTGGCGCAGCCGCCCAGGCTGACCACGCCCAGCACCATCGCCCCCGCGACTAGAATCTTCGGCGCACGCTGGATCATTGGGATAGTCCCTCCATGTCGGCGGCTCTCAAACCGCCGTCTAAAAGCTCCCCAGCTGCGACATTCTGTCAGGTCCGAAAGGGGCGGTTTTCGGGCGCAGCTTGGCCGTAAGCCCTTGGCCAAGCTTGTGTCTCGCCCAACCGGCCAGGCTCTGCCCAAACAGGAAGCGGCGGGTGCCTGGAAATAGGATCCCCCGTCCGAATAGCGCCACCTTTTCCGGGCATACAGAGGGGCGACGACAGGCCTCCGCAACGCAAGCCCGCGCGAACCTGACGCCACGGTTTCAGTACGGACACCAACGACACAGAGGCGTCCTATCCGCGCCCTATTCACCTGCGCCTTAGGGCGCTACATTATAACATGGGCTGGGGACGCTCCCTTTGGGGGCGTCGAGCGCGGCGGGGATTTTCCGAACGCCGCATGGACGGATTGATCAAGGCGTCAACGGGACGATGAGCAGCCCTGTCTTCGAGGGATATCCGGCGTTTTGCCGAAACCGCCTGGCGCCCGTCCTTGGGATCGGCGCGGCCCTGTTGCTGGCCGCCTGCGCCGCGGGCCCCGACTTCAAGAAGCCGGCCGCCCCGACGGTCGCCGGGTACACGGACCATCCGCTCGCGGCCACCGACGCCACGCCCGGCGTCCCCGGCGGCGCGGCCCAGAGCTTCGTCAGCGGGGCGGACATCTCCGGCGACTGGTGGACGCTCTTCCATTCCAAGCCGCTCACCGACCTGATCGACCAGGCGCTGGCCAACAACCATGACCTGAAGGCCGCGCAAGCGGCGCTCACCGTCGCCCAGGAGAACACCCGCGCCCAGCGCGGCGCCTTCTTCCCGCAGGTCTCCGCCGGCTTCGCCGCGACCCGCCAGCGCCAGTCGGGCGACATCGCGCCCACCCCCAGCAACAACGCCTTCGAGTACAATCTCTTCACCCCGCAGGTGAACGTCGCCTACAACCTCGACGTCTTCGGCCTGACCCGGCGCACGGTGGAGAACGCCAAGGCGCAGGAAGACGCCGCCCGTTATTCCCTGGCCGCCGCCCACCTGACGCTGACCTCCAACATCGCCGCCGCAGCGTTCCAGGACGCCTCGATCGACGCCCAGATCGACGCCACCCGCCAGCTCATCGGCATCGACGAGAAGGTTGTCGAGACGCTGAAGTACCAGCAGCAGAAGGGCTACGCCTCGGGTCTCGATCTGGCCGCGCAGGAGGCCGCCCTCGCCCAGGTCGCCGCCACCCTGCCGCCGCTGCTGAAGCAGTCGGCGCAGCAGCACGACCTGATCGCGGTCCTCGCCGGCCGCTATCCCGGCCAGACGCCCTCGCCGAAGTTCGACCTGACGAGCCTGACGCTGCCCGCCGACCTGCCGGTCAGCCTGCCCTCGACGCTCGTCGAGCAGCGCCCGGACGTGCTGCAGGCGCAGGCCAACATGCATGCCGCCAACGCCGCGGTCGGCATCGCCGCCGCCAACCGCCTGCCCAACATCCAGCTCACCGGCAACGCCGGCTCGACCGCGCTGGAGATCGGCCATGTGTTCGGCGCCGGAACCGGCTTCTGGGCCTATGGCGCGGCGATCACCGCCCCGATCTTCGAGGGCGGCACGCTGCTGCACCAGGAACGCGGCGCGAAGGCGGCCTACGTCCAGGCGCGCGAGCAGTACCGCTCCACCGTGCTCACCGCCTTCCAGAACGTCGCCGACACGCTCGCCGCGATCGAGCAGGACGCGGCGGGGCTGAAGGCCAACGCCGCCGCCTTTGACGCCGCCAAGAGCACGCTCGACCTCTCGCAACGCCAATACCAGGCCGGCTACGCCTCCTACCTCACCCTGCTCAGCGCCGAGCAGGGCTATCAGCAGGCGCGCATCGCGCTGGTGCAGGCGCAGGCGGCGCGCTTCGCCGACACCGCCGCCCTCTACCAGGCGCTCGGCGGCGGCTGGTGGAAGCGGGCCGAACTCGCCGAGAAGACCTCCGCCAAGGACGCCCATGCCAACTAGCCTGCCCCGCCTGGGAGCCTTCCTGGCCGCCACCGCGATCACCCTCGGCGCGCTGTCGCTCGCCGCCTGTTCCGGCAAGCCGGACGACAAGGCGCAGGCCGCCGCGGCCACGCCCAGCAACATCACGCTGACCGCCGACCAGCTGCAGCACGTGCGCCTGTTCGCCGTCGCGCCCACCAGCTTCCACAAGACCGTCGAGGCGGCCGGCGTCGTCGACTTCGACAACGACCAGGCGACCAGCGTGCTGTCCCCGATCTCGGGGCCCGTCACCCGCCTGCTGGTCGAGCCCGGCCAGAAGGTGGCGCAGGGCCAGGCGCTGGCCATGGTCGACTCGCCGGACTTCGCCGCCACGCTCGGCGCCTACGCCAAGGCGCTGGCCACCGCCAAGACGGCGCGCCAGGTGGCCGACGCCGACAAGGACCTGGCCCAGCACAATGGCGTCTCGGCCCGCGAAAACGCCCAGGCCCAGACCGACGCCGCCAACGCCGAGGCCGACCGCGACGCGGCGCTGCGCGCCGTCACGGCGCTCAACATCGATCCCAAGGCGGTCAAGGCGATCCAGCAGGGCCAGGCCATCACCCACGTCGAGGGCGCCATTCGCTCGCCGCTCCCCGGCACCCTCGTGGAGAAGCTGATCACCCCGGGGCAGCTGCTGCAGGCCGGGACCACGCCCGCCTTCACCGTCGCCAACCTCTCGAAGATGTGGGTCATGGCTCAGGTGCCGCCGTCCGAGCTCGCCTCTATCGCCGCCGGCGATCCCGTGGAGGTCGAGACCGGGGTCGGCCAGGCGAATGGGGGCCAACAGGCGATCACCGGTGTCGTCGATAACGTCTCGGCGCTGGTCAATCCCGACACCCGCGCGGTCCTGACCCGCGTCGTGGTGGCCAATCCCGGCGGCCTCCTGAAGAAACAGATGTACGTCCGCGTGCACATCCGTTCGCGGCAGGACTCCACCGGCCTCCTGGTCCCGGTCTCGGCCATCCTGCGCGACGACGAGAACCTGCCCTTCGTCTACGTGGCCGGCGCCGGCGGGACCTTCACGCGGCGCCACGTGACCCTCGGCTACCGGGCCGGCGACCAGTACGACATCCCGCAGGGCCTGCAGGCCGGCGACCGCGTCGTCGCCGACGGCGGCGTCTTCGTCCAGTTCATGCAAAGCCAGTGAGCGACGCCACGCCGCCCCTGCCGCCCGAGGCCGCACCGGAAAGCGCGCATGGGCCCCACGAGCCGGGCGTCATCGACCGCGTCGTGGCCGCCGCGCTGGCCCAGCCGCTGCTGGTCGTTCTCTTCACCCTGATCCTGATCGGGGTCGGGATCTGGTCGGTGCAGCGCCTGCCGGTCGACGCCTATCCCGACCTCTCGCCGCCGATGGTCGAGCTGATCACCCAATGGCCGGGCCATGCCGCCGAGGAGGTGGAACGCCTGATCACCGTGCCCACCGAGCAGGGCATGAACGGCGTCCCGCACACCACCATCAGCCGGTCGATCTCGCTCTACGGTCTCTCCGACGTCAGACTGACCTTTCACGACGGGACCAACCGCGACGGCGCCCGCCAGGAGGTGTTCAACCGCCTGGGCGACCTCACCCTGCCCGATGGCGTCAAGCCCTCGGTCTCGCCGCTGTCGTCGCCGTCGGGGCTGATCTACCGCTACGTCCTGCAGAGCTCCGACCGCTCGCCCATGGAGCTGAAGACCTTCGAGGACTGGGTGATCGAGCCCGCCTTCCGCTCGGTCCCCGGCGTGGCCGACGACTCAGGCTTCGGCGGCGGGACCATGCAGTACCAGGTGCTGTTCGATCCCGACAAACTGGCCGGCGTCGGCCTGAACGTCAGCCAGGTGGAGACCGCGCTTTCCAACAACAACGCCAACGCCGGCGGCGGCTTCTATTCGCAAGGCGGCCAGTTCTACTACGTGCGCGGCGTCGGCCGGCTGGAGACGCTGGAGGACATCGGCAACGTTGTCCTGGCCGTCCATGACGGCGTGCCGGTGCTGCTGAAGGACGTCGGCCGCGCGGTGATCGGCATCGCGCCGCGCCTTGGCGAATTCGGCTTCGAGAAGCAGGACGACGCGGTCGAGGGCGTGATCCTGCTGCGCACCGGCGAGAAGACCCAGGACGTCCTGAAGCGCGTCGAGGCCAAGACCGCCGACCTGAACGCCCACGTCCTGCCCAAGGACGTCAAGGTCGTGCCGTTCTACGACCGCACCGACCTCATCTCGCTCACCAAGGAGACCGTGCAGGCTAACCTGCTGCGCGGCATGCTGCTGGTGGTCGTGGTGCTGATCTTCTTCCTCTACGACTTCCGCGCCGGCCTGATCGTGGCGACCACCATTCCGCTGGCGCTGCTGTTCGCCTTCACCTGTCTCAACATCCAGAACGCGTCGGCCAACCTGCTCTCCATCGGAGCCATCGACTTCGGCATATTGGTCGATGGCGCGGTGGTCATGGTCGAGAACATCTTCCGCCAGATCGCGCTCAGGAAAGGTTCGCCCGCCACGGTCGGCGAGATCATCCGCGACGCCGCCGCCGAGGTCGACCGGCCGCTGTTCTACGCGGTGGCGGTGATCGTGGTCAGCTTCCTGCCGATCTATGTGCTCTCAGGTCCCTCCGGCACGCTCTTCAGGCCCATGGCCGACACCATGATCTTCGGCCTGATCGGGGCGCTGATCGCGACGCTCACCCTGCTGCCGGTGCTCTGCGCCTGGTTCATGCGCTCGGGCGTGCGCGAGCGGCGCAACCAAGGCTTCGAGTGGATCAAGGACCGCTACGCCAAAGGCCTGGACTTCTGCCTGCAGCACCGCTGGGGCACGCTCGCGGCGGCCACGATCGCGCTCGTCGCCGCCCTGCTGCTGATCCCGGCGGTGGGCGGCGAGTTCATGCCGCAGCTGGACGAGGGCGCGCTGTGGGTGCGGGCCACCATGCCCTACACCATCGCCTTCGACGAAAGCGCCAAGCTGACGCCCAAGGTGCGCGACATCCTGAAATCCTTCCCGGAGGTGACCACCGTCGCCTCCGAGCTCGGCCGGCCGGACGACGGCACCGATCCCACCGGCTTCTTCAACGTCGAGTTCTACGTCGGCCTGAAGCCCTATTCGCAGTGGCATGGGAGCTATCACTCCAAGCCAGCGCTGATCGCGGCCATCAACAAGAAGCTCGAAGCCTTTCCGGGCGTCACCTTCAACTACACCCAGCCCGCTGAAGACGCCGTCGACGAGGCCGAGACCGGCCTGAAGAGCGCGCTGGCGGTCAAGGTCTTCGGCCCCGATCTGAAGACCCTGGAGACCAAGGGCCGGGCCATCAAGCAGGTGCTGCAACAGGTGCGCGGCATCAAGGACGTGACGCTCGTCCAGGAGCTCGGCCAGCCCAGCCTGACCATCAAGATCGACCGCGAGAAGATCGCCCGCTACGGCCTCAACGTCTCCGACATCAACGCGCTGATCACCACCGCGATCGGCGGCGACGTGGCGACCCAGGTCGTGCAGCAGGAAAAGCAGTTCGACCTGGTGGTGCGCCTGGAAGAGCAGTACCGCGACAACCCGGACAAGATCGGCAACCTCCTCGTCGCCACCCCGGGCGGCCAGCAGATCCCGCTGAAGGAATTCGCCACCATTGGCGTCACCAACGGCGCGGCCTTCATCTACCGCGAGAACAATTCCCGCTACATCGGCGTGCAGTTCTCGGTGGAGGGCCGCGACCTCGCCGGGGCCGTGCAGGACGCGATTCAGCAGGTGAACCGGAAGGTCGCCCTGCCGCAGGGCTACCGCGCGGACTGGGGCGGCGACTACACCGAGTACACCGCCTCCCGCGACCAGCTGAAGATCATCCTGCCGCTGACGCTCGCCCTGATCTTCCTGTTGCTGTTCACCCTCTACGCCAACTTCAAGTTCCCCTTCATCACCCTCGTCGGCGTCGCGCTCTCGGCGCCGGTCGGCGGGATCCTGGCGCTGTGGCTGACCGGCACGCCGTTCTCGGTGTCGTCCGGCATCGGCTTCCTGGCCCTGTTCGGGGTCTCGGTGCAGACCGCCGTGGTCTACATCTCCTACGTCAACGAGCTGCGCGGCCACGGCCTGCCGCTGGATCAGGCGATCCGCGAGGGCGCGATCCTCAGGCTGCGTCCGATCATGATGACCGCGCTGGTCGCGGCGCTGGGACTATTGCCCGCGGCGCTCGCCACCGGCGTCGGCACCGACTCGCAGCGGCCCTTCGCGCTCGTCATCGTCTCGGGCCTGTTCACGCGGCTGCTGATCAGCGTCTTCCTGATGCCGGTGCTCTACACGATGGTGGCGCGGCCCGACGACCGGCTCGAGGTCTAGACCTCGATCACGTCGCGGCCGACCGGCGCGAGCGCCAGGCCGGCGAGCTTCACGTGCTGCCAGGCGAACGGCAGGCCGATGATCGTCACCGCCAGCGCCACGGCCAACACAATATGGTGCAGCGCCAGCCACCAGCCGGCGAAGATCAGCCACAGGATGTTGAGCAGCAGGCTCACCTCGCCGTAGTCGCGCTCGACGGCGATCTTGCCGAACGGGAAGTAGCTGAACCCCGCCATCCGGAACGCCGCCGGCGTCCAGGGCAGGCCCACGATGGTGATCGCCAGCACGACACCGGCCAGCAACCACAGAGACCCCGAGATCCAGCCTCCGAAGATAAACCACAGGACGTTCATCAGCGTGCGCATCGGGCTCTCCGCAACCGCCCCGGCGGGCAGACCGACAGCATAGGCGCCGGCCCGCCGCTTCGTCTCGGTGGTTCTTGCGCCCCGCGACGAGGTGGCGGGTGTGTTTGTGACAGTTTCGCGTAAAGGTTGCGAACCGCCGAAGCTGTGGCTAAGCTAACCCTGTTATCGGAAGGGACGGGGGATCGTCATGATCGACTGGGAGCAGGTCAGGTTCTACGGCGCCGGCGCGGCTGTCGTGGCGTTCAACATTCCCATCGGCATCGCCGCGGCGATGACCATGCGCGCCGGCAACGTCACCCAGGAGGTCGGCCAGGCGCTGAAGGAAAAGGCCCCGGACGGGACCTCCACCGGCGACAACAGCTACAGCCGCGTCACCGGCCTGGTCGGCGCGATCATGCTGGCCTCGCTGTTCTGGATCGTCAGCAACATCGTCATCGTGCTGGCCATCGTCCATCCGGCCGACGTCACCACGGTGCTGAACAGCGTCGGCAAGCTGTTCCTTGTCGGCGCGGCGCTGTTCGTCCCCTACGCGTTCAACCAGCTCAAGTCCGTGCTGCAGTAGGCGGGCCGGGACCATGGTGCGCCCTCCTCCGAAGCGGCCGAAAGCGAAAGCCGCCCAGCCCGCAGCCGCCGCGCCGGCGCCGGCCAAGGCCGCCGCCGCCAAGCCCGCGGCCACGCCCCCGCCGCGCCGCTCGCACGCCGGCCGCATCGCCGCCGCCGTCATCGGCGTCGCCGGCGCCACCGGCCTGGGCGTCGGCCTCAACCACACCGAGCCCCCGGCGCCCACGCCGGCGGTCAGCACGCGTGTGCTGCCCGATCAGGACAAGACGCCTGGCCTCACCGATCCCGCGGTCACCACCGCCGCCCAGATCTGCGGCAAGACCTGGCAGCCGGGGCCGAAGGACTCCCCGCCGATCCCGGGCGGCGCGCTCACCTATTCCCAAGCCGGCCGCCAGACCTCGGACGCGCTGAAGAACCAGGTCTTCGTCACCTACGGCATGGTCAATCCGCGCGACGGCGGCGCCAGCTACGAGGTCGACCACCGCATCCCCCTGTCGCTCGGCGGCCGTGACGACATCCACAACCTGTGGCCCCAGTCGCGCACTGCGCCCGGCTTCAACGCCTGGATCAAGGACCGGCTGGAGGACCGCCTCTACAACCTTGTCTGCCATCCCAAGCCCGGCGACCCCGCGGTCACCCTGCTGCAGGCCCAGGCCGTCTTCCTCGGCGACTGGACCAAGGGCTATGACGTCTATTGCGACGAGACCACCTGCCCGGCCCACGGGACCGAGAACGACACGACCGCCGCCGCCGGAGCCCAGCCCGCGGGGGACTGACAACCGTCATCGCGCCCGGTTAGATGGCCCGATGACCCGCACCATCCTGACCTGGGCGCTCGTCCTGGCCGTGGGCGCCTCGGCGCTCGAGTGGCTGCAGGCGCAGTACCAGACCCACACACTCAGCCGCGAGCTCTATGTCAGCCTGATCGGCCTGGCCTTCGCCGGTGGCGGCGTCTGGGCGGGCTGGCGGCTGACGCGGCGTCACGCGCCTGGGCCTTTCGCCCGCAATGACGCAGCGCTGACCGCGTTGGGCCTCACCGGCCAGGAGGTGAAGGTGCTGGAGCGCCTTGCCGCCGGCCAGTCCAACAAGGAGATCGCCCGCGCGCTCGGCCTGTCGCCCAACACGGTCAAGACGCACATCGCGCACCTGTTCGAAAAGCTCGCCGTCAGCCGCCGCACCCAGGCGATCGGCAAGGCCCGCGACCTGCAGCTGATCCCGTGAACCGGCTGGTCCGTATAGGTGATGGCGACGATCTCACCCTTTCGGGCGATAGCTTCACCGTCTCCGCCCGGTCAGGCTTGCGGTCCTTCCCGACCCAGACGCGAAAGGCGCTCTCCGCATGACCCGCACCATCCTCCTCTACGGCCTCAGCTCCGGCGCCGTGATCATCGCCGGCATCGGCGCCACGCTCGCGCTCGGCGGCCACTCCAGCGTGATCACCGGCTATCTGATCATGCTGGTGGCGCTCTCGACCATCCTGATCGCCGTGAAACAACACCGCGACCGCGAGCTGGGCGGGGTGATCAAGTTCACCACCGCCTTCCTCATCGGCCTTGGCATCGCGCTGGCCGCCTCGCTGGCCTACGTGGTGATCTGGGAGATCTACCTGGCCGCCACCCACTACAGCTTCATGGAGAAGTACACCGACAGCATGCTGGCCGCGAAGCGCGCCGCCGGCGTCACCGGCGCGGCCTACGCCAAGGCCGTGGCGGAGGCCGAGCAGATGCGCCGCCAATACGCCAACCCGCTCTACCGCCTGCCCGAGACCTTCGTGGAGATCTTTCCGGTCGGCCTGTTGGTCGCGCTGGTCAGCGCCGGCCTGCTGCGCAATCCGAAGTTCCTGCCGGCGCGGTCGCGGCCGGCCTGAACCCCGCTAAGCCGCCTTCGGGGCCCTGCGCGTCTTCAGATAGTCCGGCGCCACCTCGGGGTTGGTCACAGTGTTGGGGTCGTCGTCCTCGCCAGCGTCGTTGATCCCCGGCTCTTCGAACCAGGCCTCGACCACCCCGGTCGCGCGAGGGGCGATTTCCGGCACCGCCGCGCACGGCGCCGCACCGATCCGCACGGCGCATCCACTGGTCCCTCGCGCCGGGCGCGCCACCATGGTTGTCGGCGGCGCTTGGGCCGTCATCAGGGATGCGCGTTTCCGGCGATCTCCCAGGTGGGGCGGGCGCCGGCGACGCGCCGAATTGGGTGGGTGTAAGCATGAGTGTGCATGTCAACCGTCGCCTCGTCGCGGGCCTTTCGGCCGCCACGGCCGCCGCCGCGCTCGCGGGCGGCGCGCCGGCCATGGCCCAGTTGCCGCCGTCGCAGGCCGTCTATTCCGCCAACGTGGCGTTCCCGGCCGGCGCCACCTACGACCACGTGTCGCTGCCGGTTGATTTCGGCGTGTCCGCCGTCGACATCTTCGACCTCGATTCCGCCCACGCCTTCACCCAATCCGACAACTTCGGCACGGGACCGGCGGTCACGGCCTACACGATCGGCAGCGCCTCGGCCGCGGTCGACCTGACCTACTTCTACCGGATCAACGGCCCGGTTGGCGGCAGCGCCCTGATCGGCCTGACAGGCTCGGTCTACGCCTTCGGATTCCCCTATCCCGATCCCGGCGAGGCCTGGGCCGGCATCTCGGGCTCGGCGGGCCTCGCCCCGGGCGACTACTACGGCCAGGCCTGCGCCAGCTTCGATGGCTCCTGCGCGCCTGGCCTGAGCTCCAACACCGTCCCCGTGAACGTCAGCTTCAGCGTGCCGACCAACACCGTGGAGTGGATCAAGCTCTCGGCGGCGGCGTCGGGCGCGGACTACGGTTCCGAGTTCACCGCCCAGGCCGACCCGATCCTGTTTCTGGATCCCTCGATCGGCGACCCCCAGGACTATTCGATCGAGGTCAGCCCCGACGTGACCAACGGTGATCCGCCGTTTGTAGGCGGCGGCGACGTGCCGGAGCCGGCGGCCTGGGCGATGATGCTGGTGGGCTTCGGCGCGCTCGGCGCGGTCATCCGGCGGCGGCGCCGGGCTGCGCTTGCCGCCTGACGCCTGGAACCACCGGCTCTGGGACCGGGAAGGTCCAGGTCAGCCTGGCGATCGCCAGCTGCAGGGCCACCGGCGCGCCCACATAGATGAGCTTGAACGCGTTCACCGCGGCCGGCGCGTTGGCGCGGTTGGGTCCGAAGCCGATCCTGTCGAGCAGGGCGAAGGCGACCGCGATGGCGACGCCGCGCCCGACCCGCCCCATGATCAGGTGCAGGGCGTAGTAGAGCCCGGTGCGGACCTCGCCGCGCCGCGCCGCGTCCTCGGCGGCGATGTCCCCCATCATCGAATCCAGCAGGGCGGTGTTGGTCGCCGATGGCGCGCCCAGCAGGACGACGCACAGCACCGCCGCCGCCACGCCGCCGGCCGGCACCAGCAGGATGGCTGGCAGGGCGAGCGTCAGCCCCAGCGCGATCCAGGCCATCGTCCGAGGCTTGGTGCGCCCACCGGCCGCCTTCAGGATCGGCCCCAGGAACACCACGCCGCTCAGCACATAGGCGAGCAGCAGCAGGCTTGAGATGCGCCCCAGGCCCCAGACATCTCGCGCCAGGAAGACGAACAGGCTGGTGACAATCCCCAGCGCGCCGGCGTCGCAGAGATCGACCAGCAGCAGGCGGCGCAGCGCCCGGTCGCCCTGCAGGGCGGCGAAGGCCGCCTTCAGCGAGGTGCGCGTGACCGCCGGCCGCGGCGACGGCCGCTCGGGCGCCAGCAGGGCGGCGGCCGCCACGGTGAGCGGCAGCAGCAGGACGAAGAACCCGCCGATCGCGGCCATCCGCAGCCGGTCCGCCCCGCCGGGATGCGCGCGCTCGATCAGGATCGGCGCGGCCAGCACCAGCACCAGCCCGGCCACGGAGGCGATCTGGCGGCTGGCCTGGATGCGGGTGCGTTCGTGATAGCGCGCCGTGGCCTCCGAACCCCAGGCGACATGATTGATCGACAGCAGGGTCAGCGCCGCCACCGCCGCCAGCAGCCAGCCGATCAGGTAGCCGCCGCTGGGATTGTCCGGCGGCGCGAAGACGGCCCAGATCGCGGCCATGCCGAACGGCGCGGCGGCGGCCAGCCAGAACTTGCGGCGATGCTTCGCCCAGCCGAACCGGTCGGAGACCGCGCCGGCCGACAGCGCCAGCGGAATCTCGGCGATCCGGCCGATGAAGAAGGCCGCGCCCACCAGGCCGAGGCTGAGGCCCAGGCCGCCGTAGAAGGCCGGCAGATAGACCGAAATCGGCGTGTCGATGGCCGAGATCGGCGCCGCCGGCGCGGCGAAGGCGATCAGCCGTCCAAGCGGCAAGCCCCGTTCGCGGCCCGGCGATTCGGCCGGTGGGCTTGCGCCATCGCTCATCCCCGCTCCGACCCCTGGCTCGCGAACCTTCGCCCTCTCGGCGGCGGTACGAAATGCTGAGAGCTTATTGTATAGCTTGCCGCAACCTGTCGGCTAGTTGATCGGTGCGGATCTGATGGCGCCAGAGCTTTCCGAAAAGCTGGATTTCGTTCTCAAGGCGCTGTCCATGAGCCGTGGGCGGATGGCCGCCGAACTCAGCGTCGACAAGTCCGCCGTCGGCCGCTGGATCAGCGGCGCGGCCGCGCCCTCGGCGCACAACATGTCCCAGATCACCGCCCTGGTGGCCGCCCGCGTGCCGAGGTTCACCGCGCTCGACTGGGAGCGGGACCTGGAGAGCCTGGCCGACGCCATCGGCGTGACCCCGCCGGGACCCCGCCGCGGCGGTGGCGGCGGTCCGGCGATCGCCATTCCGCTGTTGGAGGAAAGCCTGGCGGCCGTGCGGCTGCGCGGATCGGCCTATGAGGGCTTCTACCGCACGACCCGGCCCTACGCGCAGCATCCGGGCCAGTTCATCCACGATCAGGTGATGATCCGCGCCGAGCCGAAGGGGTTCCTCAAACTCAGCATGACCGCCGCCGGCGTGTTGGTCGAAGGCCAGGTGATGCTGCTGCAGAACCAGCTGTTCTTCGCCGGCGCCGAGATGACCAGCGGCGCCTTCGTCTTCGCGATCTTCAACGGCGTCTCCACCGTCCAGGCCGGGATCATCGACGGCCTGGTGCTGTTCTGCGCGCTGGACCCCGGCCGCACGCCCACCGCCACCGCCGCGATCTTCGAACGCGTCGGCGACCTCACCGGCGACGCGCAAGCTGACGAAGCCCGCTTCGCCGAGATGTCCCGCGAACCCCACCTGGCCACCGAGACCTCCGCCCCCGAACACATCCGCCAACACCTGGTCCGCGACCAGGGCCCCACAGCCCTCGCCGCCGGCGGCGACTGGCTGCTCTCACTGCCCTTGGGCCGCTCCATGGCCCGGGGCCTGGCGCGGCTGTAGGGCCGCCCCGCACCTTCGCGCTTCTACCGCACACCCCAACCCGCTAGGTTCGCGCCACACATGAGCGTGCTGCACCTTCTGGGAACGGCCGGGGACGGCGGGGCGGAGACCTACTTCGTCGACCTGGTCACCGCCTTGCGGCGCGCGGGCGTCGACGAAGCGTGCGCGATCCGCCGCCATGCCGGGCGCGAGGCCGCGCTGCGCGGGGCCGGCGTGCCGACCAAGGTGCTGGGCTTCGGCGGCCCGCTCGACATCCTGACCAGGACCGCCGCGGCCGGCTACGCCCAGATCACCGGGACCAGGCTGGCGCTCGCCTGGATGAACCGCGCGGCGCGTCACACGCCCAAGGGGCCTTGGGCGCGCATCGGCCGACTGGGCGGCTACTACAACCTCAAATACTACAAGGGCTTCGACGAGCTGGTCGCCAACACCGAGGACATCGCCGAGTGGATCGTGGGCCAGGGCTGGCCGGCCGGGCGCGTGCGCCACATCCCCAACTTCGCCGCCGCGCCGCCGGATGGCGCGCCCGCCGACCGCGCGAGCCTCGACACCCCCGCCAACGCGCCCCTGCTGCTGGCCATGGGCCGCCTGCATGAGTCCAAGGCCCATGACGTCAATCTGCAGGCGCTCGCCGACCTGCCGGACGCGTACCTGTGGATCGCCGGCGTCGGCCCGGAGGAGGCCAAGCTGAAGGCGCTCGCCGAGGCGCTCGGCGTCGCGTCCCGCGTGCGCTTCCTGGGCTGGCGCACCGACCCCTCGGCGCTCTATCGCGCCGCCGACGTCTGCGTCTTCCCCTCGCGCTACGAGCCGCTCGGCAATGTGGTGATCCAGGCCTGGGCCCACGGCCTGCCGGTGGTCGCCGCCGCGAGCCAGGGCCCATCCGCCCTGATCGAGGACGGCCGCGACGGCATCCTCGTCCCCGTCGACGACGCCGACGCGCTCGCCGCCGGCGTGCGCCGCGTCCTCGCCGAGCCGAAGCTCACCGCCGGCTTCATCCAGCGGGGCCTCGGCCGCGTCGCCGCGGAGTTCTCCGAAGCCGCCGTCGTCGCCCAGTGGAAGACCCTCTTCGCCGACTACGGAGCGGTCTGATGTGCGGCATCGCGGGCCAGGTGGGCGGGCGCGATCCCCGCGTGGCCCAGATGATCGAAGCGCTCACCCACCGCGGCCCAGACGGCATTCGCATCGAGGAGACCCCCGGCGCCGCCTTCGCCCACGCGCGGCTCTCGATCATCGACCTGGAGGGCGGCTGGCAGCCGATGCACGCCGCCGGCTCGACGGTCATCGGCAACGGCGAGATCTACAACTACCTCGAGCTCGCCCGGGATCATCAGCTTACGGAGGTTCTCGCCACCGGCTCCGATTTCGAACCGCTGCTGCACCTCTATGCGAAGGAAGGCGAGGCCGCCTTCGCCCGCCTGCGCGGCATGTACGCCCTGTGCTTCATCGGCCACGACGGCCGCGCCTTCCTGGCCAGAGACCCCTTCGGCATCAAGCCGCTCTACATCATGGAACACGCCGGCGGCCTCGCCTTCGCCTCCGAACCCCGGGCCTTCTTCAAGGCCGGCCTGATGCAGGCCGTTCTCGACGAAGAAGCCGCGAAGGAACTCCTGGCCTTCAACTACACGCTCGGCGCCCGCACCCCGTTCCAGGGCCTGCGCCGCCTGGCCCCCGGCGAAGTCTGCGAAGTCCGCGACGGCCGGATCGTCTCAGGCTGGCGGCAGGGATGGCTCACCAAAAACCTCCCCCGCCCTGCGGGGGAGGGGGACCACGAACGTGGTGGAGGGGGCGCTGCCGCCGCACCCACCTCGCCGCGCAATCCCAGCGCCCCCTCCACCGCTTCGCGGTCCCCCTCCCCCGTTTTCACGGGTGAGGTAAAGGACATCCTCGCCCGCCTCGACGCCGTCCTCGAAGACTCCGTCCGCGTCCATCAGCGCTCCGACGTCCCCTACGGCCTGTTCCTCTCCGGCGGCATCGACTCGGCGACCATCGCCACCCTGATGGCGCGGCTGAACGCGCGCCCGGTCACCGCCTACACCTGCGGCTTCGACACAGCCGGCGCCGCCGACGAACGCGCCCAGGCCGAGCGGGTCGCGCGCGCGCTGAACCTCGACTGGCGCGAGACGACTTTCGGCGAGGCCGACTTCTGGCGGATCGCACCTGAGGTCGCCTGGGCGCTCGACGATCCCACCGCCGACTACGCGACCCTGCCGACCTACAAGCTGGCCGAAGCCGCCAAGGGCACGCTCACCGTCGTGCTGACCGGCGAGGGCGGCGACGAGCTGTTCGGCGGCTACGGCCGTTATCGCCGGGCGCTGCGCCCCGCCTGGCTGGGCGGCCGGCCCGCCGAACCGCGCGGCGCCGACGCGGCGGCGCTGGCCCGCTGGCGGACCGAGGCGCAAGGCCCGGCCGGCCTCTCCCGGTTGCAGCAGGCGCAATGGGCCGACATCCAGACCTGGCTCCCCAACGACCTTCTGCTCAAGCTCGACCGCTGCCTGATGGCCCATGGCCTGGAGGGCCGCACGCCGTTCCTGGACCCCGGGGTCGCCGCCTTCGCCTTCCCCCTGCCCGACCGGATGAAAGTCCGCGGCCGCTACGGCAAATGGCTGCTGCGCAAATGGCTGGAGCGCGCCTGCCCCGCCGCCGAGCCCTGGGCTCGCAAACAGGGCTTCACCGTCCCGGTCGAGGCCTGGATCGCGCCCCGCGCCGCCGACATCGCCCAGCGCCTAGGCGACATCGCGGCGCTCCGCCGCGTGAAGCCCGACGCCGCCGCGGCGTTCAAGGCGGGAGAGCCCGGCGTCCGCTGGCCCCTGCTGTTCTTCGCGCTCTGGTCCCGCATCCACCTCGAAGGCGCGGGCCCCGCCGAGGCCTTGGCGAGCGTCGCGGGCGCGGTCTGAAGAGAACCACGAAATACACGAACGAGCCGGTTCGCCCGCGAGCGCAGCTCGCCATCCAATCGACTTAGAGCCGGAAGAATCGCCCTTCGGCCAGCGTCGATCCTTTTCGTGTATTTCGTGTATTTCGTGGTTCGAAAAATGGGCTCGCCTACCGCGCCTTCATCGAATTGTTCGACCGGTCCGCGTCGGGCAGGCGGTGGTCGGGGTCGATGGTCGCTTCCGCCACCGGTCCGCCGTCGATGGCGTAGGTGTGCTTGCCGGTCTGCATCCAGGTCTCCACCGGAATGCGGATGTCGCGCGTCTGGCCGTTCTGGAAGGTCACCCGCAGCGTCGCCGGCAGCACCAGCTGGCCGCGGTTCTCCACCGTCACCGAGGCGCCCCTGGCCGGGTCGTTGACCACCTCGGTCACGGCCATGTCGTGCGACCAGTTGTTGAGGAAATAGCCGCGCCAGAACCAGCTGAGGTCCTCGCCCCCGGCGCTTTCCATCTCGCGGAAGAAGTCACTGGGCTTGGGGTGCTTGTAAGCCCAGTCGGCGATGTATTTGCGGAACGCCGGATCGAACCGCTCCGGACCCAGGATGTCCTCGCGCAGCAGGGTGAGCGCGAAGGCGGCTTTGAAGTAGGTCACCGGGTGGCGGTACTTCTCGCGGATGGTGTCGGCCCGGCTCATGATGACCGGCGCCTCGGGGTCCTTGATCAGAGCCGCGATCTGGTCGGCGGGCGAGCCGCCCTTGGCGTCCGGCGCATACTCCCCGTCGCGCTTGGGGCCATAGACCCCGCCCTCGAAATCGTCGCTCTCGTAGACGTCGATGAAGGTGTTGATTCCCTCGTCCATCCAGGCGTCGCGCCGCTCGTCGGAGCCGACGATCATCGGGAACCAGCTGTGGCCGATCTCGTGCGCCGAGATGAAGAACAGCGTCTTGCCCTTGTCCGGGATGCCGTCGAAGACGATCCCCGGATACTCCATGCCGGTCGCCGGCCCGGCCACGTTGATGGCGTTCGGCCAGGGGTAAGGATACCAGCGCTTGGAGAACCGTTCGACGGCGTCCTTCATATATTCGGTCGACCGGCTCCAGCCCTCCTGGCCGACGCTCTCCGGCGGATAGACCGACTGCGCCATCGCCGTCTTGCCGTCCGGCAGATTGATCTTCGCCGCGTCCCAGACGAAGGCCCGGCTGGCGGTGAAAGCCACGTCGCGGGTCTTGTCCATGTGGAAGCGCCAGGTCTTGGTCGCCCCGTTCGCCGGCGGCGTCGCGGCCACTTCCTCCGGCGTGCGGATCACCACCGTCTTGTCGCTCGCCTGGGCCTTCGCCCACCGCGCCCGCTGGTCGGCGCTCAGCACCTCGTTCGCATTGACGAGCGCGCCCGACCCCGACACCAGCATGTCCGCCGGCACGGTCACCGCGTAGTCGAAGCTGCCGTATTCCAGGTAAAACTCGTTCGCCAGATAGGGCAGGGTGTCCCAGCCGCGGACGTCGTCGAACACCTGCAGGCGCGGGTACCACTGCGCCAGATCGTAGATGTCGCCGGACTTGTTCGGCTCCCACGCCATCCGCCCGCCGAACAGGCCGGGAATCGTGAAGTGGTACTGCACCCGCACCGCGACCTTGCCGCCGCCGGCCTTCACCGCGGCGGGCAGATCGACGCGCATGCGGGTGTCGGAGATGACCGTGTTGACCGTCTTGCCGCCGACCGTAACCGCGTCGATCACATAGCCGGGCGTCGACTGGTTCGGGTCGACGCGGCGGCCGCCCGACATGGCGTAGCCGCGGGAATCCCGGCGGTAGAGGTTCTGGTCCATCTGGAACCAGAGGAAGCCCAGGGCTTCCGGACTGTTGTTCGTGTAGGTCACCGTCTCGTCGCCGGTCAGCACATGGACCTTGGTGTCGATGCTGGCGGCGATGCTGAAGTCCGCGCGGTTCTGCCAATAGGCCGGCCCCGGCGCGCCCGAGCCCGACCGGATCGAATTCGCCGGCGCCGGCAGGGTCAGCGGCCCGAAGGTCTTCAGGGGGTCGTAGGTCTGGGCTTGAACGGAAGTCGCCAGAACCGACGCGGCGGCGAACAGGATGAGTGAGCGCAAGGAATCCCCCGGAGAGTTGAGCGCCGCACCATAGGACTCCTCGCCCCCGCGAAGCGAGAGGGCGCGGCGCCTAAACCCCCAACCGCTCCGCCACTGCCTCGCCGATGGCCAGCGATGAGGTCAGGCCCGGGCTTTCGATGCCGAACAGCGCCATCAGGCCGGGCAACCCATGCACCTCGGCGCCGTCCAGCTGGAAGTCCGGCTGCGGTTCGTTGGGGCCATGCAGCTTGGGACGGATGCCGGCGTAGTCGGGGCTCAGCGCCTCTTCCGGCACGGCCGGCCAGAACTTGCGGATGTAGTCGGCGAACGCCCCGCGCATGTTCGGGTCGACGCTGTAGTCCAGGGTGTCCACGTAGTGCAGGTCCGGCCCGAACACCGCCTGGCCCCCCAGGTCGCGGCGGTAGTGGGTGCCCAGCGCCCCATGGATCGGCGGCGGATAGATCAGCCGCGAGAAGGGCGCCTTGCCGACCAGGCGGAAGTACATCCCCTTGCCGTAGTGGCCCTTGGGAATCTTGCCGGCCGGAAAGCCCTCGATGGTCGCGGCCACGTCCTGCGCCGAGAGGCCGGGCGCGGTCATCAGATAACGGCAGGTCAGGCTCGCCGGCTCCGCCCCGCCGGCCCGCACCGTAAACCCGCCGGCCTCCAGCGGCGTCGCGCCCTCGAACGGGGTCGCGGTGACCACCGCCCCGCCGCCGGCCTCGATCTCGCCCTGCAGCGCCAGCATGTAGCCGTGGCTGTCGAACACCCCGCTCTGCGGCGAGACCAGCGCGCCATAGCATTTCAGCTCCGGCTCCAGCGCGATCGCCTGGGCGGCGCTGATCTCTTCCATCCCCTCGACGTCGTTGGTGCGCGCCTGCTGCAGGATCTCGCCCAGCCGGCCGACATCCTCGGGCGCGGTCGCCACCACCAGCTTGCCGCAGCGGTCGTAGTCCACGTGGTGGCTGTCGCAGAAGGCGTAGAGCGCGCGCCTGCCCAGCACACAGAACCGCGCCTTCAGCGATCCCGTCGGATAGTAGAGCCCGCCGTGCACCACCTCGGAATTGCGCGACGACACGCCCTGGCCGATGGCGGCCTCCTTCTCCAGCACAGCCACCGTCAGGCCGCGCCGGGTCAGGGCATAGCCGCAGGCCAGCCCCACCGCGCCCGCGCCCACCACCACCGCATCGAAATCGAACTGCGCCATATCCACCGCCTAACGCGGGATCGCGCGCAGTGGAACCTCAACCAGGCAGGAACCACGGAAAACACGGAAAGAGCGCGGAAAGAGCCTTCAACCACGGACGGACACAGACGCACACGGACGCGCCCTGCCGCTTGAAAGGCCGAAGGCCATCTTCCGAGAGGCTCTGCCTACGATCAGAAGGCGAGCTGCGCTCGCAATGGGCAAGGCGCGTCCGTGTGCGTCTGTGTCCGTCCGTGGTTCTTCTGCTTCTTCTTCCGTGCTTTTTCCGTGTTTTCCGTGGTTCCAATCTTGGTCTCCGCAGGCGATAGCTGACCGCCGAATCCGGGGAGACCTTCGATGAAGATGCTGAAGTGGATGGCCGCCGCGACGCTGGCGCTGACCTTGGCGCCCGCCGCCCGCGCCCAGGTCCCGCTGGATCCGTCGAAGCCGCAGGAGATCGCCGGCATCCTGAGCTGGACTGGCGACTACCAGGCCAAGGGCTTCCGCGACATCGAGCACATCTACAAGACCCACACCATCAAGCGCGGCGCCAAGGTCCATCCGCTGCCGCTCGCCGCCCGCCAGATCGACCCGACCTTCAGCTACGACGGCAAGACCTGGACGATCGACGCCTACATGAAGGCCTATCGGGTCTCGGGCCTGCTGGTCCTCAAGGACGGCAAGATCGTGCTGGAGAAGTACGCGCTCGGCCGCAAGCCCACCGACCGCTGGACCTCCTTCTCCGTCGCCAAGTCGGTGACCTCGACCCTGGTCGGCGCCGCCATCCAGGACGGCAAGATCAAGTCGATCAACGCGCCGGTCACCGACTACATCCCCGAGCTCAAGGGCAGCGCCTACGAGGGCGTGACCGTGCGCCAGATGCTGATGATGAGCTCGGGCGTGAAGTGGAACGAGGACTACGTCGACCCCAACTCCGACGTCGCCAAGGCCGGCAACAAGGTCACCGAGCCCGGCGTCAATCCGATGGTCAGCTACCTGCGCAAGCTGCCGCGCGAGCATGCGCCGGGCACCACCTGGCACTACAACACCGGCGAGACCGACCTGGTCGGCGTGCTGGTCTCCAAGGCCACCGGCAAAAGCCTCGCAGAGTACGCCTCGGAGAAGATCTGGAAGCCCTACGGCATGGAGCAGGACGCCGTCTGGATGGTCGATCCGGGGAACCAGGAGCGGGGCGGCTGCTGCATCTCCATGACGCTGCGCGACTACGGCCGCGTGGGCCTGTTCATCGCCGGCGACGGCCTGGCGAACGGCAAGCGCGTCACCCCGCCCGGCTACATCGCCGAGGCCACCCGCAAGGAGATCGACAACGGCACGCCGGCCTCGCCTGCCCCCGGCTACGGCTACTTCTGGTGGATGGTCGGCGACGGCGCCTATTCCGGCATCGGCATCTTCGGCCAGTCGGTCACCCTGTTCCCCAAGGACCACCTGATCATCGTCCAGAACGCCGCCTGGCCGAAACCGACCGGCAAGGAGCTGAGCGCCGCGCGGGCGGCGATGTGGGAGGGCGTGAGGGCGGCGGCGAAGTAGAGCGGCGGAAGCTGGATAAGCGGCTAGGGAGGGCCGCCGTCACCCCAGACCATTGCAAAACGCTCCGGCGATCCGGCGTGTCTTCAGATCGAAGAACACTGTAACCACATCGCAGCCTCCATCAGCGACGTCGGATGAGCTTCTGCGAAGATATCGGCCGGCGGGTTCAGAGCCATGCCAGAGGAAGACGCCTTTGATCATCGGGCGCCGGCTGACGGTCTCAGCCGTATAATATCGCGCGTAGCCGGCGACGGCATGCGCACCCTCAGGCAAGGCAACAGTTTGCTCGATTAGATCAATGTCCGCCGTCCTTAAATGCCCATCGCGAGCGGCGACGGCCGTCTGAAACGCGATACCAATCGACAGCGTTGCGACAAGTGCGACACCTCTTACGATCATAGCTAGGCCACCCCGCGCCTTAACTCCATGCCGGCCAGTTTGCTCTGGCCCTGAGCTTGGTCAAGGACGCGCCTTTGGCGCGCCGCGGGGCGGCGAGGGCTCCGCCCTCGTCCTTGAGCAAGCTCAGGGCCAGAGCTCCAATCTCGCCATGGGGTTTAAGGGCTTTCCCGCATCCATGAGGACGCAGGTTTAGACCACACTCACCCTCGTCATCCTCCGGTCGCGCGAAGACGCGATCCGGGGGACCCAAGCGGCCTCGCCCCATTCTGCAGCTCAGCTTGGGTCCCCCGGATCAGCCTGGCGGCTGACCGGAGGATGACGAGGGTGAGTAGCGTGCCGCAGTCGCGCGCGCCTACGCTTCGTTCCAGCCGCCCAGCACGCAGGCGATCCGCCCATGCCGCAGACTCACCGTCGCGTGCCGGCCCGGGCCGGGCTCGAACAGGGTGGTGCGCCCGCCGATGCTCACGGCGATGATGATCGGCTCGCTGAACTGGCAGGCATAGTAGGCCCTGCGGGTGATGAACGGCCCGTCCGGCACCGAGGCGCAGTCCGCCCCGCCGAAGGGATGGGCGAAGTCCACGCCGCCGTATTTGAAGCTGTGCGGCTCGCGCGACAGCACGATCCCACGCCAGCTGTGGCGGGCCGGCGGACAGGGCGGACCCTTGATGTCCCAGTCGTGGCGCAGCCCCTGCTGATGGGCGAACAGCGCCGAAACCCCGGCGATCGGCACGCCGGCGATCACCAGGCCGATGGTGATCAATCCCAGCTTCGCCGTCGCGCCGCGCTTGGGCTTCTTGTAGATCGCGCCGACCAGAGCCATGGCGTCCATCCGTGAAATTTACAGATGTAGTGCATGCAAATTACGCCCGTAGCCGGCGGTGTCAAGGCGTGCCGGCCTAGGCGGTCTCCAGCACCTTCGCCGCCTGCTTCTCCCAGCGGCCCCACAGCGCCCTCTCCTCGGCCTTGGCGGGGGCGACGGAGGCCTCCTTGATGTGGCCGTAGCCGCGGATCTTCTGCGGGATGGCGGCGATCTGCACGGCGGTGGCCAGGCGTTCGGCGGTGAGGCCTGACACGATCTTCGCCAGACCCGCCTCGTAGTCCCTGATCAGCCCGCGCTCCATCTTCCGCTCGTCGGTGTAGCCGAAGATATCCAGCGCCCCGCCCCGCAGGCCCTTCATCCGGGCCATCAGCGGGAAGGCGGCGTCCAGCATCCAGCCGCCGAACTGGATCTTCTGCGGCCGCCCGTCCCTGCCCTTGCGCGCGATCAGCGGCGGGGCGAGCCACACCTTGGTCTTGCCGCCCTTGAAGGTCTCGTTGCGGTAGGCCTGGAAGCGGCCGTCCGTATAGAGACGCGCCACCTCGTACTCGTCCTTGTAGGCCATCAGCTTGTAGAGGTTGACGGCCACGGCGCGGGTCAGGGCCTCGGAGCTGAGCGGCGCCTCGGCCTCGCGGACCTGCGCTACCCAGTCGGCATAGCGCCTGGCGTAGGCGCCGTTCTGATAGGCCGTGAGCTCCTTGGCGCGGTGGGCGATCAGGTCGTCCAGCGGCATGGTCTCCGGCGTCGGGACGTCGTCCTCGCGCTTGCCCCGGGCGGCGGGATCATGGGCGGCTTTTCGGCCCAGTTCGAAGGCCTGAAGATTGGTCTCCGCATCGACCCCGTTCAGCCGGATCGCGCGGTAGAGCGCGCGGCTGGAGACCGGGATCACGCCCTTCTGCCAGGCGAAGCCCAGCATGATCATGTTGGCGTAGATCGCGTCGCCGAGGTTCTCCACCGCCAGGTTCTGCGCCGGCATGGCGTCGTAGGACTTCACCGCCGCGGCCAGGCGCTGGCCCTGGTTGTCGGCGTCGAAGCGCACGTCGCGGTCGGTGACGAAGTCGGCGGTCGGCGCGAAATCGGCGTTGCCGACGGCCACCGTGCGGTCCTTGGCGTAGAGCGCAAGCGCGTCGGCCCCGCCCGCCGAGAGCAGGTCGCAGGCGATCAGCACATGCGCGCTGGCGGCCGGTACGCGTCCGCCGACCACGGTCTCCTCGGTCTCGCCGACCCGGACGTGGCTGAACACCGCCCCGCCCTTCTGCGCGAGCCCGGTCATGTCGACCACGCTGGCGGCGCGGCCGTCCACGTGGGCGGCCATGGCCAGGATCGAGGCGACGGTGGTCACGCCCGTGCCGCCGACCCCGGTGAAGACGATGTTGCGCACGCCCTCCAGCGGCTCGAAGGCCGGCAGCGGCGTCGCGTCGGCGGTCAGCGCCGGCATCGCTTCGCGGTGCGGGTTCTCCGCGCCCTCCAGCGTGATGAACGACGGGCAGAAGCCGTCGAGGCAGCTGTAGTCCTGATTGCAGGACGATTGATTGATCTTCCGCTTGCGGCCGAACTCGGTGTTCAGCGGCTCGACGCTGACGCAGTTCGACGTCTTCGAGCAGTCGCCGCAGCCCTCGCAGACCAGCGGATTGATCATCACCCGCTTGGGGGCCGCGTCCATCGAGCCGCGCTTGCGCCGCCGCCGCTTTTCCGTAGCGCAGACCTGATCGTAGAGCAGGACGGTGACGCCCGGCGTCGCCTTCAGCCGGTTCTGCACCTCCATCAGCTCCGAGCGCGGGAACACCTCGACGCCGGGCGCGAGGTCGGTGGCGTGCTGGTACTTTTCCGGCTCGGCGGCGACGATGACGATCTTCTCGACGCCTTCGGCGTGCAGCTGGCGGGTGATCTGGGCGGGCGTGAAGCCGCTCTCCGCCGCCTGGCCGCCGGTCATGGCCACCGCGTCGTTGAACAAGAGCTTGTAGGTCATCGACGACTTGGCCGCGACCGCGGCGCGCACGGCCAGCGAGCCCGAGTGGTTGTAGGTGCCGTCGCCCAGGTTGACGAAGACGTGGCTTTCGTTGGTGAACGGCGAGGCGCCCACCCAGGAGAGACCCTCGCCGCCCATGTGGCTGTTGAGGTCCGTCGAGGGGTCGTTGAAGCTGGCCATATAGTGGCAGCCGATGCCGGCCAGCGCGCGGCTGCCCTCCGGCACCCGGGTCGAGGTGTTGTGCGGGCAGCCGGAGCAGAAGAAGGGCTTGCGCTGCTGGTCAGCCGACAGCGTCACCGCCGCCATCGAGGCGGCCGAGACCCGCGCCAGATAGTCGTGCACCCGCTCCATGTGCGGTCCCGGCGGCAGGCGGTCGGCGATGGCCAGCGCCACCTCGGCCACCGACAGCGAGCCGATCTCCGACAGCAGCGGATGGCCCTGCTCGTCGACCTTGCCGATGATCTTGGGGCGCGCATGGGCGGGCAGCTCGTAGAGCGCCGCGCGCGCTTGGGTCTCGATCAGCGGCCGCTTGTGCTCGATGACCATCATGGTCTCGAGACCGGCGGCGAAGGCGCGGATGCCGTGCGGCTCCAGCGGCCAGGGCATGCCGACCTTGTAGATCGCCACGCCCAGGTCGGCGGCCTGCGCCGAAGAGATGCCCATGGCCGCGAAGGCCTCGATCACGTCCTTGTAGGCCTGACCCTGGCAGACGATGCCAAGCCTGGGCCGGGACGACCCCAGCATCACCCGGTCGATCTTGTTGGCGCGGGCGAAGGCGAGGGCTGCGGGGATCTTCTGGGTCCGCAGGCGCCGCTCCTTGTCCAGCGGCTGGTCCTTCAGGCGGATGCCAAGCCCACCCGCTGGGATGCGGAAGTTGTCCGGCAGGACGAACTTGTGGCGGTCGATGCCGATGTCGATGGTGACGCCGCTGTCCATGGTGTCGGCGAGCGCGATCAAGCCCACCCACAGGCCGGAGTAACGGCTCATCGCGTAGCCCAGCAGGCCGTAGTCCAGCACCTCCTGCACGTCGGCGGGCGAGAGCACCGGCATCTCGAAGTCCTGGAAGGCGTATTCCGACTGGGACGGGAGCGTCGAGGACTTGCAGTTGTGGTCGTCGCCGGCCACCGCCAGCACGCCGCCCTTGGGGAAGGTCCCGGCGAAGTTGGCGTGCTTGAAGGCGTCGCCGGTGCGGTCGACGCCCGGCGCCTTGCCGTACCACATGCCGAACACGCCATCGTACTTGGCGCTCTCGGGGAACAGGTTGGCCTGCTGGCTGCCCCAGACGGCGGTGGCCGCCAGGTCCTCGTTGATGCCTTCCTTGAACACCACCTCGGCGGCCGTGAGGAATTTCTTCGCGCGGCCCGCCTGCTGATCCAGCCCGCCGAGCGGCGAGCCGCGGTAGCCGGAGACGAATCCCGCGGTCTTCAGGCCCGCGGCCTGATCCAGCCGGTGCTGATCGATCAGCACGCGCAGCAGCGCCTGGACGCCGGTGATGAAAACCCGGCCTTCCGTGAGCAGAAATTTGTCGTCGAGCGTCACTTCGGCGTGCCGCATCGCAATTTTCTTCCTTCTGCCCCTCGCGCGTGGATTAGAACATCATATAGGATTGCGGGAATTGCTTGCCAAAAGCGTGCCCCCGCCTGTCGGTTCCGGGGCACGAACGAAGCACATAAGGCACTGTAGGGGGAGGAAAACTTGTCTGAGGTCCTGGACGCCGTCGATGCTAAGATACTCGACCTCATCCAGCACGACGCTGGCCTGTCCGTGGCGGAGATCGCCGAGCGGGTCGGCCTGTCCTCCAGCCCCTGCTGGCGGCGTATCAAGCGCCTGGAGGACGCCGGCGTCATCCAGCGCCGGGTGACCATCCTCGACCGGGAAAAGCTGGGCCTGGGCTTCGAGGTCTATTGCACCGTCAAGCTCAGCCTGCCGACCCGCGACAACCTCGACGCCTTCGAGACCGCGATCACCAAGCTGTCGGAAGTCGTCCAGTGCGCCACGGTCACCGGCTCGGCGGACTATGAGCTGCGCGTCGTCACCCGCGACATGCACGCCTTCGACGACTTCCTGCGCGAGCGCATCCTGTCGCTGGGCCTGGTCTCCAACATCGAAAGCCGCATCGTCATCCGCTCGGTGAAGAACACGACGGCCGCGCCGCTCGGCCTCATCAGCCCCTATGTGAGCGCGCAGGGATAAGGTCTCCGGCTCTAGCAGCCGCCCAGGCGCCGATTGCGCGCTCCGCTTGAACATGGCGGTAACAAGCGCCACGGTAGCAGCGACATCAGCACGGGGGCGTCGTGTCGGAACTCTTCACCAATCCTGTCACGGCGCCACTGACGATTCCCGCCGGGACCACCATAAGCGTCACGGCGGACCCGACCCAGTATGAAGGGCTGCGGGCCATCGATCTCTCTGCCCGTCCAGGGGAAACTGAGCCTTCGCTGGTCAACCACGGCGATGTCGAGATCACGGCGGTGGGCAACAGTGGCATCGCCGTCGTCTACATCGAGAACTTTTCGCCCGTCCTCCATGCGGTCGTCGAAAATGACGGAGTCATGATGGCCTCCGCGCCAGGCGACCGCTTCTATCCGGGCTTTGCGCACGGGTTTTGGGCCAACAGTTGGAGTCCTGACTTTATCAACACCGGAACCGTCAAAATTCTCGGAGGTTATTCGGCAATCGCCGTTGAATCCTGGGACAGTCGTTTCCACGTCGACAACTCTGGACTGATCGTCGCCCAGGGAGGCTCGTCCGCCTTCGGAATCTATGCGGCCAATGGCGGCGTCGTGAGCAACAACGGCACGATCTCGATCACGTCGGGGGACGGCACACAGGCCATCGGAGTCAGTTTCCCAAACGGCCACGGTGAGGTCGACAATACCGGCACAATCTCGGCTTCCGATCCCAACCTGAGCACGCCGTATGCCTATGGTGTGGCGCTCTTTCCGGGGGGTTCCAACGTGGTGATCAACCACGGAACGATTTCCGGCGACTACGCGATCTATGAGACGAGCAGCTTCAACGCTCCGCAACTCGCGGGCGCCCACATAGAGAACTACGCTCAAATGAGCGGCGACGTTCAGCTGGCCCAGGATCCCGACACTATCCTCAACAGCGGCGTCATGAGCGGCGCCATATCGCTCGGCGCGGGCAACGACACCTACAACGGCTCGGCCGGCACAGTGACGGGCCTGGTTTCCGGGAACGATGGCGACGACGTCCTCGTGGGCGGAGCGGCCGCCGACAGCCTGCAAGGCAACGCCGGCAACGACACCGAAAACGGCGGGGCCGGCGACGACATCGTGGTCGGCGGCAAGGACAACGACAGCCAGACCGGCGATGCGGGCAACGACATCGTCTGGGGCAATCTCGGGAACGACACCCTTGATGGAGGCGCCGGCAACGACCAGGTTCGCGGCGGTCAGGGCGACGACAGCATCTCCGGCGGGGCTGGAAACGACTTTATCTCCGGCGACCGCGGCAACGACACCGAGTCGGGCGGCCCCGGCGCTGACATCTTCCACGGTAGCCAGGACGCCGGCATCGATAAGGTGCTGGACTTCAACCTCGCCGAGGGCGACCGGGTCCAGCTGGACCCCGGCACCACCTACACGGTGACCCAGGTGGGCGCCGACACGGTGATCGACATGGGCGGCGCCAACCAGATGATCCTGGTGGGGGTGCAGATGTCGACGCTCACCGGCGCCTGGATCTTCGAGGGCTGAGATTGCGCCGCGAGGCGGTTCGGTAGTCCATGATGAGACCGCATCCAAGGAGGCTCCCGTGATAAACCTCGTCATCGACCAGCGCCGCCGGGACCTCGGCGGGTTCGAGGTCGGTCGCGTCCTGCCGTTCCATGCGCACCGGATGGTCGGGCCCTTCATCTTCTTCGATCACATGGGGCCGAAGGACTTCCAGGCGGGCTTCCCGAAGAACGTCGACGTCCGCCCGCATCCGCACATCGGGCTCTCGACCGTCTCCTACCTGTTCGAAGGGTCGATGACCCACCGCGACAGCGTGGGATCCACCGAGGTGATCCGGCCGGGCGAGGTCAACTGGATGACCGCGGGCAAGGGCATCACCCACTCCGAACGCTTCGAGGACCTGCGCGCGCATGGCGGCCGGATGAACGGCATCCAGGCCTGGGTGGCGCTGCCCGCCGAGGCCGAGGAGACCGCGCCGGCCTTCGCCCACCATGGTCCCGACGACCTGCCGACCTATGAGGGCGGCGGCATGTGGGCCCGGCTGATCGCCGGCAAGGCCTTCGGCGCCGAGGCCAAGGTCAAGACCCACTCGCCGATGTTCTACGTCCACTGGGCGCTCGACGCCGGCGCGACCGCGAACCTGCCGGCGGAATATCCCGAACGCGCGGCCTATGTGGCGCAGGGCGTCGTCGAGATCGACGGCAAGCAGATCAACGAGGGCCAGATGGCGGTCTTCGCGCCCGGCATGACCATCGCGGTCACCGCGGTGACGCCAGCCATCGTCATGCTGCTCGGCGGCGAGCCGGTGGGCGAACGCTTCATCGAGTGGAACTTCGTGGCGTCCTCGAAGGACCGGATCGAGCAGGCCAAGGCCGACTGGCGCGCCGGCCGCATGAAGCTCCCCGACGCCGACGACCAGGAGTTCATCCCGCTCCCGCCCGACCCGCCGGGCCCGGCGCCGGCGATGAGCTGAACGGATCCTCCCCCAGCGCGCCTGGCGCGCGATGAGGGGGAGGTGGCTCGGCGCGAAGCGCCGAGACGGAGGGGTTTCACCCGCGTCGGATAGACCGGTGGGCTGCAACCCCACAGTCTGTCTTCGCTGACAGCCCCCTAAGGGGAGCATCTTCGAATATGATGCGCTAGACAGCGGCCCATGAACGTCAGCGCCTTCGATCTCTTCAAGCTCGGCATCGGGCCGTCCAGCTCGCACACCATGGGGCCGATGACCGCGGCGGGGCGGTTCCTGCAGTGGCTGGGCGACCGGGTCGACCGGACCGCGCGGGTGCGGATCACGCTCTACGCCTCCCTGGCGCTCACCGGCCGCGGCCACGCCACCGACCGGGCGGTGATCCTGGGCCTGGCCGGCTTCAGCCCGCGCGGCCTCGATCCGGATGAGGCCGACCGGGTCGTCACCGAGGTCCGCGCCAACCATTGGCTGCTGCTGGCGGGGCGCCAGGGCGTCGCCTTCGACGAGGCCACGGACCTCCTGTGGGAAGGCCGCACGCGCCTGCCGCCGCACCCCAATGCCGTCAGCTTCGCCGCCTTCGACGCGGCCGGCGCGGTCCTGGGCGAGCGGACCTATTTCTCGATCGGCGGCGGCTTCGTGCGCGACGAGGACGAGATGGGGACCAACACGCCGCCGGAGGATGCGGCGCTGGTGGACGTCCCCTACCCCTTCGAGAGCGGCCAGGAACTGCTCGCCCTGGCCGACGCCGCCAGCCTGACCATCGCCGAGCTGATGCGGGCCAATGAGCGCGCGCGACGCAGCGATGCGGAGATCGACGCCGGCCTCGATGAGATCGCCGACGCTATGTACGCCTGCATCGAGCGCGGCATGCGCACCGACGGCGTCCTGCCCGGCGGCCTCAAGGTGCAGCGCCGCGCCTTCCAGGTGCATCAGTCGCTGATGCGCGACGCCGACAAGCGCATCGCCGACCCCTTGGCGGCGCTCGACTGGGTGAACCTCTGGGCGCTGGCCGTGAACGAGGAGAACGCGGCCGGCGGCCGCGTGGTCACCGCGCCGACCAATGGCGCGGCGGGCCTGGTGCCGGCGGTGCTGCGCTACTACGACCGCTTTCATCAGGGGACGGCGGCCGGGCGCCGGACCTTCCTTTTGACCGCCGCGGCCATCGGCGCGCTCTACAAGAAGAACGCCTCGATCTCGGGCGCCGAAGTCGGCTGCCAGGGCGAGGTGGGCGTCGCCTGCTCGATGGCGGCGGCAGGGCTCACCGCGGCGCTCGGCGCCTCCAACGCCCAGATCGAGAACGCCGCCGAGATCGGCATGGAGCACAACCTTGGCCTCACCTGCGACCCGATCGGCGGCCTGGTGCAGATCCCCTGCATCGAGCGCAACGCCATGGGCGCGGTGAAGGCCATCGACGCCTCGCGGCTGGCCCTGCTGGGCGATGGCCAGCACTCGGTCAGCCTCGACAAGGTGATCGCCACCATGAAGCGCACCGGCGAGGACATGAGCGCGGTCTACAAGGAAACCAGCCTGGGCGGCCTGGCCGTCAACCTGGCCGAATGTTGAGCCGCAAGGAGGCCTGCCGATGATCGTCGAGATGCGCACCTACACCTTGGCCCTGGGCGCGACGGGCCGCTATTTCAAGCTCTACGGCGAAAAGGGCCTGGCCGTGCAGAAGCGCATCCTGGGCCATCTGGTCGGCTACTACAGCGTCGAGGTGGGCGCGCTGAACCAGGTGATCCATCTGTGGGCCTACGACAGCCTCGACGACCGCGCCAAGCGCCGCGCGGCCCTTTGGTCCGACCCGGAGTGGCTGGCCTATGTGGCCGAGGTCGGCGGGCTGGTGGTGAAGCAGGAGAACCAGATCCTCAACCCCGCGCCCTTCTTCCAGGTCCCGCCGGCCGCCTAGCCTTCCAGATAGGCCGTCAGCTTGGCCATGATCTCGCGGCTGCCCTCTTCGCGGCTGCCGTTGTCGTCATAGCCATCCAGGAAGGCGCCCTGCTCGGTGTGGATCAGGTGGGTTCCTCCGCCCGCCGCCGGCTTGAACTCGAAGGTGGCCAGCGAGACGCTGATCTTCCGCCCGTCCAGCCGCATCTCGTAGGTGTAGACGATCCGCTCGCCCGGGATGATGTCGAAGTAGGTCGCGTCGAAATCCGTGACCATGCCGCTGGCCCACTTGCCGACCAGCCGCTCGCGGCCGCCCACCTGGAAGTCCATCGCCCGCTCGGCGATCGTCCAATTCTCGTTCGGCGCGGTGAACCAGCCGTTCTTGCCCTCGACGCTGGCGAAGGCGTCGAACACGCGCTGCGGCGTCACCTTCGGATAGGTCCGCTCAAGGGTGAAAACCCCGTGCGAAACGCTGCGGGTCAGATCGGTGGTGGCGTTCATTTCGGGTCTCCGTCGGGGTAGCGCATGAGGTGTTCGAGACGTCGCTCCGCCTCCGCCCGGCGCTGGTTGAACCACTGCTCGGCAAGGCTGAGCGCGGCCGGTTCGATCCGGCAGGTCCGCACCCGCCCGGCCTTCTCGGAGCGCACGAGGCCGCTCGCCTCCAGCAGCGCCAGGTGCTGTACGATGGCCGGCAATGACATGGCGAAGGGGGCGGCCAGCTCACTGACCGAGGCCGGGCCCTGGCTCAGCCGCTCAACCATGCCGCGCCGCGTCGGATCCGCCAGCGCCTGGAAGGTCAGATCCAGGTTCGACATCAGCCGTCCTTCAGCGGGAAGTACTGGAAGAAGGGCTCGGCCTCGCTGAGCACGCGCGCGATGCTCGGTCGCGCCCCCAGCCGGTCCAGATAGGCCCGCAGGCCCGGCCAGGCGTCGAGCGAGACGGCATAGTCGGCGTAGTAGAGCGCCGGCAGGGCCGCGCAGTCGGCGAGCGTGAAGGTCTCGCCGATCGCCCAGGGTCCCGCGATCATCGGCGCGATCAGGTCGTAGCCCTGGCGGACCTTGCCCCGCGCCTGGTCCACGCCATAGGGGTCCTTCTGGCCCTCGGGGCGCAGGCGCTCGCTGACGATCCCCTGGAACGGCAGGTGGATGTAGTTGTCGATCAGCCGGTCCAGCAGTCGAACCTGGCGCCCGGCGTCCGGATCGGACGGGAGCAGCGAGGCTGCGGCCGGATAGTACTGCGCCAGATAATCCACGATGATCGAGGACTCCGGGACCGTCTGGCCCCGCGCCTCATCCCGCAGCACCGGGAACTTGGCCAGCGGCCACACCGCCGCGAACGCCGCCCGGTCCGCCGGGTCGCCCAGGTTCACCACCCTGGGCTCGAAATCGACGCCCGCCTCATAGAGCGCGATCAGCGACTTCCAGCAGAACGACGACAGCGGATGATAGTAGAGGGTCAGGGACACCGGCTGGCTCCATACTTAAGTGATTGCCTAAGTATCAAGCCGCCTGGCAGGCGTCAAGCCTTCGGCGGCGCGACGCGGAGGCTAGGTCAGCGCCTTGCGCGTCTGTTCCCAGTACTGGGCGCCGGTGATCAGGGTGACGATGGCGGCGATCCAGAACAGGCTGTGGGCCGCGAAGGTGAACGGGCCCTCGATGCCGGGCTCCTGCGGCAAGAAGGGAAACGCGCCCCAGGCGGCGACCACCAGCTCCATGGCGAGCGCGACCATCTGCAGCGTGGTCTTCCATTTCGCCAGCATGGTCACCGGCAGCTTCACGCCCTTGCCGGCGCCCACTTCGCGCAAGGCGCTCACCGTGAACTCGCGGAACAGGATCAGGCCGGCCGGCAGCAGCACCATCGGCTGCGGCCCCAGCGCCATCAGTCCCAGCACCGCGCCCGCCACCAGCACCTTGTCGCCGATCGGGTCGAGGATCGCGCCCCAGATGCTCTCGGCGTGCAGCTTGCGCGCCAGCCAGCCGTCGAAGAAGTCGGTCACCGCGGCGATGACGAAGGCGTAGACCGCCCACCGCTCCAGCGCGAACTGCACCGGCGGCGTCAGATGGTCCGAGAGCCCCGGCACGGCGCCCGCCGCCGCCGCCAGCGCCAGGAACATGAACAGCGCCAGCACCAGGCGCATCGACGTCAGGATGTTCGGCAGCGACTTCATCGGGCAATCCAGCGCGCCGGCCGGCGCTTCGTTCCGGCGAGCTTAGCGGTTCGCGGCGCCGCGCGTCACCGCAATCGCCGCACTACGTCTTCGGGGGCTTGGCCCGGTTCACCTCGACCGCCGCGCGGACCAGGGCCTTGAACGCCGGCTCGTCGATCTTGCCGCCCTCGGCCACGTCCATGGCGCGGCGCACATTGCCCTCCAGGCTGGAGGTGAACAGGCGCTTGGGATCGGCCACCGACGCGCCCTTGGCGAAGGTCAGCTTCACCGCCTTCTTGTAGACCTCGCCGGTGCAGATGATGCCGGCGTCGGACCAGACCGGCCCGCCCCACTTCCATTCCTCGACGACGTCCGGGTCCGCCTCCAGGATCAGCGCCCTTAAGCGCGCCAGCATCGGGCCGCGCCAGTCGGTGAGCTCGGCGATGCGGGCGTCGATCAGTTCGGACGGAGACCGCGTTTCGTTCGGGTCGGCCTTCTTCGGCATGCGCGCAGCGGCTCCTACTTCTTCGCCGGCGCCAGGCGCAGGATTTCGCTCGGGCTCTCGTCGGTGATCACATAGAGCGCGCCGTCGGGGCCTTCGCTGACGTCCTTGGTGCGCTTGCAGCGGTCCATCAAGAGCTTCTCCTCGCCCACCACATGGCCGTTCTTCATCTCCAGGCGCACGACCTGGCGGCCGGACATGCCGCCCACGAAGACGCTGTTCTTCCACGCCGGGAAGGCCTTGCCGTCATAGAAGGTGAGGCCGGACGGCGCGATCGACGGCGTCCAGAAATAGACCGGCTGCTCCATGCCGTCGGCTTGCGTCTTGCCGCCGTTGATCATCTCGCCGTTGTTGCGGCGGCCATAGCTGATCTCCGGGAAGCCGTAGTTGCCGCCGGGCTTGATGCGGTTCAGTTCGTCGCCGCCCATGGGCTCGTTCTCGCCGACCCACAGCTCGCCGGTGGCGGGGTTGAGCGCGGCGCCCTGGATGTCGCGGAAGCCCACGGCGTAGAGCGACGGGATGGAGCCGGCGGTCTTCAGATAGGGATTGTCCTTGGGGATCGAGCCGTCGGCGGCGATGCGCAGCACCTTGCCGCGCGGGTCGGTCATCGACTGCGGATTGGGGCCGCGGTCGGCCACTTCGGCGGACGCGATCAGCAGGGTCCCGTCGCGGGCCTGGACGATGCGGCGCGGCGCCATGAACGGCAGCTCGTAGATGGTCTTGGCGTCCTCGAGGCTCGTCCCGTCGGCCGACAGCTTGGCCTTCATGATCTTGCCCACATAGGGCTGGCCCTTGGCCGGCGGGGCGGCGGTGTAGCCGTAGTAGAGGGTGCGGTTCTTCCTGAAGTCGCGGTCAAGCACCGGGCCGGTGTTGCTGGTGCCCATGGCGCCGACGATATCCGGCGCGCCTTTCAGCGGGGCCGACACCACGCCCTTGGCGCTGACGGTGCGCAGGCCGCCCGCGCGCTGGGAGACCAGCAGGTCGCCATTGGGCAGGAAGGCCAGGCCGACCGAGCGGTCGAGCGTCGCGACGACCTGCGTGTCGAACGCCGCCTTGCTCTTGATCTGCGGCGCCTTGGCCTGGTCAGCCATCAGGGGCTTGGGATCATAGCCGTCCTTGGCGTTGCGGTTCGCGCCGCACAGCGCGTTCAGCCGCTCGTTCTCGGCGTGCGATCCGGCGACGCCGGCGTAGTCCGGACCCGGCGGGAACGACGGGATCGCGGCGGGCGTCGCGGTCTGCGAAAAGGCGCCGGCGCCCGGCAGCAGCGAGAGGGCCAGGGCGAGCCCGGTCATGGCGCGCGCGGCGCGAAGGTCGATCAGCATGGCGTTGTCCCCGGTTTCCCTGCGCGGAACGTGTCACGGCGGGGCGCTGCGATCCAGAGGCGTTCGGCGTCCGCGAGGCGGAAGGAACGATAACCACGGAAAACACGGAAAGAGCACGGAAAGAGGAAGAAGGAAGGCTCAACCACGGACGGACACAGACGCACACCGACGCGCCTTGCCCATTGCGAGCGCAGCTCGCCTTCTGATCGTAGGCAGAGCCTATCGGAAGATGGCCTTCGGCCTTTCAAGCAGCAGGACGCGTCCGTGTGCGTCTGTGTCCGTCCGTGGTTGAATCCTCTTTCCGTGCGCTTTCCGTGTTTCCAAATCTCAGGGCAGTTCCCGCACCCAGATGTTGCGGAAGCTGAGCGGCGGGCTGGGGTCGCCGTGGGCCTGGAGTTTGATCGGCGCCGATGTGTAGGCCTTGTAGTAGGGCTTGCCGATGTAGAGCGTCTCGCCGGTGAGCGCGAAGTTGTTCTGCACCAGCACGCCGTTGTGCAGGACCGTGACGCGCGCCGGGGTCGCCACCTTGCCGTCGGGGCCGAAGGTCGGCGCGGTCCAGATGACGTCATAGGTCTGCCATTGCCCGGGCGGGCGCATGGCGTTCACCAGCGGCGGCGACTGCTTGTAGATGCTGGCGGCCTGGCCGTTGACGTAGGTCTCGTTCTTGTAGCTGTCGAGGATCTGCAGCTCATAGCCGGCGTCGCCCGGCCCGGTGGAGGCCAGGAACACCCCGGAGTTGCCGCGCGCCTGGCCCGACCCGGTGACGTTGGTCGGGACCCGCCATTCCAGGTGCAGCTGGTAGTTCCTGAAGCTCTTCTTGGTCTCGATGTTGCCGCCGGACTTGGCGACCACCAGCACGCCGTCCTTGACCTCCCACCTGGCCGGGGACTTGTCCCGCGTGGTGACCCATTGATCGAGCGACTTGCCGTCGAACAGCACGATGGCGTCGGACGGCGGCGCGACCGGCTTGTCGGCGATCGGCCCGGGCGTCACCACCGGCGGGACCGGCGTATAGACCTCGGTGTCCTGCGGCTTGGCGCCGGGCGTGGGCGAGGGCACGGCCTGGGCCAGCGCTGCGGTGGCGCCGAGCACGAGCAGGCTCGCGAGGGCTAGAGAGCGGATCACAGCTCCCACCCCGCGCGGTACTTGCGGCGCAGATAGCGGTTGGCGTCGGCGACGTTGGTGACGGCCATGTTGGCCGCGTCGTAGGCGATGTAGTGGTCGGCCTGCAGGGCCACGACGCCCAGGTTCATCGTCTCGTTCAGGCGGGTGGCGTACTCGAACGGGCAGGAGATCTTCTCCTCGCCGCGGATCGCGCGGATCCAGTTGTTCTCGTGGCCGCCGATGCCGCCCTGGATGCGCGGC